>OGOG01004159.1_pt1 | contig 10256 bp, 1 predicted proteins | sample 1552581 | NCBI WGS metagenome assembly OGOG01 (sample SAMEA2580152, study PRJEB22360) | human gut metagenome | biome: human gut; feature: human-associated habitat; material: faeces | place: Denmark | collected 2008/2010 | reverse complement strand
CCGAATTCGGTTGCCGTAGCCCGCTACGGCGCCCTTATCCGAGCGAAATCTCCCACAAACTGTGACGCACATCTTGCAGAAAGCCTTTTTCAAATACGCTCTAGCCTCTTCAACTTCTTGCATTAGTATAACACACAAAAAAGTATCTTACTACAACAAAATTCTTTTAAAAAGAACCGCCCCTGCGGGCGAATCTGGTAGGATTCTTCCTGCAGGGGCGGTTCTGATTATTTAATTGTGATTGTTAATCCTGTTCTTTTTTGCGGCGTCTTCTGGTTGTTTCTTCGATTGCGAGAGCTGCAACAAAGAACAATGCCATATAGAAGCCGATTGGTGTGTCATCACCTGTCTTAACACCTGTGGAGGTGCCTGGGGTTGGTGTAGGAGTTATGGTCTCCTCAGGAGTTACAGTAGGTGTTGCTTCCGGTTGTTTCTGGTTAATGATGGTTACCTCTGCATTGAGATTATTTTCATCAAACAGTACATTTCCATTTTCAACAGTTACTGCATATCTGAATCCGTCTGTACCACCTACCAGATTTCCTTCTGCATCTGTCTCTGCAACATAGAGCGTAAAGGATTCATCCGGTATTACAACTGCCTGTGTACTCTCAGATACTGTGGAGCCGCCTGCAAGATCAAGTGTCAGGATATTCTTCTCTGTTCTTGTGGAAAGAGTTGTGCACTCTTTGTCATCAAAGATACCTGCATAGAAAATCTCATCACTTTCCAGGGCATTTCCATCTGCACCAAGAAGCTTCTTGGTTACATTCAGAGTCGCGATCTTGTAGAATCCATCCGGCCATTCGCTGAACTGGTTCTCGAATGTGATGCTGCTCTTTGCGCCATCCTCAGTTACGGTGATTGCCTGTCCCTGTGGATAAACCGGTACATAAACCTTTTCATCCGGCGTCATGCCTGAATCAATTGCTTTTCCGGTTACATCTGTCTCACTTACATAGTAGGTTCTTCCAAGATCCAGATTGGTAAAGGTAACTGTGGAAGAAGATGCATTCTTAAACTCAAGTGCTTTTACATCAGAAGCAGGAATTGTGCATTCTGCATCTGCGAAAAGTGCTGCGTAGAAGGTCATATCCTTAGCGCCTGCAAGTGCATCGTTCAGCTTCAGTTCCTTGGTGATCTCAATAGCAGCAGTCTTGCCCTTTGTCATGGCATCCTTCATCTCAACTGCATTTTTGGTGTCATCTGCATCAACAGTGAAGGTGATCGGCTCTGCGATCTCATATCCTGATGGTGCTTCTGCCTCAACCAGTTTGTAGGTCTTGCCAAGAACAAGTTTCGCTGTGATCACATGTGGTGTACCATCTGAGGTCCACTCTTCCACAACCTTATCCTGGTCATCTACTACCTGAAGTTTTGCTCCTGCAAGAGCTTTCAGGGTGGTGTCGTCTACCTTGGAAATGGTAACCTTGGTAGTATCGTTGACAAATTTCATGGCTGTCTCAGTGTAATCTTCTCCATTTACCTTGGTGGTAAGCTTCAGAGTTCCGTCACGGTTGTCTTCTACATTTACAGTTACTGTATAAACAGTTTTGTCGTATACGTAGGTGTCTGCCTCTGATGGGAGCTTTTCGTTTACGGTGTAGGTAAAGGTCTTGCCAGCATCTTTCTCTGTATAGGAAAGCTTGCTGAAGCTGATCGCACCTTTCTCGTCGTTCTTAACTGTCTCAATTACCTTGCCATCTGCATCTTTCAGTTCGAATTCGAAGGTTCCAAGCTGCTCAGCTTCTACCTTCATGGACTTCTGGGCTTTCAGTTCAAGGTCAGCGGAAGCGCTGTAGGTATTCGTGAAGGTAACTGCTCCAGTGAGGTCTTCACTCTTTACAGGTTCGCCGTTCTTTGTGACAGAAGTAACTTTCGCTGTTAACTTGCCTGCATTGTCGTCTGTTACGTCTACTTTTACAACGTATTTGCTTTCATCATACTGGTATGCCGGTTTCTCATCTTTTACTTCGGTGATCTGGTAATAATGGGTTCCGGATTCCTTGTATGTGATGATTGGGAATGTGATGGTGCCGCCGTCAGCATTCTTCACAGTTTCGTTGTAACCATTTTCTACTGCCTTTCCATCTGCATCCATTTCTGTTGCCTGGAAGCTGAACTGCTCTGCTTCCAGTGTCTGGCCTTCCAGAGTCTTGGTTGCACCAAGAGCGATCTGACCAGATGTGGTGTAGGTGTTGGTAAATTCCATACCTGTTACAGTGGCATCCTCAGAGGTTGCCTTGGAGGAATGGATGACTGGGGTTACGGTTAAGGTACCGTTGCCTGCATCTGTTACGGTTGCGTTGATGGTGTAGATGGTGTCGTCGTAGGTGTAACCTGCTGCGTCACCTTTCACCTCATTTACGGTGTACTGGTATTCGCCGGTATCATCTACTTTCTTATCTGTGTTGTCTTTTACAAGGCTGTACTTGATTTCGTCAAAGGTTACGTTTCCGTCAGCATCGTTGGTCTTGGTCTGAAGAACAGTGCCATCTTTGTCGCGAAGTTCGAATGTAAACTGACCTTCTGTAAGTGGTGTCTCTGTGGTTGTCAGAGTCTTCTTAGCTGTCAGGTTCAGACTTCCGGATGCGGAGTAGGTGTTCTTCATCTCAACTTTGTTGTCGATGTCATTCTCACTTACAGTAAACTCAACAGGATCTGCCAGGGTATAACCAGCTGGAGCGGATTTCTCGACTAACTTGTAGGTTTCGCCGAGGATCAGTTTGCCAGTGATTACGCGTGGGTTGTCCTTAGTTGAAGTTGTCCAACTATCGATTACCACGCCGTCCTTGTCCTGGATTTCGAGTACTACGCCTGAAAGCTGATTGCCAAGGGCGTCTACTTTGGTGATGGTTACCTTGGTGGTGTCATCTTCTACCAGGTATACCTTGTTACCATCTGTATCTGTTGTAGTTTTTGCATTGGTTTCAATAGTTCCATCTTTTTTAACAGTAAACTCAATATCTGTTGCATACTTATAACCAGCAGGAGCTACTGTTTCTCTAAGAATATAGCTCTTTCCAGCTTCAAGTTTAGGACCAAAGTCGTGAGTTTTACCTTTTTCAGAAACCCACTCATCTACAGTCTTACCTGTTTCCTTATCAATTACTACAAGATGAGCACCTTCTACCTCTTTACCACTTCCAAGTTCTACTTTGTTGACATTGAAATGAAGTTTAGCATCTACCAGAGTCAGTTTATTGCCAACTATTGTTTCGTTGTCCACTGTAATAGTTCCATCAGCTTCTACTTTAAAGGTAATTGGATCTGCTGCAACATAACCTGTCGGAACGTTGATTTCCTCCAGTATATAAGTGTTTCCTGCAATCAGCTTCCCAATAATATCATAACTGGTTTCATCTGTCTTCCAGCTTGCTACTGCATTTCCATTACTATCTTTTACAGTAATCTGAAGTTGCGCATCTTTAACTGGGTTGCCTTTGTCATCGACTTTATCAACAATTACTGTGGTCGGTGTATTGATTACATCATAATCGCCAATTCCTTTTGTAGTGATATATCCGTCTACTTTATCCTCTGTTATGGTGTATTCAATTTCCTTTCCTTTTTCGTATTTCGGCTGATCTGCAAATTTCCATTTCCAATCGTCTGCCTTTGATACGGTCTTGGAAGCAACCAATTTGCCATTTGCATAAAGGTTAATGGTAATAGTTTCTGGTCTGATGTCTGCATTGCCATTGTCATTCCAGGTCTTGGTTCCTTCGATATCTACAGTTCCCGGTTTATGGGTATTTGTGATGTTGTTCTTGTTACTTGCATCGTAGGAAGTCTCATAATCTTTTACCGGGGTTTCTGCCACACGGTACGTGATCTTCTGCTGGTTCTCATACTCCGGAAGGTTTCCGAAGCTGTAGCTCCAGATATCACCGGCTGTATTTGTCCAGGTTGCCTCTTTCTCTACCGGCTCTTCTTTTCCGTTTCCGACAGTCCTGTAGAGCTTCAGCTCCACTTTCTCAGGTCTCAGACCGTCCTGGTTGCTGTTGTCATCCCAGGTCTTGGTTCCGCTGATCTTCACGGTTCCAGGCTTATGGGTATTTGTAATGTTGTTCTTGTTGGTTGTATCATAGGAAGTCTCATAGTCTTTTACCGGAGTCTCCTCCACACGGTATGTGATCTTCTGCTGATTCTCATACTCCGGAAGGTTTTCGAAGCTGTAGTTCCAGGTGTCACTGTTGGTATTTGTCCAGGTTGCTTTCACTCCCTGTACCAGTTCTTCATCTCCAGTGCCGACTTTCCGGTAAAGCTTCAGTTCCACTTTCTCAGGTCTCAGACCGTCCTGGTTGCTGTTGTCATCCCAGGTCTTGGTTCCGCTGATTTCTATTGTTCTTTTTTCTTCCTCATTAGTAATAGAAACTGCCTGTTCTTTCTTACCTTCTGACAAAACAACATCCGTTTTCTGATAAGTTACAGTATAGTTGATACCATTAACATTCGCCTTGCCATCCTTATCTAATGTAAGAATATTACCCTGTGCATCGGTTTCGAATACATAATATATAGTTTCATTTTCTTCACCAAGCGGAAGATTGTTAAATACGACTGATTCAGTTGTTCCAGTTGTAGTACCTGTCAAAGTCAAACTCTTGACTGGTGAATAACGAACAAACTTATTATTCTCATTCCTTGTAAATACTGCGAAATAAAATGTTCTTTCTGTATTCTCAGATTTAAAGGTTTTATTAACTGTAATTTTTCCAGATTCTGGTGTTTTAACCCATACACCAACCTTTGCTGGCTCTGCGATCAAAATACCAGAGGTTTTTCCTTCATCTGTATAACTATAAGCAAAACTATTCCATGCAATATTACTTTCCCCAGTATTTTCTACATATTCCGGAACTTTACCATTAAACTGGATTGTAACAGTCTTTCCTGCTGGAAGTTTGAAATCTGCTGGGAACTGGAAGCGAATCAGTCGATCTCCAGCCTGATATTCATTATGCCATTCTACTGTATCGTTATCCTTTTCAGTAGACCATTCTCCAGCACCATCTCCAATTGTTGTTGACGCATCACTTGAGAATTGTACCGTAACACCCTTAATAGTTGAGCCATCTGCACTTACTACAAGACCTCCATTGTAAGATACTTCAAAAGCACTTCCTCTTCCATAACCAGCAATTACACCAATATCTCCTACATATGGAAGGCGATCGATTACAACCATATTTGCAATTGTTGTAGTAGTTGCTTCATTCTTTACATTCAAGGTATATGTTACATCTTCTCCCTGCATGCCTTCCACATAGTTTTCTGGCATTGGACGGTCACCACTTCCGGTATCATCCTTCGGATCCTTCTTATGATTTGCATGTCTATTATATGCAATAGTCTTTACAGAAGATGTTGCTACACTGGAAAGTGTATAAGATGCGGAATCCTCATATTCCTTATCAAAATCATCCTCACCTGGAACAGTTCCTGGCTCTGTATATCCATGAACAGTCAATTTAGCATGGTTTGTATAGATACCATCCTTAGAATCATCGGTGGATCTTATACTGGTGGCATATTTAATTTCAAGATATTCGCCAGGCTCCAGCTTAAACTCGCTATTCTTTGCCGTGTCAAAATTCCAAGCAATTGTTCCCACTTCAGTGTCTATAGTTGGTTCAACAAATGGAATTTCACGACGTAATGTTCCATCACTTTTACTATAGACTATCATAGTATTTTTATATTCACCATTTTTAGATTTCTGATACTGATATCCGCTAGGTAACGTATCCAGAATAGAATAATTAGTGAGTGCCGCACCTCCGTTTCCATACGTATCATTATTAATTACAAGTTTCCATACAATCTTACTTCCAGCAGTTCCACCAATAGTGGTCAACTGACCATTATAATCTTCTCCTCCTGCATAACATCCTTCAGCAGCCTTTTCGAAAGAAATATGTGTAGTATCTTCTTCTATTGTGAAGTTATCACTGTCACTTGTTTCTGTTCCTACTTTTCCTTCTGAATTAATAAATGGTTTCGTTGCCTTTAAAGTAGCTGTATTTTTGAAAGTTTCAAGGACAAGGGAATCTTTAGAATCCTTCAGTTTCTTATATATTTCTTCGGCTTTTTCTCTTGTCAGTCTCGCCTTATAAAAGATTATTAAACTAATTTTTTCATCGTTATTTCCCTAAACTGCTTTCGAAAACTTAGTTGTTATAGTATTTCCAGAAACACTTACCGAAACTTTTCCCCAGCTGTTTTCTGATTCCCAGGTGTATTTGTTTTTATCTGTTCCAACTTTCACAAGAACATCTTTTGTCTCATCATATTTCGTCCATTCCAGTCCTTCTGGCAAAGTATCTGTAACTACAAAATCATCCGAAACTTGGCTTCCACTTTTTTCTGAAAGATTTTTTACAACTACAGCATAAGGTATTATAAGTTTATTCTGCAAATCCTCTACACTGCTATAATCATCTGGATTTAAAGAAATAGACTTATTCAAATTATCTGGTTCAAAAGAATTTCCCTCGCCCAGACTTCCGCCTGCATATTTAAACACATCCAGTTTTCCATCTGCGCTCCCATATTCCACAGAAGTCACAGGCTCACGTCCATTAATTGAAACCTGATTATACGAATCTTTAAAATTATCTTTCAGTTTCAATTTGTAAGACAAAACCAGTTTTCCCTTCGGTTCAATGCAGAAGCCATCTATTTTTTTAATCACATCCGCATTCTTTTGCGAATTTTTATTAGATGTAATCAGGAAACTAAAATCTTTTACATCCCACTTATTTATAACCAATTCATCGCCTTTATTAATTCCTTTTACACCTTCGGCTTCTTCCACTGTTAAAATTAATTGATAATTATTATTTGCATCATCTACTTGATGCGTTGTATCACTGCTATTATCCTTATTTACCAGAGTGTCTTTTCCATATACTTCTGTGATATTACTCTCTCCAGTATTGGTAATGGTAATTTTATAAGTAAGAACATCCCCTCTTGAAACAATTCCTGGATTAGGCAAAGGATTTCCATCTTTATCATATACTACTTTTGTTTCCGTAATGTCCCCTTGACTTGGTTCTACTACAACCTCAGAATCTGATTTATGATTTTCATCGATTTCTGCTGTATTTTTAACTTTAACAAAGCCAGTCTCTACTTTCGGCATCGTCGCCCAAACATTAACGGATGCAGATTCACCAGCATTAAAAGTTCCAACGGCCTTAAATATAACTTTTGTAATTTTCCCGTTTTCGTCTTTTTCATAAACTCTTTCAATAGTGACATCGTTAGGTTTATTTTCCACGAATTTATCACTCTGTTTATTTTCTTCAATGGTAATTCCATTTGGAATATCCCAAAATGCCAATGGCTCATTTTCTGTTAATACAGATGAACTAATTCCAGTATTTTTTACTGTAATTGTATATTTTACAAGATCTTCGGAATCAGCCAAAGTTCTGTCAGCTGTTTTGGTAATATCAAAATTGCGGGAATTCTTATGTACGGTTACTTCACCCTTTACAACATGCTCCCCTTTAATCACCTGTGCAACATTTTTGAAACTCTCTTCTGTTGAATTACTTTTCAGCTTAACTGGAACTTTGATGGTAACACTTCCGCCAGGTTGTATATCCGCCAAAGTGCCTGCAATTTCACCAGTAACTGAATCATAAGTGACCTCGCTAGTAAAGCTGCCACCCTCAATAGTTACCTTTGCAACCGTACCGTCCAGTTCCATTCCAGCAGGAAGCACATCTGAGAACTTCCAGCCACTAGCCGCTGCAGTTCCTGTATTTTTAATTGTGATGGTATACTCTTCTTTTCCATCTACAATTGGTTCGGCGGAAGCAGTTTTGGTTACTTCCATTTTTTCTTCATCTTTTTTCTGCTTTACGGTATTGGTTTTAGTTGCTTTATCATTATTGATTGTAATCTGGTTTGTAATTTCCTGGGTTTCGTTTTGAACAACTTTCATGAGTACATAGCCCAAAACTTCTTTTCCAGATGGTACACTTTCAAATTTCCAGGTTGCCTTATCTCCAGCTATTTCTGCTGTTGCTTTTATTGGGGAATCTGCTTTTGTCCAAATTCTCTTAGATGGAGTAAATGCATTTCCACCTACATTCCACTGACCATTAGTCGACAATGTATTAAGCTCATCTTCAGTAATAAACGCAAGACTTCTGGCAGGACTAACCTTAGTAAGATCATCTTCAATAACGATATCTGTATCAACGTCTCCGTTATTTGTTGCTTTTACCTGATATAAAATATAATCGCCATAAAGTACATAGCTATTATTTTGATTATAATCATTCCAGTGCCCTGTCTTAGCTGTTTCAACATGCAAAATTGATTTATTATTGCCATAGTCATCCCGAAAATCAATCTCACCAGGTTTCTTAACGAGAACAGTTGCTTCCGCTTTATCAGCAAGCTTAATATCTGCAGAATTATCAATAGGTGAAACTGTTGTTTCTAACTCGTTGTTCACTTCTCCATCTACATAATTTTCTGCAAACTTAATTTTATCTTTGCTTACTATTACTTTTCCAGTCCAGTCATCAAGCTGTTTTTTTGGATCCTCAGAACTAGAACTTTTTGTATATGTAATAGTATATCCCACAACCTTATTCGAATCATTTTCATCATAGATTGAATTTTTCATGTATCCATCCATATTCTCAAAGGAAATAGCGGCATCTGCATCAGCCGCATCAATATACATTCCTTCAGGAAAACGCATTGTATCTGTAATGCTAAAACCTTTCAGCCAAAGATTTCCCTCTTTAATCTCATCGTGATATTCATGCAGAGTAAACTTGAGATCATCTTTCATTACAAAACTTGTTGTAGTGCCAGTAGTTCCAATAGATACATTATCTGCTGTTTTTTTATGATGCCATTTCGGCTCTGCTTCACATTTCAATGAGGCATTCGCTTTGTTTTCTCCATCTACTGTAAAACTAGCATTAATATCATCTTTACTACTGCTTACGCCTTCTGGAAATTTCACTCTCATTTTTATCAACTGAGTAGATCCATTTTCAGTCAATCCTTCAACTTTGATTTTTTGATTGCCATCCGCATCAGTGCTCAAAGTGTATGTTATACCATTTGCAACATATATGTTATTTACAAAATCTGGAAATTTTGCATTCGTCTTTCCAAGATTAATTTCTACGTCAGAAGTAACAATATGATCATTGTTATTAGCCATTCCAATGGATGCAAACAAGTATCCTTCTTTACCAGATTTTATACTGTCAATAGATGCACTACCACTTTCCCCATTTTCCTTAAAAGACAAAGCAACACTAGTAATTACATTTGGATTTGAAGCGCGCGTAATTGTAGTCGTCACGCCACCCACAATTGAAAAACTATCCTGCGTAAAACCCATAGAGGTGATCTCGCCGTCTGCGTTTGTGTTTACGTATTCGGTTACAACTTCGGCCTGTCCATCATTGTCCAGGTGGACAACATCTTTATTTACGACGTCGCCATCAACGGTGCTTTCCTGAATCTGTTTGAAGCTCATATCTACTTTTACATTTCCGTTTTCAGGTTCAATTCTGCTTCCATCGGCGGTCAGGAAATATACATCGTAAAGTACGTACTCAGCTTCCGTATTCTCAGCGTCCAGTCCCAACTGGCTGCTCAGCTGGCTGTTGAATGCTGCTACTGCTGCATTGTAGCGGTCGGTGCCAGGTGCGATGTAGTCCGCTTTGATTTCTGCATCCTGTGGAAGGTTTGCATCTTCCGGAGCTGTTGCTGTAATCACTACACGACTGTCTTCATATCTGAAAGAAGTCTTCGGTGCTTCTGTCGGAGTCGGTGTCTCACTTGGGGACGCGCTGACTTCTGGTGTCGGAGTTGCAGTTGCCTCGGCAGCTGGTGTTGCTGTAGCTTCCGGTGCTGCAGGAGCTTCCGTCACTTCTGCTGCAGGTGCCGCTGTGGGCTCTGTTGCAGGTGTTTCTGTCGGAGCTGCTGCAGGCGCCTCTGTTGGCTGCTCTGCTGGCGCTTCTGTCGGCTGCTCGGCAGGTGCTTCCGTCGGCTGCTCTGCTGGCGCTTCTGTTGGCTGCTCAGCAGGTGCTTCCGTTGGCTCCTGAGCTTGTTCCGCAGCAGGAGTTTCCTGCACTTGCTGAGATTCTTCCTGTTTCTCAGCAACCGGTTCCGCTCCCTCCTCTGTTGCGTATGCTTCTGCTTCGCTTTCAGACGGAGTCGGTGTTGCCGTCGCGTCCTCAACGTAGGTATCGTCTGTTGCCAGA
>OGOG01004153.1_pt1 | contig 10260 bp, 5 predicted proteins | sample 1552581 | NCBI WGS metagenome assembly OGOG01 (sample SAMEA2580152, study PRJEB22360) | human gut metagenome | biome: human gut; feature: human-associated habitat; material: faeces | place: Denmark | collected 2008/2010 | reverse complement strand
CGGCCTCGCATGGGCGCGCTGAAGGCGGCCCATCCGGGCTGCGCCGTCACGCTGTCGGTGGGGGAGCGCTCGCGGGAAAGCTACGAGCGCCTGCGCGCCGCCGGGGCCGACCGCTACCTGCTGCGTCACGAGACGGCTACGAGCGCCCATTACGAGCGTCTGCATCCAGCTGGCATGACGTTGGGCGCGCGCCTGGCCTGCCTCGACGCATTGCGCGCGGCGGGCTTTGCCGTAGGCGCCGGCTTCATGGTGGGCTCTCCGTTCCAAACGACAAGGATGCTGGCCGCCGACCTCGCGTTCATCCAGGAGTTCCGTCCCGAGATGTGCGGTATCGGCCCCTTTGTGCCCCATCACGATACCCCCTTTGCCGCCGAGGTTCCGGGTACGGTGGAACTCACCTGCTATCTGCTGTCCCTCGTTCGCTTGGCGCACCCGACGGTGCTGCTTCCGGCTACGACGGCGCTGGAGGCGCTGGATCCCCGCGGCCGCGAGAAGGGCATCCTCGCCGGAGCCAACGTGGTCATGCCGAACCTCACGCCGTGCGAGCACCAGGGTGACTACGCGCTCTACGACGGGAAGCCGCGCTCGTCGGCCGACGCGGCCCGCAAGTGGGCCGACCTGGCGGCGCAGCTTGAGCCCTTGGGCCGCCGCCTTGTGGTAGACCGCGGGGATCCGGCTGCTGTTTCGGCTTCGGCTGCGAGTCCTGCGGCGGTATCGGCCGTCTCGTCCGCTCGGGCTGCCGGAGAGTCGACGGTGGCCTCGGCCCCGGTTTCTTCCGCGGCCGCCGCCACGCCCGTTCCGCCTTCCGCCACCTCCTTTCCTCAGGCCTCTTCCACCGTCCCTTCAACGAAAGCGAACCCCTCATGAGCAGCTATAACGTGCGTTCCCCTCGCGCCGATGAGTTTATCAACCACGAGGAAATCCTCGACACCTTGGCCTATGCCGACGCGCACAAGAACGACGCGACCCTGGCCCGCTCCATTCTGGAGAAAGCCCGGGCGAACCTGACGCCGGCCCACGACCACGGCACGACGCTCACTCACCGCGAGGCCTCGGTGCTTCTGGCCTGCGAGGATCTGGGGGTGAACGCCGAGATCCGTCAGCTCGCCCGCGACATCAAGCAGGCCTACTACGGCAACCGCATCGTGCTGTTCGCGCCGCTGTACCTTTCCAACTACTGCGTGAATGGATGCCTGTACTGCCCCTATCACGCGAAGAACCGCGACATTCCGCGCCGCAAGCTCACGCAGGAGGAGATTCGCGCTGAGGTGATCGCCCTACAGGACATGGGTCACAAGAGGTTGGCCATCGAGGCGGGGGAGGATCCGGCCCATAACCCGCTTAACTACATCCTGGAAAGCCTTGAGACCATCTACGGCACCAAGCACAAAAACGGCGCCATCCGCCGCGTGAATGTGAACATCGCCGCCACGACCGAGGACGCCTACCGCCAGCTGAAGGCCGCGGAGATCGGCACCTACATCCTGTTCCAGGAGACCTACCACCGCGCCCGCTACGAGGAGCTGCACCCCTCGGGCCCCAAGGCCGACTACGCCTGGCACACCGAGGCCCACGACCGCGCCATGGCCGCCGGCATCGACGACGTGGGGCTCGGCGTGCTGTTCGGCCTGGAGGGCTACGCCTACGAGTTCGCGGGCCTGCTCATGCACGCCGAACACCTGGAGGCGGCGTTCGGCGTGGGGCCGCACACCATCTCGGTGCCGCGGGTGAAGCCGGCCAGCGACATCGATCCCGACGCCTTCGACAACGGCATTCCCGACGAGATGTTCGAGAAGATCATCGCGCTCATCCGCATCGCCGTGCCCTACACGGGCATGATCATCTCCACCCGCGAGTCTCAAGAGGTGCGCGCAGCGGCGCTGCAACTGGGCGTCTCGCAGATCTCCGGCGGCAGCCGCACCAGCGTGGGCGGCTACGCGGACGAGGCACGCCCCCACGACACCGAGCAGTTCGACGTGTCCGACCAGCGCACCCTGGACGAGGTCATCGGCTGGCTCATGGACGAGGGCCATCTTCCCAGCTTCTGCACCGCGTGCTATCGCGCCGGCCGCACCGGCGACCGCTTCATGGAGTTCTGCAAGAACGGTCAGATCCTGGACTTCTGCCAGCCGAACGCCCTGCTGACGTTGGGCGAGTACCTGTGCGACTACGCCAGCCCTGCCGTGGCGGAGAAGGGATGGAAGATGATCGATGCCGAGCTCGCCCGCGTTCCCGACGGCCGCCGCGCCCTCGCCACCGACTACCTCGCCCGCATCCGCACCGGCGCCCGCGACTTCCGGTTCTAGCCGCTGTCCCGAGGGCCGTCGGAAGTGTGCCTTCCGTAGGGGGCGACCTCGGTCGCCCCTCCCAACAGGAAAAACGCTTTTGGTCGAGAGGGGCGACCAAGGTCGCCCCCTACGGAGGCAAACCGGCAACGAAAGGAGCCCCCATGTCCCTGAACGATACCCCTTCCGGCGAGCGCGCCCACATCGTCTTCTTCGGGGTGCGCAACGCCGGCAAGTCCAGCCTGGTGAACGCGCTGACGAACCAGACCGTCTCCGTGGTGTCCGATGTGGCCGGCACCACCACCGACCCGGTGCGCAAAGCCATGGAACTGGCGCCGGCCGGTCCCGTGCTCATTGTTGACACTCCAGGTATCGACGACGCCGGCGACGTAGGCGACCTGCGCGTCCAGCGGGCCGAGGCCGCCCTGAACGAAGCCGACGTGGCCGTGCTCGTGGTGGATGCCACACGCAGCCTCACCCCTTTCGACGAGAAACTCCTCGTCGCCTTCCAAACGCGCCGCATTCCCTATGTGATCGCGGAGAATAAGGCCGATTTGCTTGCGGAAAGCGGGCGAGCTGGCACCGCGGAGTCGTCGCTGCCTTCGCCGCGTCCGAGGACGGACGCTTCGGATAGCGAGCCCCTCTCGGAAGGCGCTGACCACAACGCCACGGCCTCCGCCGAAAACGATGGCGCTTCCGCACGAGCCGCCTGCGTGCGCGTGTCGGCGCTGACGGGGGAGGGGCTGGACGACCTGAAACGTGCGCTTGCTACCCTGGTCCCTGGCGCAGTGGGGGAGCGGCGGCTCGTGGGCGACCTGCTTACGCCCGGTGACGTGGTGGTGCTCGTCGTCCCGCTGGACTCCGCTGCTCCCAAGGGTCGCATCATCTTGCCCCAGCAGCAAGTCATGCGCTACGCACTGGACGCCGGCGCCTTCCCCTGCGCCACCGGCGTGGAAGGCCTGCCCGAGCTGCTGGCAACCCTCGCCCGACCGCCGCGCCTGGTGGTGACCGACTCCCAGGCCTTCGGCGAGGTGGACGCCCTTTTGCCGGCCGAGGTGCCGCTCACGTCGTTCTCCATCCTCATGGCTCGCTACAAGGGCGACTTGGCCGCTCAACTAGAAGCGGTACGCGCCCTGGAAAGCCTCACCGACGAGGACACCGTGCTCATCGCCGAGGGCTGCACCCACCACCGTACCTGCGAGGACATCGGCACGGTGAAGCTGCCCCGGCTCATTCGCGCTATCAGCGGTGCCGAGCCCCGGTTCGCCTTCACCTCCGGCCGCGACTTCCCCGACGACCTTTCCCCCTATGCCGCCATCGTCCACTGCGGCGGCTGCACCTTGAACGCCCGCGACATGCAGTCGCGCATCCAGCGCGCCCGTGCCCAGCAGGCCCCTCTCACCAACTACGGCATGACCATCGCCCGCGCCCACAACATCCTCCCCCGCGCCCTCGCGCCGCTCGCCTCACTGACCCACTGACCTCTCCAGCTCCGTTCGCCCCGCCCGCTGCGCCCTGCCGGTGACGGAAAACACCCGCCTGGCGCACGTTTTTCGACTTATACAGGCATTCGGAGAGGAGATGCTGCGCATTTCTCAACTTATACAGGCAAAACACCCGCCCCTGGCGTATCCGAATGTCTGTATAAGTCGAAAACCGTGCACGGAGATACCCGAAATTGTCACGACCGTCGAACCCCGCAGCGGCGAACCTTGGTTCGCATGTGAAATCCGCACTCTGAGTCAAATGACGACCAAGTAAGAGTCAAGGTAAAGGCGCGGCAGGCCCTACAGGAATTTCGTCTCGTCCAACTTCTTTAGCACCCAGTCGTTCAGGCGGATGACGGGGCGGCGCAGGACGAGGCCGAGAATCAGACTCGGCACCAAGATGGCCGCGAGCAGGCCCATCTGTACGAGGTACTGGTCTCCGTAGATGCCGGCCATGGCTCCTTCCAGCGCCGGCATGGAATGGGCGAAGGGCAGCCACGGGTAAATCTCCTGGAACAGCGGGGCCGACAGCATCTGCACCGGCATGAGGCCGCCGGCACCGGCCAGCTGCAGTACGAGTCCGATGATGGCGAGCGCCTTGCCGATGTTGCCGAAGGACACCGTCAGCGTGTACACCAGGTTCGTGAACGCCACCGATGCCAAGCAACAGGCTGTCAGATACAGCCAGAAGTGCTCGCACTCCACGCCGAGGAAGAACACGTTGCCGAGTCCCACGATGAGCGCTTGGGCGAGGCCCAGCAGGCAGAACACCCCGTAGCGGCCAAGGTACAGCTCGCCTGGCCGCGGCGCGCGCCCGAACTTCTTCGTCAGGGCGGCCTGGCGCGCGGGGGAAACGGTCACGCTCATGAGGGCCACCATGAAGATGGCGCCGATCCACAGAGCGAGGGAGGTGTAGAAGGGGCTCATGGCGCTGCCGTTGTCGGCCATGGGGTACACCGCGTGGCGCTCAAGGTGCGTCGGAGCGGCGAGGAACTGAGCGATGGCGGCCGGGTTGTCGCCGATGATGCGGCGTACTTCGTCGATGTCGCCGGTGTCCAGGGCGTGCTGCAAGTCGTCGCGGGTCTGGGCGAGCTGGCTTTCCGCCGTGCGCAGGGTTTCGGCGGTCTTGCGCAGCGACGCCTCGGCGGTGGCGAGGTTCGCGGCCAGAGAATCGGTGCTGGCGCCCAGGCTGTCCGCAGTGTTCTTCAGCGATCCGGCCAGAGTTTCGGTATCGGCGCCCACCTTCTGCAAGCTGTCGGCCAGCGACGCCAGCTCGCCTTTTAGCTGGTCGTTATAGGTGCTCATCGAGTCGTGCAGACCCGCACGCGCTTGGTTGATGCTGTCAGTCACCTTGGTGTGCGCCTCGTCGATGGATGCTGCGTCGCCTCCGATGGCACTCTCGGCGGTGGCGAGGTTCGCCTCCAGCGTGCCCAGCTGGGTGATGATGCGGTCAAGGGCGCCGACGGCCGGGCTGCCCGGATCGGCTCCGGCCACGGTGTCGCGCATGGTCTGGTAGGCCTGGGCGAGCCCCTGCACGTCCGAACGGCAGGCGGCCAGCACGCCCTGGGCCGCGGCTGGGTCGTCTTTCATGGTGGCGAAGGCTTCATCGGCGGCGCGGGCCACGGCGTCGTAGCTGGCATCGGCCGCGGTGAGCGCCTTCTCGGCTGCGGTGCTCGCGGCGGAAAGCCCGTCCCGGCCGCTCGTCAGGTCCTCTTGTGCCTCGCTCACCAGAGGAGCGGTAGCGTCGGGCGCCTTCCCCGCCTCCTTCAGAATGTTTGCCGTCGCGTTCACGAGCGAGGTGGTGGAGCTCATGAGATCGGCGTAGGCCTGGGCCTGGTCGGCCGCCGCGCCCACCTCGCCCACGGCCTCGCCGAGCCGCGATCCTAGGGTTTGCGCGTAGGTGAGAATGCCGTCACCGCTCATGAACGAGGTGAGACTGCTCGTGGTGCCCAGGGCCACCGACGCCACGGTTTCCGTGAACGTCTCGTCGATGGTCTCCTGCAGCGTGCTTGCCCCCGTTGCCGTCACGCGCTGGGCGATGGCGTTCTCCTTCTCGTTGTCGTAGTAGATGATCTTCGGCTCGGTGATGTCGTCGGTAAACACGGTCATGAGGTCGCGCGAGAACTCCTTCGGGATGACGAGCGCCGCGTAATACTCTCCCGAGCGCACGCCGTGCACGGCCTCATCGGCGCTGACGAACTGCCAGGCGAACTGGTCGTTGGCCCGCAGCTTGCCGATGATTTGCTCGCCAGCATTGACGGGCGTCGGTATGAGGTCGGAGGTATAGCCGGCGTCTTCCGAGGCCACGGCCACCTTGATGTTGCCGGTGTTGTCGTAGGGATCCCAGAAGCCGAGCGTTGTAAACCAGGCGTACATGGGCGGCACGAGCGCCAGCCCCATCACCACAATGGCGGCGATGACGTTCCGGAACAGGTTCCGCACGTCACCGATGAAAATGTCCCAAATCACCCTCACACCGAATCACCACCGATTTGCCCGCTGGCGCGTTTCTGCAGTTCCTCGGTGCTCAGGTTCGCCAGGGCGAGCTGGTGCGCGAGGTTGGTGTCCAGGTATGAGATCACGATGAGATAGGTGTCCACCACGATGATCCCCGCCACCATGGCCATGAGCATCATGACTCGCGTATCCACGTCGGCATGCACCAGCACCATAATGGCGAAGGTGACAAGCGGTTGCGCGACGAGCGCCATCCAGCCGATGCGCCGCAGCACCGGGTAGGCGCGGTGGAAACGCTCGGCTCGGGCGATGAGGGCCTGACGGAAGGCGTCGATGTTCAGCAGCGCGCGGACGAGCGTGCGCGTGCGGTATCGGGCGGGCGTCTGCCCCGCGGCTTTGGCGCTGGCCGTGACCGGCTCGGCCAGAAGCAGGTCGGTTGCTCCCAGCTTCTCGTCGAACATGAGGTTCAAATTGAAATCGCAGCGCCCGATGCCCAGCCCGATGGCGAACCCCAGGGGCACGAACAAAAGTCCCAGCAGCAACATGTCGTGCAGGTAATCCATCCCGTAAAAGCCGCCGATGGCCTCGCGCATGGCGTCGATGGAATAGGTGAAGGGCAGAAGCGGGTGAATGACCTGGAAAAAGTCCGGCATCATCTCGATGGGGAACATGCCCGAGGAGCCGGGAATCTGCACGATGAGCAGAATGACCGCGATGGCCTTCCCGATGTGCCTAAATGCGTAGGCCAGCGCGAACATGAGGTTCACATCCACGAACACCGTGAGCAACCCCGCGCCGATGAAGGCCACCGGGCTCTCGCACTGAATCCCGAGGGTCAGATCGCCCACGCAGCAGACGAGCCCCATGGCCAGCCCGCACACCACGTAGAACAGCCAGCGTCCGAAGTAGGCCTGCACGGCGGTGAACTTCGGCAGCCCCTCCGGATCGACGCGCAGCTTCACCATGGCCATGAGGATGAAGCCGGCCACCCACAGGGCCAGATTCGTGAAGAAGGGGGTGACGCCGCTGCCGTAGTTCTTCACGGGGTACACCAGTTGCGTGTCCAGGGCCACGGGCGCGGCCATGAAGGCGCCGATCTTCTCCGGGTCGGCCTTCAGGTATTCCGCCAAGTCCTTCACGGTGGCGGAATTCTGCAGGGCGGTCAGGTCGGTCAGCGACTGCTCCAGGTTCGTTTCCATGGTGCCCAGGGAATCGGACGTAGTGGAAAGCGAGGTCTCGGAAGAGGTCAGCGTGTCGCCGAGCTGCCCCAAAATGGCCCGCGCCTCGGCGAGCGAGGGAGTGAGCCCGCGCAGGGCCCCTTCCAAGGTGCCGCAGGCGCCCACCAGGGAATCCAGGCTGGTCGTGATGTCTGGCAGCACGCTGTCCTGGAAGGTGGCCGCGGTGGCGCGAATAGTTTCAGAGGCTGATTGCGCCGCCGTATCCAGCGCGCTCGCCTCGGTTTCCAGAGAATTGGCCGAGGAAGCCAGGTCGTCTGAGGCCGTGCGCAGGGCGTCGGTGGTGGTCGTCAGCCGCTCGTTGGCGCTTTTCGCCTCGCTAAGAGCTTGGGCAATGGTCGGATCAGCGCCGGCCGCTCCGGCCTGGGCGGTGAGGTCGTTGATGAGCACCTTGTTGTCGGCCAGCAGCCCCTCGGCCGTGGCGAGGGCCGTATTGGTGGCCGCCTCGGCCGCTGCGACATCGCCGCTCACAGTGCCCAAGGCGCGCTGGGCCTGCGCAGCGGCGCTCGACAATTGCAACGCTCCGTCGGTGGCGTTCTTGGAAAGCGCCGTTCCGTACTCGTTCACGGTGCTCCGCGCCTTCGCGAGCAGTTCCTTCGATTGCCCGATGGCCTCCAGCAGATGCGGCACATCGTCTTGAAGCCCCGCCAGAGTATCGTCGGCGCGAGCGACGGACGTCCGCGTGTCGCCCACGGTGCCGACGAGTCCTTCCAGGGTCGCGCGGGTTTCGCCCACGGTCTCCTTGGCGCTGCGAACGCCGGCGGTGAGGCTGCCCTCGGCGGCGTCGGCCTTCTCTTCCGCCTCGGCCCCCACCTTCTGGGTCGTTCCCACCACCTTCTCCGACACCGTCTTCACGAAGTTCTCGTTGACGGCCGCCTCCACGGCGTTGGCCGCCGCGTCGGTCACCTTGGGCGCGATGGATGAGGGCTTCTCGTTCACGTAGTAGTCGATGGTCGGCTGGGTGAAGTCGCCGGTGAACACGCTGGCGAAATCGGCGCTGAAATCCTTCGGGATGACGAGTGCCGCCCAGTAGCGTCCCTCGTAGACGCCGTTTATGGCCGCCTCGGCGTCGGTGAATTCCCAGCCCATCTCATGGTTGTCGTGCAGCTGGGCCACCACCTGCGCGCCCACGTCCAAATGCCCCGTTTCAGGGTTGTCGGCCCCCGCATCCTCGTTGGCCACGGCCACCAGCATGCCGGTAGTGTTGCTGTAGGGATCCCAGTTGGCGACGACCACGTACCAGGCGTAAGCCGACGGCATGACGATCATGCCCAGAGCAATGACGAGCGCGACCGGGTTGCGCAGCACGCGTTTCACGTCCCGTGCGAAAATGGCGAAGATCACTCCAAGGTATGTCCGCATTCGCTTCAGCATATGCGCCTGCTTGCGCCTTTCTCTGCCCGTTTGCTGACCTTGCTTGTAATGAGAAAAGTTTCCCACATCCAGCTCTTCATGCTACGGACAGCGGGGGATTGTCGCTATGCTGAAACGGGTGCTGCGTCTGACGATAAAGCGACGCGCTCCGGTCGCCGCTTGCCCCCGCCGAACTTCGTTCCTGCTCTGCGGCAAGGGGGCGAAGCCTCACCGAAGCGGTTGCCCGCGCTGCCCGTTTGTCGCCGTGTTGTGGCTTGAGTTGCGATGCCGTTGCTTTACACTACGGGCAAGCAACGAAGCGCCGAAGAAGGCGCCCCGTGATGCAGGCCGACGCGCAGGAGGTTGCGCCGCCTGTGAACCTGAAGGAAAGGAGGCCCTCCGTGGCCGATCGCAACATTGAGAACGCGAGCACCGAGGTGCCGGAGATCCCCGACGAGCTGGAGCGCGTGCTCGTCTTCGCCCTGGACGAGGCCAAAGAGAAGATCGAGGGCGGGGAGGACGTCATCCCCTTCACCACGCTCGTCGTGAAGGACAACTTGTTCATCGAGTCGCACCCGGGCGATTCCGCCGAGGAGTGCTTCGAGGCGGCCGAGAAGAACGTGCGCGGCGCTCGCGGGGCCGACTGCTACGCCTTCTGCTATGACGGCTACATCGAGACCGACGACGGCGTGAAGGACGCGCTCATCGCCGAGGGCGGCGTGCCGGGTGCCGATGAGGGCTACGCCATCGCCTACCTGTATGAGGTCGATGACGAGGGCGCTTATACCTTCGAATCCGAGGCCGCCTACATCGGCGAGGCCCCGAACTTCATGGCGGCCCTGAAAGAGCCGGTCGCCTACACCGACGACGAGATCGACGAGCGCTACCGCGACGAAGATGACGCCGAAGAGGGTGCTGAAGTTGCCGAGGCTGCCGACCTCGCCGAGGCTGCTGAAGAGGCTGTGGCCGTGGTTGATGCGGAGGATGCTACGGAATAGTTTGACCGCGGCTCTGCCTGAGTCGATAGGTTTGAACCGAGCGCCAGCTCATGTCTTTGTGGCAGAGCTGGCGTATTTTGTTTGCGGCTTAGGATATGTTTGCCGGATTTTGCCTCTCGATAGAAATAGATGTGAGTTTCGAGTATAGCGAAGGAGAATTTCGGAAATAGATGCGAGTTTCGGGCGTAACGAGGGAAGGCTTCGGAAATAGATGCGAGTTTCGGGCGCGATTTGGACAAAATCAGCGCGTGCGGTGCGAAATGATGCTCGAAACTCTCATCTACTTCCGGATTTGGGCGGTCACTGTGAGATTTGCCCGGTTTGGCTGCTCGAAACTCGCAACTATTTCCAGAATTCAGCAGACGCAGAAAACTGATGCTTACAAAAAAACCGGCGGAACTCCGATCCAGTTCCACCGGCTTGTGCCAACAGGGTTGGCGGGTTG
>OGOG01004148.1_pt1 | contig 10275 bp, 8 predicted proteins | sample 1552581 | NCBI WGS metagenome assembly OGOG01 (sample SAMEA2580152, study PRJEB22360) | human gut metagenome | biome: human gut; feature: human-associated habitat; material: faeces | place: Denmark | collected 2008/2010 | reverse complement strand
GAGATCCCCAAGCGCCTGAAAACGCGTAAGGACTCAGTAGGGAATCTCCGTCCTTGGGCGGAGAGGATGTCAATTCAAGCTCCTCGATGGGTTCACAGCGGTCAGCAAAGTCAAAATCTTTAATAAGCGCTTCCGCTATTAAAGATTTCTCGCATAAACTTTAATAACGAGTCCTCTTATTAAAGGTTTTGCAATGATTTGTCGATCCGCACGCTCAGGCCGGTTGCGTCCAAACCTGTCCGGAGCTCAAACGTTCTTTTCCTTCCAGCCTACGCCTCTTCCTCCTGAACCTCCGGTTGTAATCGACAGGGAGATGACCGCCCTTCTATGCAAAATTTACGCTGACATTGGTCTCCTGCACGGTCTAGCGTCCTCCATTCCCGACTTATCCTTATTCCTTGCAATGTACGTTCGCAAGGAGGCGCTCTTTTCTTCACAAATTGAAGGGACACAGGCCACTCTTGATGACATTCTCGATCCAACGATTGATAGGAACGCGAACCGTGATGTCACTGAAGTGATTGACAACGCTGAGGCTATATTCTTTGCTGTTGAGCAAATGAAGGACTCAAACTCAAAAGGGCTCCCGCTGTGCATGAGACTCTTGCGCGAAACGCATCAGGTGCTGCTAACCCATAGCCGCGGCCGAGACAAAAATCCGGGAGAATTTAGATCGTCTCAAAATTGGATCGGTCCAACAGGCTGCTCCTTAACCACAGCTAGCTATGTACCTCCGAATCTTGAGGACATGCATCAAGCTTTATCTGATTTGGAAAAGTTTTTCCATCAGGAACCGCCGAGACTTGATCCTTTCATCAACGCCGCATTGATTCACTATCAATTCGAAACGATTCATCCTTTCCTGGACGGCAATGGACGTATTGGACGATTACTGATTCTTCTGTATCTCATCCACGCCAAAGTACTCACTTCTCCTCTCTTCTACATCTCCTATTTTTTGAAGCTCCATCGAGGAGATTATTACGCCCGCATGATGGCTGTACGACAGGACGGAAACTACGAATCATGGATCAAATTTTTCTTGATTGCCGCCAGTGCTGCGCTCACGGATACGATCAGCTCCATTCAAAAATTGCGTGACTTGCATGACAACGACTCTCAAACGATTGTCAATGCAACAACCAGACAATCCACCCAGCAGCGCTGGCTGAATTTCTTGGAATATCTCGAACACAAACCAATCATCGAAATTAAAACAACTGCACAACAACTTAAACTGTCATTTCCGACAGCATCCAAATTGATCATGAAGTTTGCTGAACTCGGCATCCTGCAAGAAACGACAGGCAAACACCGCAGTCGAGTATTTGCTTATGAGAGCTATCTTGCAATCCTTCGCAAAGATGGTGAGCCGCTTTAGCCGAAATTAGCGGGAGCCAGTGCTTCCTCCTTTCCAAGTCCTTTTCATCGGAATCATCTCAAACAGCGCGAAACCTCGCGCTGTTTTCGTGTCAGCTGGCTGATTAGCCAACTGTCCGCAGCCCCCAGTGCAGCGGGACGCCGCCGCGCTGAATCTCTAAGACTCAGGGCAAAGCGCTGCCGAAGTTTTTGAGATCGAATGCATGTGCCAGTGCCTTGGGCCTTGCCCCGCATCAGGCTGCAAAGACTCTTCGCAAGTGTGAAGACCAAAAGCTTGCCTCGAGAGCATGCCGGAGCATCGTCCCAGACCGCACAGAGATGCTGGGGCTGAAAAACATCCGCTTCAACGCTCACTTAGGCGAGATGACTGCAGTCGAATTTGCCGATCATCTTCGAATCGCTTTCGGTGCAATAGCGCACTGACCTCCTTCGCTATTTTTAATCTGCCGAAGCCCCCAAACTAGGGATAGCCATTATTTTCATAAACGGCTTGGCGTCATGATCTTTTGTCGCCGCTCGCCACGCTGTCGCCCAAAGATCTGATCGGCCTCGGATGGAAGCAATGCTGGCAATTGGCAAAATTGACCTCTTTGGGGCATAATTCCTCCCTCACAGGAAGAGGAGCTAGCAGACCTCCTTCAAAACCCTGTAAAACGCGGGCGTCGTATAACGGCTATTACCTCAGCTTCCCAAGCTGATGACGAGGGTTCGACTCCCTTCGCCCGCTCCAGCACGCTAGCCCGGCAAAAAATTGTGCCGGGCTTTTTCGTACTCGGCTTCAGCATTTGGTTCAGGAGGAGATCTCCCATGGCTTCACCCAACCGCCTTATCACGCTCGATACGGAAACGACGGGCCTGGACGCCCAAAACGGCGACCGCATCATTGAAATCGGCTGCGTTGCCATTGAAGGCCGCATGATGCGAAGCACTGATGAACATCATCTGCAGATTTTCGTCAATCCGGAACGCGAGGTGCCTGAAGAGGCCGTCGCCATTCACGGCATTACGACGGAATACCTGCAGGACAAGCCGAAGTTTGCCGAAATCGCCGATAAGTTCATTGATTTTGTGAAAGGCTCCACACTCGTCATTCACAACGCAGCATTCGACACCGGCTTTCTCGATATGGAGCTTGGCCGCTGCGGCCGCGGAAAGATTTCCGACTATTGTCAGGTTATTGATACGGTGAAGCTCGCCAAAAAGCTTTTGCCTGGCCGTGCGGTAAGTCTTGACAGTCTCTGCCGTTATTACGAAATCGACAACTCCAACCGTACGCTCCACGGCGCTCTGCTCGACGCGGAGCTGCTCGCTGAGGTTTATCTGTCGCTTTCACGCGGACAGGACACGCTTACGCTCGTCAACGAAGACATTGACAACCTTCCCCCAATGCCTGCCTTCGATGCCAGCATCGTCATTAAGGCCTCCCCCGAAGAGCTCGCTGAACACGAACGCATTCTGGATATTGCAGAAAAGAAAGCCAAGGCAACGCCTGCCTGGCGCAAAACGGCTGAACCCGCAGAAAAGAGCGACGCAGCAGCGAGCGCATAAAAAAATCAATCGCAAGTCAAGCCGCAAATCGAGGCGCAGGTTTCGTGAAAGCCTGCGCTTTTTTCAAGTCTTTTTTGTCGACATATTGATATTTGCTGTCGACGCTCCCCGCGCATTCTTTCAACGAATCTTCACGCAAACAACCCGCTACAAGGGTTTCGGCAAATGCGCGTGTTTTTTTATGCCCCGCAGAGATCTGCAAGGCGTTCAAAGTTCTTCGAGCTGATTAAGATGCAAAGCATTGAACCTCACATTTAAGTGACGACGCTCGGACTCCGCATACCGGAAATTTCCGCCATTGAACGCCGCAGCGCCCTTAATCCTTCAACTCAAAAAAGAAGTCATTCATCATGCAGTTCAAGAAAATCGTCCTTTGCGCATGCGCTGCCGCCACTCTTGCAATCGGGTCCGCCGCGGCTCAGGCACGCGACCTGCTTCGCGTCGGCACGGAACCCACCTTTGCGCCGTTTGAATTCCTCGACACGCAGACGAAGGACTACACGGGCTTTGACATGGACCTCATCCGCGCAGTGGGTCAGAAAGCCGGCTTTGACGTGCAGATTCTCAACATGGGCTTTGACGCACTGATCCCGGCTTTGATGACGGGCAATGTTGATGTGGTTGCTGCCGGCGTTTCCATCACGCCGGAACGTCAGAAGCGCGTTGACTTTACGACGCCCTACTACACATCCGGTCTCTCGATGCTGATCCATCGCACGGACGCAGAAAAGTTCAAGACGTTCGACGACCTGAAGAACCAGCGCCTTGCCGTCCAGATCGGCACGACGGGCGCTGATAAGGCCAAAGACATTCAGGGCGCCAAGGTATCGAGCTTCAATACGACGAGCGAAGCCTTCATGGATCTGCTCTCGCACAACGCCTCGGCCGTTGTGCTCGACCGCCCCGTGCTCGCCTACTATCTTAAGAATCAGCCCAAGGCTGCCCAGCAGCTCACGATTCCGCCCTACATCGCCGATGCTGAAGAGTTCGGCTTCTGCGTGAAGAAGGGCAACACGGCTCTGCTTGACAAACTCAACAAGGCCTACGCAGAACTCAAGGCTTCCGGCGAAGTCGACAAGATCTACAAGAAGTGGTTCCAGGAATAATTCAAACGATCAAAGCGCCCGTATTTGCGCTTTGTCATTGAATCGTTAACGTATTCCGCACGACGCGGTCGATCGAAAGCCGGTCGACCGCGTTCGTGATACTACATCTGTGTAGAATCCTGCAGCTCATTTCACACTGGCTGCCCGAAGCTGAAATAGAGCACCGTACTCATTCATCAACCCCCATTCATACACCACGAAGGCCATGGAATTTGATTTTTCCCTAATCATCCACAGCATTCCGCTCCTTCTGCGAGGCGCGGGTCTGACGCTTGAAATCACGGCCCTTGCCGTGGGCCTGGGCCTCCTGATCGGTCTCGTTGCGAGCCTTGCTCAGCTTTCCAAGTCCCCGCTCCTGCGTCTTCCCGCCAAGATCTACGTCGACTGCATCCGCGGCACGCCGCTCCTCATTCAGATCTTCATCATCTACTTTGCGCTGCCCAATATCATCGGCCACCGCATTGACCCGTTTGTCGCAGCTGTTACCGCCTGTTCGCTTAACTCCGGCGCATACATTGCCGAAATCTTCCGCGGCGGCATTCAGTCCATCTCTCAGGGGCAGTTCCGCGCCGGTCTTTCGCTCGGCATGACCTACGGGCAGACCATGCGCTACATCGTGCTGCCGCAGGCCTTTAAGCGCATCATTCCTCCGCTCGGCAATGAATTCATTGCCATGCTGAAGGATTCGTCCCTCGTTTCGGTGATCGGCTTTGAAGAACTCACGCGCTCCGGGCAGCTCATCATTGCTGAGACCTATGGCACGCTTGAAATTTGGACCTGCGTTGCCATCATCTACCTCACGCTCACGCTCACGATTTCGCGCTTCGTCGCTGCGCTTGAAAAGCGTTTCCGCAAGTCCGACGATCGGTGACCCTCCTTTAATTTCGTTTTGGATATCGAGCGAATAAAAAAATAAAGACCGTTGCGCTTGCACGTCGCTCGCTCGATGTCTAAAATGCCCGCTTTCACGGCTCGAGTCACAACGCTCGTGTCCGCAAGTTCTTTCATCTTTGACAGGAATATCCATGTCTGAACTGACCAAGTCTGAGATCGTTGCTAAGTTCCAGCGCGCCGAAGGCGATACCGGCTCTCCTGAAGTCCAGGTCGCTCTTCTCACGGCCCGCATCAACCACCTTACCGAGCACTTCAAGGTGCACGCCAAGGATCACCACAGCCGCCGCGGCCTGCTTCGCATGGTTTCGCGCCGCCGCAAGCTCCTTGACTACCTCAAGCGCACGGATCTCAACGCCTACCGCAAGCTGATCGATACGCTCAGCCTCCGCAAGTAAGCGAGAAAGAGTTTCACCTGACCACGGCCTGCCGATTTTCGACAGGCCGTAGTCGCATCTATAACCCCTTGTCCAATCGTTGACGAAATACCCCTTCATCTCCAATCGCCTTCGAATGCGCGTTGCGATTTGAGTGCTCTTGGGAACCTTGAGAACCCTCAGACCGCAGCGTGCCGCAGGAATTTTCTGATATGCAGTAATCCTGCGGTGAAGACCGGACATGAAGACGTCAGCGAAAGGACTTTCTTCAGAAGGAAACATTCCCGATGACGATGTTCAATAAGACCACTCAGAGCTTCCGTTTCGGCGATCATGACGTGACGCTCGAAACCGGCGAAATCGCCCGTCAGGCCACCGGCGCTGTTATCTGCCGCATGGATGACACGGTCGTTCTCGCGACGGTTGTCTGCAAGAAGGAAGCCAAGCCCGGTCAGGACTTCTTCCCGCTTACCGTTGACTACATTGAAAAGACCTACGCCGCCGGCCGCATCCCCGGGGGCTTCTTCAAGCGCGAAGGCCGGCCCTCCGAAAAGGAAACGCTGACGAGCCGTCTGATCGACCGTCCGATCCGCCCGCTCTTCCCGGACGGCTTCTTCAATGAAGTGCAGGTCATCATTCACGTTCTCTCGGCCGACCCGGCTGTTGATCCGGACATTCCGGCCATGCTCGGCGCTTCCGCCGCCCTCGCCGTTTCCGGCATCCCCTTCCGCGGCCCGATCGGCGCCTGCCGCGTGGGCTACATCGACGACAAGTTCGTCGTGAATCCCACAACCGAACAGCTCAAGACCTCGCGCCTTGATCTCGTGGTTGCCGGCACCCAGCGCGCCGTGCTGATGGTTGAGTCTGAAGCCGACATCCTCCCGGAAAAGACGATGCTCGACGCCGTGGTCTTCGGCCACCGCGAAATGCAGGTCGCCATCAATGCGATCAACGAACTCGTTGCCAAGCCGGGCAGGCCCGCCGGGGATTGGCAGCCCGCCCCGAAGAACGAGGCGCTCATTGCCCGTATCGTCGAAATCGCCGACAAGGGTCTCCACGAAGCCTATGCCATCCGCTCCAAGCAGCCGCGCACTGAAAAGCTCCGCGAGGTTTATGCCCTCGTCGAGCAGACGCTCGCTGCCGATGCTGAAGCCGCCGGCACGGAAGCGCCGGACGCCAATGAAGTGAACGGCATCCTCTTCGAACTCGAAGCCCACCTCGTCCGCTCGCAGATTCTCGCCGGCGAACCCCGCATCGACGGCCGCGACACCCGCACGGTTCGCCCGATTGAAATCCGCCAGGGCGTGCTCCCGCGCACCCACGGCTCTGCGCTCTTCACCCGCGGTGAAACGCAGGCTCTCGTCACGACCACCCTCGGCACGAAGCAGGATGAACAGATCATTGACGGTCTTTGCGAAGAACAGCACGACCGCTTCATGCTGCACTACAACATGCCTCCGTTCGCAACCGGCGAAACGGGCCGCGTCGGCAGCCCCAAGCGCCGCGAAATCGGCCACGGCCGTCTCGCTAAGCGCGCCCTGAAGGCTGTTCTGCCCTCGCCCGAAGAGTTCCAGTACACGCTTCGCGTTGTTTCTGAAATCTGCGAATCGAACGGCTCCTCGTCGATGGCCTCCGTCTGCGGCGGCTGCCTCTCAATGCTCGATGCCGGCGTGCCGCTTAAGGACTACGTTGCCGGTGTGGCCATGGGCCTCATCAAGGAAGGTAACCGCTTCGCCGTGCTCACCGACATCCTCGGCGACGAAGATCACCTTGGCGACATGGACTTCAAGGTAGCCGGCACCGAAAACGGCGTCACGGCGCTCCAGATGGACATCAAGATCGAAGGCATCACCCCCGAAATCATGCAGGCTGCGCTCGCTCAGGCTCACGACGGCCGTCAGCACATCCTCAGCCGCATGCATGAAATGGCCGGCGGCGGCGCCAAGGAGCTCTCTGACTTTGCTCCGCGCATGATTTCCTTCAAGATCAATCCGGAAAAGATCCGTGACGTGATCGGCAAGGGCGGTTCCGTTATCCGCGCCCTTACGGAAGAAACCGGCACGACCATCAACGTGGAAGACGACGGCATGGTCACGATTTCTTCGCCCGATATGGCCCGCGTTGCTGAAGCCCGCCGCCGCATCGAAGAAATCACCGCGGAAGTGGAAGCCGGTCAGATCTACGAAGGCACGGTTACGCGCCTCCTCGACTTCGGCGCCATCGTTCAGCTCCTCCCGGGCAAGGACGGTCTCCTTCACATCAGCCAGATTGCCAACGAACGCGTCAATGCTGTTTCTGACTACCTCAAGGAAGGTCAGAAGGTCCGCGTCAAGGTTATCGAAGCCGATGAAAAGGGCCGCGTGCGTCTTTCCATGAAGGCGCTTCTGCGCGAAGAAGGCGAAAACAAGTAAGGCATCTGTCGCCGCGGGTGTTTTCTTAGGGCACCCGCATGAGCGACGGCTGCGCTTAGCGCCGGTACGGATGCTTTTCCGCGCCTTCCCTGCCAAAGGGGAACATGCGGGAAAACGCCTGCCGGCGTTCGCCGCTTTCCGGAAGCTGAGAAAGCGCCCTTTAAGGACCTTTCAACGTTTAAGCGGCTAAAATCCCCTTCAACCTACTGAAACAACGCTCTAGCACCGCAGAATTTATCTGCGGCAGCCATCGAGGACCAGAACTAGCACTATGCGCGACCGCATCGTCATTGCCAATTGGAAGATGAACGGCTCACGGGAGGCCAATGCCCGTTGGACGGACGAATTTCTTTCGTCTCCCCGACCCGCCTGCCGAACCGTCGTCTGCGCCCCCTTCGTTTATTTGGGAGAGCTTGCGCTGCGTGCGCTCGGCACCCATCTTGAAGTCGGCGCCGAAGATGTCAACGAGAATCCCGCGGGCGCCTTTACCGGCGAAATTTCCGCCGGGATGCTTCACGACATCGGCATGAGCTGTGCCATCGTCGGTCACTCGGAACGGCGGACGCTTTACGGTGAAACCGATAACCGCGTGGCCATGAAAGCACTGGCCTTGGTCAAGGCGGGCTTGAAGCCGGTGGTCTGCGTGGGCGAAACGCTCGAAGAGCGGGAAACCGGCGCTACGCCTTCCGTGATTCTTCGTCAGTTGAATGCCGTCCTCACCATCGTGCGTCCTGAGGATCTTCTCGCTGTTGCTTATGAACCCGTTTGGGCCATCGGCACCGGCAAAACCGCTACGCCTGAAATCGCTCAGTCCGTCCACGCGCTCATCCGCACTCGGCTCGTTGAAGTGTCTCCCAAGGGCGGCGCATCAACGCCGATTCTCTACGGCGGAAGCGTCAAGCCTGAAAATGCTCACGAGCTCTTTGCACAGCCCGATATTGACGGCGCACTGGTCGGCGGAGCAGCGCTAAAGGCTTCCAGCTTCCTCACAATTGCCAACGCGTTCTGATTTCGTTTTCCCATCAACCCCATTTCCACACCTTCCATAAAGGTTTCTTTCACCATGCATTTCCTGCTTAGCATCGCGCTCGTTCTGCAGATCATTTCGGCCGTGGTCGTTATCGTCCTCGTGCTGATGCAGCACGGCAAGGGCGCCGCCCTCGGCGCCGCGTTCGGCAGCGGCGCCTCGGGCTCTGTTTTCGGGGCCACCGGCAGCGCCAACTTCCTCTCGCGTTCAACGGCCATCGCCGCTACGGTCTTCTTCTGCTCGACGATCGCCCTGACCCTCGCGTCCGGCGCTTTCAACAAGCGCTCCGCACAGCCCGAAGGCGGCGTTCTTTCGACCATTGAACAGCCTACATCCCAAGAACAGGGGATGGCTGGTGATGCCAATAAGTCCCCCGTTAACCAAATTCCCAGGTAAAATCTTTTTCCTCTGCTGATGAACGCCTCAGTTCAAAAATAAATCAGCAGAAAACAACTTGATCAGGCCGCGGTCGTGGCGAAATTGGTAGACGCACTACTTTGAGGGGGTAGCGGAGCAATCCATATGAGTTCAAATCTCATCGACCGCACCATTCGCTGGGGTATCGCCAAGTCCGGTTAAGGCAGTGGATTCTGAATCCACCATTCGTAGGTTCGAATCCTACTACCCCTGCCACGAAACCATAAAAGGCTGAGTTTTTCCAAACTCAGCCTTTTTCTTTGCTCTCTTTCTTTGCTGCCTTTTCTTGGGCCAATCGCTTGGAGAAATCCAATTAAAGATTCCCGGCCAATCGAGCAGACCTTCCTTTGAAGGCGGTTTAGAAATTCGCTCAATTCGTCCGCAATCAGCTGCCCGACTCGCGTCAAAGCAGCCGATTGCTGAGGCCTAAAACTGCAGTAAAGCAACAGCGAAACGCTGTATTCGCTTTTTCATTAGGCGGTTATTTCATCGCGCCCGGCAGAATAAGCGAACGGACATCCACCGCCTTTTCCATCATGCCGTTGTCGATGAGGAACTGCTGATCAGCGGCAAGCCCCTTGACGTCAGCTTCAGTCAGGACGTCATAAAAGCCCGACCAGTCATAGAGCTTCTCGGCATTTTCAATGGAAATGCCCTGCTCTTTGGCTCCCATGGCGAGCGCTTCTGCCTTGTGTTCGCGAATCCACTTCAAAGCAGCGCGATTCGTTGCAACCACGCGTTCGTAAGCTTCCGGATACTGGTCAACAAAAACCTGGCGAACTGCCATCACGAGATTGGGTTCGACGAGCCCTTCGCACGTCGTAATCGTTTTGGCGCCTTCAGCGTTTGCCTTAATAATGAGGCCCGCAGCGACCAGCCCCGCGTCAGCCGAACCGGAGAGCACCGCCGTCATGGCCTTGGCAGGATCCATGCTGATGAAGTCCACGTCCTTGATGGTCATGCCTTCCTTCTTGAGCGCTGCCACGAGGAGCTGATGGAGCACCGTGCCCTTAGGTCCCACGACCTTCTTGCCTTTGAGATCCTTGATGGAATAGTCCGTGCCGGGTTTGCCGATGATGGCAAAGATCTTCTGCGGGTGCCCCACACCCATTTCGATC
>OGOG01004146.1_pt1 | contig 10282 bp, 10 predicted proteins | sample 1552581 | NCBI WGS metagenome assembly OGOG01 (sample SAMEA2580152, study PRJEB22360) | human gut metagenome | biome: human gut; feature: human-associated habitat; material: faeces | place: Denmark | collected 2008/2010 | reverse complement strand
CGGCTTGGTCCGCCGCGACACGGTAGAAACCGAAGCGGCTGGGTTCCTTGCACTGGCGGAAGAAGTTCTTGAAGAAGTTGTCCAGCACGTCGCCGTGCCGGTCGAATTGCAGGAAGCTCTGCGAGTTCTCCGCTTTCGCGGGGATACGCTTGGGGGAGCCGTCGGCGTTCAGCCCGGCTACCACGCTGATTTCGCCCGTCTTCTCGTCACGGACAACCAGCACGTCCTTTTCGTCTTTTTTCTTTGCCATCTGAAAAATGTTTTAATGGTTATTTTTGAAAGAAATTATGGATACGAGCCTTGTAGAAGGCTATATCTTCCTTGCGGAAGTCCTTTACATGTTCGGAGAGGAACGTCAGCACGTCCGCCTCGCTGTAATAGGTCTTTTTGCCGAGCGTCTTGTAGGGCAATGCGCCGATGCTGCGGTAGCGTTGCAGGGTGCGCTTGCTGATCTGGAGCAGCATGCACAGGTCTTGGTTGTCGAAAAGCCTGATCCCGTCCATCGGGTTCGGGGCTTTGCCGGACGGCTGCATGGAGAGCAGCATCTCGTCCTGACGGTCGAGCCGTTCCATAACTTTCTGCATCCAGTTCTCGAAATTGTTGCGGGTAAGCAGTTCCATGTCCTACGTCCTCCTTCCTTTGGGTTTGCCGCCCGTGCGCAGCGTGTGGTTGCGTTTCATCTGTTCCGGGGTCGCGGCATCACCCGTAATGGTGCTGTCTTCGAGCAGGCGGTCGATTTCCGACTGCCGGTAGCGGCACTTGCCGCGCAGCACGACATAGGCGATGCGCTGTTCGCTGCGCATGCGCTGGAGGGTGCGGCAACTCACGTTCAGCAGGTGCGCCGCCTCGCGGGTGGTGAGCAGCCTGTCGGGGGATTCTTCCTTCCTCCCGCCGGAAACGGCACGCACGTGTGCCGCTATCTCGGCTATCTGTTCCGTCAATGCGGTGAAGGCGGAACTTTCCATCGTTATCACTTTCATATTCAGTCTTTTCTTTTGGTTTCTGCGGCAAAATTCGGCAATAAACCAAAGGGGCTTTAACAGCTCACTACGTGGCTCACGTAAGATTTTTATGGATAATGGCTCCGTAACCCGGACAGACGGCGCAACAAGCTGCCTTTTAGCGGGAAACGGTGCGTGTTCATGGCGGCTTCGTTACCTTTGCGGCAAACTCTGAAATGTTTTGCTTATGGAAATAGTATCTATCGAGAAAAAGACCTTCGAGATGATGGTGGTGTCCTTCAACGCCCTCGCGGAGAAGGTAGCCACCCTTAGGCGCAGGAGCGACGGCGGGCGGATGGAAAGGTGGCTCACGGGCGAGGAGGTCTGCGGGCAGTTGAGGATCAGCCCGCGCACGTTGCAGACCTTGCGCGACAGGCGGCTTATCGGCTACTCGCAGATTAACCGCAGGTTCTATTACAAGCCGGAGGAGGTCAAAAGGCTCATTCCGCTTGTCGGCACGCTCTATCCCGGCGGAAAATGATTTTTATTATTCACAACCCACTGAATCCGAAATGATGATGAACGAGAACAATGAAGTGTTTACGATGGAGGACGAGCCGCTTGCCACCCTTGTGCAGAACATGCGCAAAGGCTCGAAATGGCTCTCCGCCTTTCTGGAAAGTTACCGCCCGCCGTTGGACGGGGAGCGTTACCTGACGGACAGGGAGGTGGCGGAACTGCTCCGTGTCAGCCGCCGCACCTTGCAGGAGTACCGCAACAACAGGGTGTTGCCCTTTATCCTTTTGGGAGGGAAGGTGCTTTACCCTGAATCGGGGTTGCGTGAATTGTTGGAGGCGAACTATCGCAAGCCGATGGAATAAGGCGGCTGCATGAAAAAAGGAAACGGACAACTCCTTCACGGGGCTGTCCGTTTCCTTTTTCTTATTTATATGCGTTATCAGCAATACCCGGCTTTTCCGTTCTGTATGAACATCACGTATGCCTGCCGCTTTTCCTTCGAGAGTGCTTTCTCTACCAGCCACGTGCGGAACACATGCGCATGGTAGGTGTTCAGCCGGAAGGCGACGGGGATGATGATTTCAAGAGAGTAAACATCCGCGTGCAGCCCGTTTTCAAGCCGCATGTAGCGGCACACTTCGTAGTCGTTCAGCACGTCCGGCTTGCGGACGGCTCTGATGGCGGCGTTCACTGCCGGGACGCCCGTGTGGAACAGTCCGGCGATTTCTGTGGCGGTCATCCATATCTCGTTACCGTTTACGCTGATCGTGTTGTCCTCTATGATGATTATATCACGTTTCATGGCTTCTCTGTTTTAGATGGTGCAACCTGCAAATTCCTCGATGCCGTTCAACCTTGCCGCAAGGTTTTCCATGTCTTGGTTGAGCTTCTCTTTGGTGATTTTCGCGTATATCTGTGTCGTCTTTATGCTCTTGTGTCCCAGCATGGAACTCACCGTTTCGATGGGTACGCCGTTGGAGAGGAACACCGTCGTGGCTGCCGTGTGGCGGCTCTGATGCCACGTGATATGCTTGGTGATGCCGCAACGCTTGGCGACGGAACGGATTCCGGCAAGGCACGTGTTGTAGTGGGGAACGGGGAAAATCCTGCCGTTCCCGCACAGACCCCGGTATTTGTCGATGATGCGCTTTGCGATGTCGAGCAGGCGGATATTGGACACCACGCCCGTCTTCTGGCGGTTGATGTTTATCCACTCGTGTTCGTCGAAGTAGGTGTGGATGTTCTCTTCCGTCAGGTTGCGCATGTCGGCGAACGACAAGCCGGTGAAGGCGCAGAACAGGTAGAGGTCGCGGTAAAGCTCCTGCTTGGCGTTTTTCAGCCTGCCCTCCATCAGCAGCCGGATTTCCTCTTTCGTCAGGAAACTGCGCACAGTTTCCTCCTTCTTGATTTCGTACTCCCGGAACGGGTCGCGTGTGAGCCACTCGTTGTTGATAGCGATGAACACCATCGTCCGCAAAGGGCAGACATACAGCCACACGGTGTTGGTGCAGCAGTGCTTGTCCGTGCGCAGGAACATCTCGAAGTCGGAGATGAAGGCGGGCGTAAGCTCTTTCAGCGCGATGTCCTTCACGCGGTAGCGGATGGAGAGGAACTCTTGCAGGTGCTTGTAAACGGTCTTGTATTTCAAGAGTGTACCTTTGGCTTTCATGCCGGCCTCCACCTGTTTCTCGTAGTCCTCGTTGTGCTGGCGGAACACCTGCATCAGCGTGTGGTAGCGGTGTTCCAGTCCGAGAAAGGCGTTCTTCACCTTCTCCGCCGTGACGAAGTTGTCACGCTCCATGATTTCCTGATAGTGCTTGTTGATGCGCACCCGCATCTTGTCAAGCATGCGGTTCGTTTCGAGTGCCGCCGTGCTTCTGCCCGTGACACGTCCCCCTTTGGTGTCCCACAGCTTGGGATCGACGGTCAGTTTGCAGCTGAACTGCATCTGGGTGCCGTCCACCGTGATGCGTCCCATGACGGGTACTGTCCCGTCCTTTTTCACTACCTGACGCTTGAGGTAGTAGATTACTGAAAATGTACTCTTCATCGTCCTTAATTTTTTTAGGTTCAAAATTAGTTGGTGAAGAGTCCGTTGTCGGTACGCAAAACGGGGAGGAACGGCGCAATCTTTTTCCGTAACCGGATTTGTTGCGTGGGTTGTCAGTAACTCACTAATCCTTAACGCCTTGTTTCGCTATCCGTGTCCGTTTGTCGCCCTTTCGGGCATGGTTACGGACAAGTAACGTAGCGGCGTCCTGATTTGGCTTCAGCGGTGATTGCGATGGCTTCACGAATAATCGGAAGCACGACTGAAACCCTTGTAACTCAATTCTATCACTATTTCTTTCCGCATTTCACTTTTTTGTAGTAACTTTGTTATAAAAATAAAGCAAATACGAACAATCTATACGTAATTATATTAACTAATAAAAAAGAATTATGAGCAAGAGTATCAAAGGAACTCAGACAGAAAAGAACCTGCTGACTTCATTCGCCGGCGAGTCACAGGCAAGAATGCGCTACACTTATTTTGCAAGCGTGGCAAAGAAAGAGGGGTACGAGCAAATCTCCGCTATCTTTACCGAAACGGCCGATCAGGAGAAAGAACATGCAAAGCGTATGTTTAAGTTTTTAGAAGGCGGTATGGTAGAAATCACCGCATCTTATCCCGCAGGAGTTATCGGCACTACATTGGAGAATTTACAGGCTGCCGCTGCAGGCGAGCATGAAGAGTGGTCGTTGGACTATCCTCACTTTGCCGATGTTGCCGAGCAGGAAGGCTTCCCCGAAATAGCCGCCATGTACCGTAATATTTCCATTGCTGAAAAAGGACATGAAGAACGCTACCGTGCTTTTATCCAAAACATCGAAACCGCTTCTGTTTTCGCCAAGGAAGGCGAAGTGGTATGGCAGTGCCGTAACTGCGGTTTCATCTACACAGGCAAGGAAGCTCCTCAGGTATGTCCGGCTTGCTTGCATCCGCAGGCTTACTTCGAGGTGAAGAAGGAAAACTATTGATAACCGGCACATCTGCCCGAATACCGGATTCAGGCGCGGATTATACGAAAGCATACGGCATATTTTGTCCGTTTCGTATAATCCGCGCCTTTTTCATATCCTCTCTGCAACTTTATTCCGGTCCATTCGGCAACCGGTTTTCGGCCGCTTTTTATTTATAATGTTATTTCTGCGGATGCGGATAGTCTATCGTATAGTGCAGTCCGCGGCTTTCCTTACGCTCCATGGCCTGGCGGGTAATCAGGTATCCTACGTTAATCATGTTGCGCAGTTCGCAAAGCTCGCGGGTGGCCTTGCTGCTCTTGAACAGTTTTTCCGTCTCCTCGTAAAGAATATCCAGGCGGTTCCATGCGCGGGTCAGGCGGGTGTTGCTGCGGACGATGCCTACATAGGATTCCATAATCTGGTTCACTTCCTTCATGCTTTGCGTAATGAGCACACGCTCTTCGTTGGAGATGGTTCCCTCGTCGTTCCATTCGGGGATGTCTTCGTTGAAATCATAACGTTCCAATACGCTCAACGCATGCTTGGCGGCGGCATCGGCATAAACTACCGCTTCAATCAATGAGTTGGAAGCCAGGCGGTTGCCGCCGTGAAGACCGGTGCAAGAGCATTCGCCGATGGCATACAGGCGGCGGATGCTGGACTGTCCGTCCAGGTCTACCTTGATACCGCCGCAGAGATAGTGTGCCGCAGGGGCTACCGGAATGTAGTCTTTCGTAATGTCGATGCCTATGCTGAGGCATTTCTTATAGATATTCGGGAAGTGTTTCTTGGTTTCTTCGGGGTCTTTGTGGGTGACATCCAGGTACACATGCTCGTCGCCGCGCTGCTTCATCTCGTTGTCGATGGCACGTGCCACGATGTCGCGCGGGGCGAGTGAAAGACGCGGGTCGTACTTCTGCATGAATTCCTTGCCGTCCATGGTACGGAGCACGCCGCCGTAGCCGCGCATGGCTTCCGTTATCAGGAAGCAGGGGCGGTCGCCCGGATGATAGAGGGCGGTGGGGTGGAACTGGATAAACTCCATGTCCTTCACGGCGCCTTTGGCACGGTAGACCATGGCGATGCCGTCGCCCGTGGCCACCAGCGGGTTGGTGGTGTTGCGGTATACAGCTTCGCAACCGCCCGTAGCCATGATGGTTACTTTGGAGAGGAACGTATCTACCTCTCCGGTATTTTCGTTCAGCACATAGGCGCCATAGCATTTGATGCCCGGAGTATAGCGGGTGACGATAATGCCCAAGTGGTGCTGCGTAATGATTTCCACCGCAAAGAAATTGGTAAATACGGTGATGTTGGGGTGCTGCTTCACGGCTTCAATCAGGCTTTCCTGTATCTCCGCACCCGTATTGTCCTTGTGGTGCAGGATGCGGAATTCCGAGTGTCCGCCTTCTTTGTGCAGGTCGAATTCTCCGTTATCTTTTTTGTCGAAATTCACTCCCCATTTAATGAGTTCACTGATTTGTCCGGGAGCATTGCGCACTACCTTTTCTACGGCTGCACGGTCGCTTATCCAGTCTCCGGCAATCATGGTGTCTTCGATATGCTTGTCGAAATTGTCTACCGCCAGGTTGGTGACGGAGGCTATCCCGCCTTGTGCGAAATAAGTGTTTGCCTCTTCCAGGCCGGCCTTGCAGATGAGGGCTACTGTTCCTTTATGCGCCACTTTCAGCGCAAAACTCATACCGGCAATTCCGGAGCCGATAACGAGGAAATCGAACTTTCTTACCATAGTTTCGTGTATTTAACACCGCAAAACTACAAAATAAGTACGTTCCTTGTCTCCCTTATGGGCATTAATTCGTAAAAATACCTACCTTAGCGGCAAAAACCGGATAAAATGAATCGAATTTTTCATGCGCGTATCGCTGCCGGACAGTATTTGTTTGTTGCTTTGGCAGGTGCAATAGCCGTTTACGGCCTTTGGGAAAAGCAAATTCTCATCGCTGTCCTTTTTATGCTTCTGCTGGTTGTCAGTATCGAGAAGTTGATTCATACTACCTATACCGTTACTGCCGATAATAAACTGTTGCTGTTTTTCGGCCGGTTTTCACGGGGGAAGGAAATCCTGCTGAAGGATATTACGTCGGTAGAGCGCACTTCCTCCATGCAGATAGGCGGATTTGCCGTTATGCGCTATGTCCTGGTGAGGTATGGCGAGGGTAAGTGTGCAGCGCTTCTTCCCGTCAAAGAGGAAGAGTTTATCCGCCTGCTTGAGCAGCGTATGTCGCAATAAGATGATAATTATGTAAGGCGTTACGCTTTTTTTTCTGAATTTCTTGTCGTATCTTGCATGCAGAAATCCATAAATGTAAGAACTATGAAATATCAAGTTGCCATTATCGGCGGCGGTCCTGCGGGATATACGGCTGCGGAAACAGCCGGAAAGGCCGGTTTGAGTGTTGTGCTTTTTGAAAAGCGGAATCTTGGCGGAGTGTGTCTGAACGAAGGGTGTATTCCTACCAAGACTTTATTGTACTCTGCAAAAACGTATGACAATGCATGCCACGCATCCAAATACGCGGTCAGCGTGTCGGAAGTTTCGTTTGATTTGTCCAAGATTATAGCACGCAAGCAGAAGGTTGTGCGGAAACTGGTGTTGGGTGTCAAAGGAAAACTGACTGCCGGCAATGTAACCATCGTGACCGGCGAGGCTTCCGTCATAGATAAGAATCATGTTCTGTGCGGTGACGAAACTTATGAATGCGATAATCTATTGCTCTGCACAGGTTCGGAAACATTTATTCCGCCCATTCCCGGAGTGGATACGGTGCCTTACTGGACGCATCGCGACGCGTTGGACAATAAGGAGCTTCCAAAGTCGCTGGTCATTATCGGTGGTGGGGTAATCGGTATGGAGTTTGCCTCATTCTTCAACAGTCTGGGGGTAGAGGTCACTGTCATCGAGATGCTGGACGAGATATTGGGTGGAATGGACAAGGAGCTGTCGGCCATGCTTCGTGCGGAGTATGCCAAGCGCGGCATTAAATTCATGCTGGACACAAAGGTGGTGGCACTGTCCGAAGTTGCGTCCGGAAATGGAGACACGCAGCAGATACAGGTAAATTATGAAAATGCCGAAGGTGCGGGTTGTGTAATTGCGGAAAGATTATTGATGAGCGTCGGCCGCCGTCCCGTAACGAAAGGCTTCGGATTGGAGAACCTGAATTTAGATAAAACGGCGCGCGGAAATATACAGGTGGACGGACAGATGCAGACTTCCGTTCCGGGGGTATATGCCTGCGGGGATTTAACCGGATTTTCTTTGCTGGCCCATACCGCTGTGCGCGAGGCGGAAGTGGCGGTACATGCCGTACTGGGGAAGAAAGACTGTATGAGTTACAGGGCTATTCCCGGTGTGGTATATACCAATCCTGAGATTGCGGGGGTGGGAGATACGGAAGAGGCCTTGCAAAGAAAGGGTATTCCTTATCGTGCCGTCAAGCTGCCTATGGCTTATTCCGGTCGCTTTGTCGCGGAGAATGAGGGTGTTAACGGTATGTGCAAGTTGTTGCTGGCGGAAGATGATACCGTTTTGGGAGCACATGTGCTGGGCAATCCGGCTTCGGAGATTATCACGCTGGCCGGTATGGCTGTCGAACTCAAACTGACGGCCTCGGAATGGAAAAAGATGGTATTCCCGCATCCTACGGTAGGCGAAATCTTTAAGGAAGCGCTTTGATAGACAAAAAAAATACGGGGTGTTATGAAAATCGTGAAGCTGATGACTTGCGATTCTGCGGCGGTTATCGTTTCTTTGTTGTCCGGTTGCCGGAAACAGCCGGATAACAGAGAAACTGAATGATAGCTTGTAAGAAGATGAGAAAATATTGCTTATTCCCGATTGTATTGATTTTGACGTTGATTCCCTGTGTATTGCCTGCACAGGGAATATCACCTGAAACAAACTCTTTGTCTTCGCAACTGGATACATTGATAAAGTATCAATTGCCCGCAGGCTCTAATGTATCTGTTTCAGCATACGACCTGACCGCCAATAAGGTTCTGTATGATTATCAGGCGGATAAACTTTCCCGTCCGGCCTCTACAATGAAGCTGCTGACTACGATTACGGCGCTTGCGCGTTCTGAGGCGGACGAGCCTTTCCGTACGGAAGTCTGGTATAAGGGAGTGATTGAGCATGATACGCTGAAAGGGGATATATACGTTGTCGGCGGCTTCGACCCTGAGTTTGACGACGAGGCGCTGGATTCTTTGGTCGGCAGGGTGGCGCGGCTGCCTTTCTCTGTGGTTCAAGGCAGGATATATGGCGATGTTTCCATGAAAGACTCCCTGTATTGGGGAAGCGGCTGGCTGTGGGACGATACGCCCCATTCTTTTCAGCCGTACCTGTCGCCGCTGATGCTCGATAAAGGAGTGGTTACGGTGACCGCTTTTCCCGGTGCACAAGGTGATACGGCACGTTTGGAATGTACTCCCGTTTCGTCTTATTACACGCTGGCCAATACAACGAAAACCCGTACTCCCTCTGCCGGACGTTTCCGCGTATCCCGCAACTGGCTGGAGAACGGCAATGAACTGGCGGTATCGGGTAATGTGGACGGGAGGCGTACCGGTATGGTGAATATCTACTCTTCTCAGGATTTCTTTATGCACACCTTCCTGGAGCGTTTACGGGCAAAAGGCATTCATTGCCTGTCGGATTATTCTTTCCGCGAGTTTCAAAAAGACAGTGTTTCAGTGCGAATGGCATCTTATAACACTTCTGTACAGGCGGTAGTCAACCGGATAATGAAGGAGAGCGACAATCTGAATGCAGAAGCTCTGTTATGCCGTTTGGGTGCACAGTTTACGGGCGGCAGGCATGTTTCGGCTGCGGACGGGCTTTCGGCTGTCCGTCAGTTAATCGGAAAGCTGGGTTATCTCCCCGACCGCTATAATCTGGCAGACGGTTGCGGGCTTTCCAACTATAACTACATCTCCTCTGAACTTTTAGTCGCTTTCTTGAAATTCGCTTATTCACGCACGGATGTGTTTCAGAAACTGTATAAGGCGTTGCCTATCGGCGGAGTGGACGGAACACTGAAGAACCGTATGAGGAAAGGGACGCCTTCTTATAAGAATGTGCATGCCAAAACCGGTTCTTTTACGGCTATAAACTGCCTGGCTGGTTATTTGAAGGCGAGTAACGGACACCACATTGCTTTTGCCATTATGAATCAGAATGTGCTTTCCGGCAGGGAGGCGCGTAAATTCCAGGATGCAGTCTGTGACATGCTTATCCGATGAATGGCCGGTTGGTGTGAACTTTATTTTTCAGGCACGGAATTACGCAGGTTGCACGGATTTTTTCAGTTTAATCCATGCTGCACTTTTTATCCGTGCAATCCACGTAATCCCGTGCCTGAAAGGTCTTTTTAACGGAAGGAACTGTCTTTATTTATACTGTGCCCAGTCCACATTCTTCATATCCCCGCTTTTTGCCAATTCGGCGTGCATAGCCAGAGCGGCACGCATGGAGTGAGGAGTCTGCGCCTTGCCGTCGGTCAGTTTCAGATAATCCCACAGGATATTCTTGTAGTCCGGATGAACACAGTTCTCGATGATTGCCTGTGCACGTTCTTTCGGGCTCTTGCCGCGCAGGTCGGCAACACCTTGTTCGGTAACGATGATGTTGACATCATGCTCGCTGTGGTCCACATGGGAAACCATCGGTACGATGGCGCTGATTTTGCCTTCTTTGGCTACGGACGGGCAGGTGAAGATGGAGATGTAGGCGTTACGTGTAAAGTCGCCCGAACCGCCGATACCGTTCATCATCTTCGTACCGCCGATAT
>OGOG01004143.1_pt1 | contig 10285 bp, 9 predicted proteins | sample 1552581 | NCBI WGS metagenome assembly OGOG01 (sample SAMEA2580152, study PRJEB22360) | human gut metagenome | biome: human gut; feature: human-associated habitat; material: faeces | place: Denmark | collected 2008/2010 | reverse complement strand
GCATTTGTCAAAATAAAAAGGAACATTTTTCATTTACCCTTTTACTTATTTTATACAGTTATTCAAAGCATAGAAAAAGACCATACATATATCTTCGTTTTCAAGATATATGTACGGTCTTTCTGTTCATTATTTCATTAATTCCATAATTGTTTTTTTTGCCTTTTCAAGCTGTGTATCGCTTGTTGCATTTTCTTCCAATTCTGCTTCCACATCAGGAGTTATTCCCTTTCCGTGAATGTTTTTGCCACTTGGAGTATAATAATCCTGAACTGTAAGTTTTACCGCTGAGCCGTCGCTTAATGGAAGAATTGTCTGTACAATTCCTTTACCAAATGACTGTGTGCCTACGATTTTTCCTGCATTAAAGTCCTGAATTGCACCTGCAAAAATTTCTGATGCACTGGCGCTGTCCTTATTCTGCAAAACAACCATCGGCATGTCAAGACACTTGCTGTCTGAAGTCTGCTTTTCCTCATTTCCATATTTATCCTTAGTTGAAACCAAATTTCCTTCAGGAAGTATTTCATCAAGCATCTTGCAGACTGTCTCATATAATCCACCCGGATTGCTTCTAACATCAAAGATAACAGCCTTCATTCCCTGCTTCTTCAAGTCATCCAATGCTTTCGTAAACTGGTCATAAGTAACTTCTTCAAACTGACTTATCTGTATATAACCAATCTTTTTCTTCTTATCAAGCATCTTATATTCAACAGTAGGCTCATTAACCTGATCTCTTGTTATTGTAAAGTCAATGTATTTCTTTTCGGACTCTCTGTAAACAGTTATGTCAACTGTTGTTCCTTTTTCGCCCTTCATTTCAGTAACAACATTGTTAATGTCAACACCAGTTACTTCTTTGCCCTTTACTTTATAAATAATATCTCCGTTCTTTACTCCTGCCTTTGCAGCCGGTGCATCGGCAAAAGCCTTAACTACCGTAATTATTCCTGTTTCAGCATTCTGAGATACCAAAGCACCTATTCCGCTGTAAGTTCCTGACGTCTGTTCCATCATTTTCCGGTATTCTTCTGCCGTGTAATAAACAGAATACGGATCATTTAAGCCTTCCAACAATCCTTTATAAATTCCATCTTCCAAGTCAGATTCATTAACCTTATTTAAGAACTTAGCATCTATAAGTTTATTTATATAATCAAGCTTTTGTGATGTTTTTTCACTGATTGTTTTTCCGGATGTGTTCTGGTTTGCAAAATACAAACCTGTTCCAACACCACCTACCACAACTGCCATGGCAAGCATTCCAAAAAAGAATCCAAGTAAAAAACGGTTCTTATTCTTTTTCATCATGACTCCTTAATTCAAGTTTATTTTAAATAATCCCAAGGATTAACATATGCCCCGTTCTTACGTACTGCAAAATGTAAATGGTTACCTTGTGATGCTCCTGTATTTCCTACAAGTCCAATGCTCTGTCCTGCGCTTACCTTTGTTCCTGCCGAAACTAAAAGTGCAGACATATGCATATATACACTATATACACCATTGCCGTGATTAATACCAATCCAGTTGCCTGCTGTTGTACTATAATTAGCCCACTCTACTGTACCTGAACCTGCTGCAACAATAGTGGTTCCTGCTGATGCCGGAATATCAATACCCTTATGAAATTCAGAACCTCTATATCCATATCCTGAAGATATAGTTGTATGTCCCGGAAGTGGCCATGTAAATCCACCGCCTGAAACTGTTCCACTACTTCCTGAATTTCCACTGTTTGAAGTATCTGTTGTGTTGCTTCCTGTATTTGATGATGTATTGCTTGTACTACTATTTGAACTAGCTGCCTGCTGTTTCTTTGCTGCCGCTTCACGTCTTGCCTGCTCAGCAGCTGCCTGGTTTTTGCTCTGTTCTTCAGCAGATGCAACTCTCTTTTCCTGTGCACTGATTTCTGCTTCCAATTCATCAGAAGTAGCCTCATTATGTGCTATCAAATCTTCATAATTCTTAAGTTCCTGCTGCTTTGATGCTGAAAGATTCGTAAGCTTAGTCTGGTCACTCTTCTGCTGTGCATGTATTGTCTGAAGATTCTTTTTCTCTGTTACAAGAGTACTCTTTGCAGAAGCTATTTTCTCTTTAGTCTTCTTCATCTTATTAAGCATATCTCTGTCATACTGTGATAACTCTGTTATGTACTCTGCCTTATTTAAGAAATCAGTTATGCTCTTTGAATTAAAAATCAAATCTATCATCTGAGTATCACCATTCTCATACATATATTTGATTCTAAGCTTCATGTCTTCATACTGCTCATTTATGCTAACCTGAGCCTTATCCAATTCCTTCTGAGTCTTAGATATCTTGTCTTCTGTTTTTGATAATTTCTGATTAGTCTTGTACATCTCTGTAGCCAAATTAGTTAACTTCTTATCAACTGACTGAATATACTCCTGTGCATCAGACTTAGATTTCTGTAGTTTATTATTTTCATCCTGAGCCTGTTGCTTCTGATTCTGCAAATCTGAAAGCTTATTCTTCTCATCGCTAACTGTTCCAAACGCATTAATTGGAATAGCAGTAACTGCCAATGCTGCCACGAGAACAAAACTTAATACTTTAGATTTTCTCATTACTTTCTCCTTATCTCTTTCCCTGTTAACTCAATTAACTTTATACCTTTAAGTGCTTTCTCATTGACACAATTGATCCTATTAAACCAATGCCTGCTCCAATTCCAAGTCCTAATGGAACAAGAACCAAAAAAATCTGATGAACTGACGCAAAAGGAATACTGTTGCCAAGTACACCAAATTTAGTCATAATAAGATCAATTAATTTGTCATAAACAAGTCTTATTATAACAAGCGGAATTATTGAACCTAATAAACCGATTGTCACACCTTCTATAATAAATGGTGCTCTTACAAAACTATTAGTTGCTCCAATAAGCTTCATAATTTTAATCTCGTGTCTTCTTACTGAAATACCAATCATAACCGTGTTGCTTATAAGGAAAATACCAACACCAAGCAAAATAATAATCAATGCAATAGACGCATATCCTAACATTTTGCCAAAGTTTGTAAGAAACTCTCTAGTTGGGTTTGAATACTTAACCTGTCTTACACCCTGAACCTTTTCCATTGCTGTTGCAAAAGCTTTCTGGTCATTAATACTATTTAAATAAACTGTGTAAGATGCTGAATTAGCCAATGGATTCTCTTTTGAAAATCCTTCTGCCAAATCAGGATTATCTTTAAAATAATTCTTCTTAAAGCTTTCCCATGCCTGTTCTGCCGATGTATATTCATAGCTCTTTACACGGGAATCTGACTTAATTGTTTTTCCAATATCATCTATTCCCTGCTGGCTTAACCCTTCGTTAAAGAATATTGTTACCCCAACCTGTTGCTCAACTTTTTTTTCCATAAAGTTTACATTTATAATAATTGTAAAAATTACACCTATTAAAAATGTACATGCAGCAATAGTTCCTATTGATGCAAGGGAAAACAGTTTGTTTCTCTTTATGTTTACAAAACCCTGTTTTAAACAGTAGTTTGCTGTTCTAGTATTCATCTGTCTGTTCCTCCCCTTTGCTGTCCTCTACTTTTACACCTTTCTTCATAGTTATGACACGCTTGTTCATAGCCTTAACTATTTCCATGTTATGTGTAACAACAATAACTGTTGTTCCCTGCTCATTAACTTTTTCAAGCAGTTTCATAATCTCCCATGAATTTTCAGGGTCAAGGTTTCCTGTAGGTTCATCAGCCAAAATATACTGTGGTTTATTGACAAGCGCTCTTGCAAGGGCAACTCTCTGCTGCTCACCACCTGACAATTCTGACGGATTGGAACGATATTTTTCTGAAAGTCCCACCAAAGATAATACTCTTGCCACATTCTTTTTAATCTCTCTTGGTGACGCCCCTATTACTCTCTGTGCAAAAGCAATATTTGAGTAAACATCTCTATCCTGTAACAATCTGAAATCCTGAAAAACAACTCCAACCTTTCTTCTATACTTAGCTGTTCCTCTTGATTTAAGCTTTGATAAATTAACATTATCTACCACTATTGTTCCCTCTGTGGGATTTAACTCTTTAAGAAGCAGTTTGATAAATGTTGACTTTCCTGAACCACTGGCTCCAACAACAAATACAAACTCTCCTTCCTCTATTTCAAGATTTAAATTGCTTAACGCCGGTGCACCGTTGCCATAAGACTTGCTTACACCTTCTATTTTAATCATTATATGCCTCCTAATATTCTGCTCTAAATAGAAATATATAACACAAATGTGTTTTTTTGTGGGTGGGCAAAGCACGTAACAATCCTTGTAATAAAATTTTAATATATTTCCGAATTGAATTTGCTCCACTAGCACAATATGAAGGTCCATAGTGGGCCTTCATATTGCTACATTTTAACTATTTATTTTCTAAAAATCTGTGTTCTCCATATATTTCATGTACTTAACAACCATAAGGGCAATCTTAAATGTAATTGCATCCTCAAATACTCTTAAATCTAGTCCTGTACTCTTCTGCAACTTGTCCAGTCTGTATACTAAAGTATTTCTGTGAATATATAACTGTCTTGATGTTTCAGATACATTCAAGCTGTTTTCAAAGAACTTATTAATTGTTGTTAATGTTTCTTCGTCAAATTCATCCGGTGACTTTCCTTCAAAAATCTCGCTAATGAACATCTTGCAAAGTGGAATTGGCAACTGATAAATTAATCTTCCGATTCCAAGATTATTGTAAGCAATTACGTTCTTAGTGCTAAAGAAAATCTTTCCTACATCAAGGGCCATTCTTGCTTCCTTGTATGAACGTGATACTTCCTTAATCTCCTTAACAATAGTTCCGTATGCTACAGTAGCCTTAACCATTGCCTCTGTGTTAAGCATGTCCACAATTGTCCTTGCTATCTTTTCAATATCTTCATATCCCTGTTTTTCTTCCAACTCCTTAACAAGAATAATGCTTTTTTCATCTACCGCTGTAATAAAGTCTTTCTTATTACCTGAGAACAATGTTCTAACTGTTTCTAAAGCAACACTGTCCTTTTCGTTCTTTGTTTCAATAATACAGACACATCTTCTTGCATCCACATCAATGTACAACTTCTTTGATCTATTATAAATGTCAACAAGGAGTAGATTGTCTAATAATAAGTTTTTGATAAAATTGTCTTTATCAAATCTTTCTTTATATGCAACAAGCAGATTCTGAATCTGGAAGGCAGCCATCTTTCCTACCATAAATACGTCATCGCTTGTTCCCTGAGCTATCAGAATCAGTTCTAACTGGCTTTCATCATAAACCTTAAAGAACTGGTATTCCTGTACTGACTGGCTGTCTGCCGGAGAATTAACAAAGCTAATTATAGCATGTCCAAACTCATCTCCTAACTGGGAAGTACTGGCAATAATCTTTCCGTCTGTATCTGCCACATGTAAATCTACCCTTGAAATACTTTTTATTCCTTCTATTGTATTCTGTAAAATCTGATTTGATATCATAGGCCACTCCTTGTTCTAAAAAATTCGTACATTCTGTCAAACTATATTTTAAACTAGTTTATGACAAAAAACAAGAGAAAAGAGCTAATCAATAGTACTTTTATCTTGTAATTTTTGCCAAAAATCTTTTTACCCCCACTCTTGACAAAGAGCCTAATAAAAATTCCAAAGGAATTTCTTATTAAGTAAAAAAGACTGCCCAAATCGGGCAGTCTTTTGATAAATATATATATTAGTTTGTGATAACTTTTTCTGTATCCTTATCAAAGATGTGAAGTTTTGTAAGATCCATTGCCATAACAACTTCATCACCAGGTCTAGCTGTTGTACGAGCATTAACTCTTGCTGTACAATCGAATCCTTCAAGGTCAAAGTATAAGTATACTTCAGCACCAAGTAATTCGTAAATTCTGATTGTTGTCTTAAATGCACTATCAGGTGACATTTCGATGAAGCTTTCTTCATCATGAACATCTTCTGGTCTGATACCCATAACAACTGTCTTACCAACATAACCACCGTCAATAAGCCTTCTAGCCTGTTCAGCTGGTACTGTAATGTATGTTCTAGCCTGTCCAATGTGGAGCTTAACGTCAGCACCTTCCTGTTCAACTTCTGCATCGATGAAGTTCATCTGTGGTGAACCCATGAATCCTGCTACGAATAAGTTAACTGGCTTATCATATAAGTTCTTAGGTGAATCTACCTGCTGTACAACACCATCCTTCATAACTACGATTCTTGTACCAAGTGTCATAGCTTCTGTCTGGTCATGTGTTACGTAGATGATTGTTGCGCCTAATCTCTTATGAATCTTAGCGATTTCCACACGCATCTGTACTCTTAATTTAGCATCCAAGTTTGAAAGAGGTTCATCCATAAGGAATACCTTAGGGTTACGAACGATAGCACGTCCCATAGCAACTCTCTGTCTCTGACCACCTGATAAAGCCTTAGGCTTACGATCAAGTAACTGTTCAAGGTCAAGAATCTTAGCTGCATCCTTAACTAATCTTTCCTGTTCAGCCTTAGTTACTTTTCTTAACTTAAGACCAAATGCCATATTATCATATACTGTCATATGTGGATATAAAGCGTAGTTCTGGAATACCATTGCGATATCTCTATCCTTTGGTTCAACATCGTTTACTAACTTATCTCCGATGTATAATTCTCCTGATGAAATTTCTTCAAGACCTGCGATCATTCTAAGTGTTGTTGATTTACCACAACCAGATGGTCCTACGAAGATGATAAATTCTTTATCCTTGATTTCAAGGTTAAAATCTTTTACTGCACAGAATCCGTTTGGATATACCTTGCAGATATTTCTTAATGATAAACTTGCCATTTTAAAAATTCCTCCTAGTATTGAAATAGTTTCTCTATCGCGCGTCTGATTGTATTCTAAATCACTGACACTAAAAATGCTATATTGTAAATAAACAAAATAACAAAAAAATCTTTGTTAATATTGCATACAGCCCCTATTATTTATTTAAAAATATGTTACTTTCGCCAATGATTATACGGTGTTCTTTGAGCAATCTGCCGATAGCTCTTTTAAATTCACTTTTGCTCATCTGAAAATCTTCTCTAATTACCTCAGGTTTAGCCTTATCTGTATATCCTAACTGACCACCGTTATTCTCAATGTATTTATATATTTTTTCGGCATCTTCGTCCATTTGTAAATATGCTTTTTTTCTAAGTGAAAGGTCTAATTTGCCATCAGGTCTTACACTTTTTACTCTTGCCTGAATCTGCTGACCGATTTCTAATCTTGTTGTAAGCTCTTTCTTCTGTACAAGTCCGTGATACTTATTATCTACTGCAACAAAAACACCGTACTCAGGATTGTAGTTATAAACTGTTCCTGTTACAACATCATCAGGCTCATATGTTGAGGTACATTTTAAGAACTTATACGCCTTCATTGTTGCACATAATCTGTTACTTTTGTCCAAATATACTCCTACTAATACCTTGTCCCCTGACTTAATTGAAACTGTCTGCTCCTTGTATGGCAAAAATAAGTCTTTTTCTAAGCCCCAGTCAAGAAATGCACCATTCTTTGAAACTTCCTTAACTGTCAAAACTGCTGTTTCGTCTAATTCAACTAAAGGCTTGTTTACTGTTGCTATAAGTCTGTCCTGTGAATCTCTGTAAATAAATACCTTTACTTCATCACCAACATTTGCTCCTTCAGGAACCTGCTTCTTTGGAAGAAGCACCTGTTCTTCCTCTGTGCCAAGATATGCACCAAAATCTACCATTCTTACTATTTCTAATTTTTGTGTTCTTCCTAATTCCATTTTTTGTCTCTCCGTTCTATTTTTTATAGTTTACCTGATATTAGCACTTTTATAAAAAAGAGGTCAGACTTTAACGCCATAACCTCTTTTATCATTACATAAGCATTATTCTTGTAAGTGTCTCTCCACTTTGATTTTCGAAGCTAATACCTATTCCATTTTCTTCGCTATAAAGATATGGTGTAATAATTTCACCTTCCATAGCTTCTTTATTATACACAATATCTACCTCATGGCAAGGAAAATTTGTTGGTAAAAATTCTTCAGCCGCCCTTAAATAATTAGCATTGTTCATATGACCATTGCTGTCTATGTAAGTTTTTAAAACCTTAAACGATTCTAATTTGGTTCTTTCACTACTAAACCTAATCTTTCTTGACGCCTTTATATTATCAAATATCAGTTCCGGCTTATAAACACTTGAATCCTCTTCAGTAATTCTTAAAGGTTTTCGTGTCTGAATATCAATAAGAACCCAGAGGCTGTCTGCCTGAACAAGATAATCTCCATTTTCATCTTTTATGAAATACTGTCTTGAAGCAAACATGCTGCTAAACTTTGAAGGAGATGTGCCTATTGTTATTTTCTGTCCAAACATAATAGGTCTGTTAACTATAACTTTGTATGCAACAAGTACCCACGCCCTGGCCTCTCTTTTCATATAACTTACGCCACGACCAATATCTTCTGAATGAAAAGTGGAGCAATCCTGCAAAAGATTTAATATCTCATGCATTGGAACTTTTCCATTTCTGTCTGTTCTGCTGTAACTTACTGTTGTCTCATATGAAAACATTTATTGCCCCTCTTTCTTCTATTATTTACTTAGATGTTGTTGTTTCCGGTACAGTTGTTGTCTCAGGTGCCTTAGTTGTTGTTTCCGGTGCCTTAGTTGTTGTTTCCGGTACCTTAGTTGTAGGCTGTGTTGTAACAGGCTTTGTTGTAGGCTGCTGTGCAACAGCTTCTACTACAACTTTAAGTGTTGCTGTTCTTGCAGTGTATGCCTGATTTGAGTACTGTGCCTTATATGTTAATGTATATGTTCCAGGTTTCTTTGTATCAACCTTTCCTGTAACTGTAACGCTGTTCTTAATATTTAAAGCATTACCCTTGTAATCCTTAACTGAAGCTACATAATTCAAAGGATTAAATGTGCTGTTCTGTTTAACCTTTACAGTTGTATTCTTCATTGTAAGACTTACCTTGTGGTCTTTTACAACGTATTTAATAGTCTTCTTTGCTGTCTTCTTATTTGTGCCCTTAACTTTATATGTAATGTAATATTTGCCCTTGTTTGCAAACTTAACCACACCATTCTTAATCTTAACTTTCTTCTTATTATACTTAACAGTAACTTTTATTTTCGAAGTAATATTCTTGCCTGCTGCTGTCTTTGCAGTAACGTTAGACAAAACATTAACTGAACTGTTTAAAGCTACATCAGGTTTCTTTACTGCGCCTGAAATAACAGGTTTCTTTGTATCTACTACTTTAAATGTTAAAGTCTTAGTCTTTGAGTTTCCTAAGCTGTCTTTTACTTTAAATTTAATCTTATACTTTCCTATTTTAGATGTTTTAATCTTACCAACTGTAGTAATCTTTGCATTTTTTTTCGTAAGAACGTTGCCTGCTCTGTCTTTTACTGTAATTAAGTCAGACAATTTAACTTTTGTTCCATACTCAATAGTCTTTACTTTTGCAGTAATTACAGGCTTATTGCTCTTGTATGGATTCTTAGGATCAGGATCAGTTGGATCCCAATCTGTAAACTTACCGTTTGTAATAGGTGTAAATGAAGGTCTCTTAATAGGATCATCCTTCTTTGTTCCTCTAAAAATTATAACCTTTGTTCCTAATGCACAATGATCATAAATCCACTTAGAATCTTTACATAAAAGTCTTACACAACCGTGTGATGCCTTCTGTCCCATTACATTGTATGCCTTAACTGACATTGTTGATTTATCACCATTCTTGTAATACCAAACTGAATGGAATAAGATGCCGGTTGTAATTCTTGTACAATACTGTGCATAACAATTTCCTATCATCTCATGCCATCTGTATTTAACAGGTGTATAAAATGTTCCCGTAGGTGTTTCATTACTTGGTGAACAAATCATAGCCTTTATTGCTTTTCCGTTTTTGTAAACTGTTGTACAGTTTGTTCCTAAATTAACTTTAATAACATAACCTTTGCTTTCTTTAGCTTCTGTCTTAACTGTTGCTGTGCCTGAAATACCAAATGCCATAACAACAATCATTAATACTGCTACTAATTTTGATGTGATTTTCTTCATATCATTACTCCTTTGCTTATTTTGAAGCCTTTTACGGCTTATTCCCTTTAACAGAATTCGCCCTTATTATACTATTTTATTTGGCAATATACAATCACAAACACCTAATTAGTTGTTTTTCATAAGTGGTTCATATATAATGTACTTAAACGTTTTTATTTCACAAAAACATC
>OGOG01004135.1_pt1 | contig 10315 bp, 9 predicted proteins | sample 1552581 | NCBI WGS metagenome assembly OGOG01 (sample SAMEA2580152, study PRJEB22360) | human gut metagenome | biome: human gut; feature: human-associated habitat; material: faeces | place: Denmark | collected 2008/2010 | reverse complement strand
TCATTAATAGTTATATTACTATTTTGGTTGATTTATATGATAGCATTTTATCCATTAATACTATCAAAAGATCCAAGCTTTCAAATAAAACAATTTTTTAATGTAAAAACTAAATATATAGAGTATGTTATTCCCTTATCAGATAAAGTTAATCTTACTAATCATCATCCAGTTTTTCATACTATGCTTTTAGGTGGCTCTATTAAACTAGGAAGATTGTTAGGTAGTGATAATTTAGGATTATTTATTTATGCTATTATGCAAAGTATTACTCTTGCTAGTAGTTTAGCTTATACTATCTCTTATCTTTATAAGAAAAAGAAATCATTAATATTATCATTTGTCTTACTTATGATTTATTCATTAGTACCAATGTTTCCTTTCTATGCAATGAGTGCGGTTAAAGATACCTTATATACTGCTATAATTATCTTCTTTGTTATAACATTGTTTACTATAATAGATAATAATAAAGAGATAAAAACATCTAAATATCTAGTCTTGTTACTATTAAGTATCTTATTATATTTATTAAGAAATAATGGAATTTATGTAGCAGTTGGCACTATTTTAGTACTAGCTATTTATAGAAGAAAAGAATTTATCTACTTAATAGCTACTTTACTATTCGTGATAGGTACTTATATCTCTTACGATAAAATACTTTTACCAGCTTTAAAGATACCAGCAGGTAGTATAAGAGAAGAATTATCAGTACCATTTCAACAAACAGCTAGATATGTAAAAGAACATGGAGATGAAATACCTTTAAAAGATAGAAAAAAGATAGATAAATTACTAGAATATGATACATTAAAAGATAGATATAATCCTAATCTAGCAGATCCAGTAAAAAATAAATATAATAAATACACAACAAAGAAAGAGTTGAAAGACTACTTTAGAGTTTGGTGGAAAGAATTTTTAATTCATCCAACTACTTATATAGAAGCGACACTAAATAATACTTATGGTTACTTTTATCCAGATACAGCTAATTGGTATATATACTCAGGGAAAAATTATAATAAGTTAATAACTGAAGATAATTTAGTTAACTATCATTATAATAAATTATCAACATTAAGAATGATACTTTCAGGTTATGGAATTAGTTTTCCTTACATACCTTTAATAGGACTAATATCTAATATAGGATTTTCTGCTATGGGATTAATTACCTTAATAGTTTATTTATTAACATCAAGGTATAAAAAATATGTAATTGCTATGTTACCTAGTCTATTATCATTAGCAATATGTTTTATCTCACCAGCTAATACCTATTTCCGTTATACTATGCCATTTACTTTTCTAATGCCGTTTTATGTAAGCTATGTCTATTTATTATTAGTTAAAGATAATTAAATTCTTGAAAAACAAGCTTGTTAATGTTATTATAAGAATAAGAATAGAAGGTGAATGATGGAAAACGTTATACATTTTTTTAGGGATACACTTAGTGGACCTAGTTATATAACTTATGTAATAGTATTAGTAATTTTAATTTTTGCATGTATTGGTTATATAGCAGAAAATAAACTTAAAGAGAAAAAACAGAAAGATAAATATGCTGAAGTAGCAAAACCAGGTGAAGTTGTTAAATCTTTGGAAGAAACAGCACCTATTCCTGTTGTTAATAATCCAGTTGAAGAAGTAAGTTCAAATCAGGCAGTAACACCAAATAGTAATCAACAAATTAAAGTAGCACCAGTTAATGAAAATGTGGTAAATAGTGTACCTTTACAGCCAGTAGCTATACCACCACAACAAATACAGCCAGTTATGGAACCACAAGTAGAAGTACAACCAGTAGGGATTAATCCTGTTTCACCAGTAGTCGAAGCACCAGTTCAATCAGTTAATCCAATCCCGCAAGTTGTTCAAGAGTCTACCCAAACAGTTAATCCCGTTCCAGAACAAAAAATTAATTGATTACAAAATAATTAAAATATAGTATACTAATAAGAGGTAAGGAGGAATGTTATGGTCATTACAGCAACAACAGTAATTACAATTATTAAGAAAATTATTGATATATCGATAGTTTGGTTAATGGTTTATATATTATTAAAAAGTATTAGAAATAATGTAAAATTGACGCTTCTATTTAAGGGTGTCATTATTATCGTATTTTTGAAAGTAATAAGTGATAAATGTGGTTTTACCACTGTAGGAGTTTTACTTGAATATATTATCATGTATGGACCACTTGCACTTATTGTTATTTTCCAACCAGAAATACGTAATATATTAGAACAGTTAGGAAGAAATCAATTACTTGGTAGACATAAAGTCTTAACTGTAGATGAAAGAGAACATTTAGTTTATGAACTTATTCAAGCCCTAGACTATTTAAGAAAAAATCGTATAGGAGCTTTAATTGTAATAGAGCGAGATGTAAGTTTAGGAAACTATATAGATAAAGCTAAAAAAGTATATGCTGATTTAACAAGTGACTTACTAGGAGCTATCTTCTATGAAGGTAACCCATTACATGATGGTGGAGTAATTATTCAAGGAGATCGTATAACTTGTGCTGGAGCAGTATTTCCAACAAGTAGTAGTACTAAAATAAATAAACATGTTGGTACAAGACATAGAGCTGCTTTAGGATTAGCAGAAGAAACAGATGCTATTTGTCTAGTTGTTTCTGAAGAGACTGGACGTTTATCAGTAGCTATTAAGGGAGAACTTTATTATAACTTATCACTAGATGATGTTAGAATGATGTTAATAGATGAATTAAAACCAAAGACAAATAGTACTTATGATCAAGAAGAAATAGAAGAGGAAGAATTATATGAAGAAGATATGTAGAGGAATTGGAAAATTATTTTCCCATATAGGAGCTTTCTTTGATCGTATTTTAATTACTCCCATTACAAAATTGATTTTAAAGATAACAGACTTTTCAAAAAAGAATGCTAAAAGTATTGAAAGATTTTTAGGTAGAAAACAAACACTAATAGTTATTAGTTTATTAGTAGCATTATGTATATTCTTTATAATAGATGGTGAAAGTAGTGCTACTATAGACCAATATGCTGAAGTATTATATGACCAACCAGTAACAGCTACTTATAATGAAGAAGCTTATGTGGTAGAAGGATTACCTAAGACTGTAGATATAACTTTAGTCGGACAAAAAAGACATATTTTCTTAGCAAAACAATCACCTAGTGAAGGAGTAAATGTTGATTTGACTGGATTAAAACCAGGACAACATAAAGTAACATTAAAATATAGTCAAAGACTTAAATCACTAGATTATAGATTAGATCCATCAACAGTAACAATTACTATTTATGATAAAGTAAGTGCTACTAGAACATTAACTTATGATATTTTACATAAAGATAATTTAGATAGTAAGTTAAATATTGATAAAGTAGAACTTGATAGAAGTGAAGTTATTATCAAAGGAGCTGAACAAAAACTTAAGAAAGTAGCTACTGTTAAAGCATTAGTTGATGTAGATGATTTTGCTAATCCAGAACCTGGGGAAATGACACTTAAGAATGTTCAATTAGTAGCTTATGATACAAATGGAAAAGTAGTTGATGTAGAAATAGTACCTAAGAGTGTAACTGCTAAAGTAACTATTACATCACCTAGTAAAGAAGTTCCATTAAAGATAGTACCAAAAGGAGATTTAGCCTTTGGAAAAGCAATTAAGTCACTAAGTACAAGTATTAATAATGTAACTATCTATGGTAGTGAAGAATCATTAGCTAGTATTTCTTCTTTACCAGTTGAAATTGATGTAACTGGTCTTGAAAAGAGTAAAGACTATACAGTAACACTTAAGAAACCAACCGGTGTAACTGATATTAGTGCTAAGACAGTAACAGTAAAAGTAGCCGTTGATGATTCAACTGTTAAAGAGTTCCAAGATATATCTATTGCTACTGAAAACTTAGATACATCTAAATATAAAGTACAAGCATCTAGTGAAGCTGATAGTAAAGTAACAGTAGTAGTTAAAGGTAGTAAATCAATTATTGATAATATTGATCAGTCAATTATTAAAGCTTATGTAGACTTAAAAGACTTAGGTGTAGGAGAACATGAAGTAGAAGTTAAAGTAACTGGTGATGATGTAAAATTAACTTACACACCTAAAGTTAAGAAAGTAAAAGTAAAAATCACTGCAAAATAAAAGAGCAATATGCTCTTTTTTTAGTCTCTTTCAAATAAGTAGCTTATGTCAATTAGACCAGCAATACCAATAACTATATATATAATTCTAGCAATAATATTATCAGTTCCTCCGAATAAAGATGCTACAAGGTCAATACCGAATAAACCAACAAAAGCCCAGTTAATAGCACCAATAATAATTAATACTAAACAAATCTTTTTTAATATGTCCATACATTTCCTCCTTTTTCTTTCTTAGTATTTGTAGTAAATTTAAAATTATTCATGAATATTTAAATAAAAAAATTAATATAATGAAATGAAACTATAAATGAGGTGAATATATTGAAAAAGATTGGTCTTTTATTGCTACTTTCTGTTTTTCTTATTACGGGATGTGCTAAAGATAGTGAAGAAAATATCCTAAAAAAAATGTCCAAAGATATAACTAATAGTAAAGGATATATTTTAACAGGAAAACTAGAAGTAGTTAATAATGACGATACTTATAATTATGAAGTGACATCAGCTTATAAGAAAGGTGATTATTATCGTATCAGTTTAAAGAATACTGCAAATGATCATGAACAAATAATTTTAAAAAATGATGATGGTGTCTATGTTTTAACACCAAGTCTTAAAAAGAGTTTTAAATTTCAAAGTGATTGGCCATATAACAATTCTCAAGTATATTTACTACAATCAATTATTAATGATATAGAAAATGATAGTAAAGCGACAATGGAAAAAGAAAAAGGTAATTATGTATTTACTAGTACGGTTAATTATCCTAATAATCGAAACTTAATAAAACAAAAAGTAACAGTTGATAAGAAAATGATGGTTAAAAAAGTAGTAGTACTCAATGATAATGATGTTCCAAAAATCACTCTTAATGTCAAGAATACTGATAAAAATCCAAAATTTAGTAAAAACTATTTTGAAATAGAAGACATAATGAATACTGTTGAAACAGATGAAGAACAAACTAAAGAAACTAGTAGTATTGATGATATAATTTATCCATTAGTTGTTCCAGAAGGAACTAAGTTAAAGAGTGAAGAAAAACTTAATAAGACAGGTGGAGAAAGAGTAATTTTAACCTTTGAAGGGGAAAAACCATTCTTATTAGTAGAAGAGACTGTCAAACAAGAAGATGAGCTAACTATTATTCCTACGATGGGTGAACCATATATGTTTATGGATACAATAGGAGCCTTATCTGATAATTCCCTTACTTGGAGTAGTGGTAACATGGAGTATTACTTAGTAAGTGATGTAATGAATCAAGAAGAATTGATAGAAGTTGCTTCCTCAATAAATGTTTTACCTACTATGAAATAGTCTAGAAATAGACTGTTTTTTATATTACGAAAAGATACGATATACCGTAATAAAATATAAAAAAATATAAAAAATTACGCCATATCGTAATAAATTGACAAATAATGAATATAATACTATAATATAGATAACAAAGGAGGAAGAAAGATGGTTATTCGTGAAAGATATTTAAAATTAATTAGACCTTTTTATAATCAAGAATTAATAAAAGTATTAATTGGAATAAGACGTTCTGGAAAGTCTGTTATTTTAAGACAGATAATTGATGAGATTAAAAAAAGTGGTGTAGATGATAATCACATTATCTATATTAATTTTGAGGATTATGATTATGAAGAATATACAAATCCTAAAAAATTAAATAGTTATATTAAAGCAAAAATAATAGATGATAAAAAGTATTATATATTTTTTGATGAAATACAAAATGTTAAAGAATGGGAAAAAGTAGTTAATTCATTAAGGGCAACAGGCAATAATTCTATTTTTATAACAGGTTCTAATAGTGATTTGCTATCTAGTGATTTAGCCACACATATTGCTGGAAGATACGTAAGTTTTAAAATAACACCATTTACATTTAAAGAAGTATGTGAACTGTTAAATTTAACTGATCGAAGAGATATAGAAAATGCTTTTAAGGATTATGTAAAATGGGGTGGAATGCCACAAAGATTTATGCAAAAAGATGATATGTCAAAAAAAGCCTATTTAAATGATATATATGATTCTATTATAGTTAAAGATATAGTAAAAAGATTTAATGTAAAGGATATTGATTTACTAAACAGAATAATTATATATGTTTTAACAACACCAGCACAACTATTTTCACCAGATAGTCTTAGAAAGTATATGCTTAGTGAATCAAGAAGTGTTTCACTAGAAACTTTATACAATTATTTAGATTACATAATAAGAGCTAATCTTATATCAAAGGCAGAGAGATATGATGTTCGCGGTAAAAGAATACTTACTGGAAAATACAAGTACTATTTGACTGATTTAGGATTTACAAATATTATGAGTGATGGTAGAAAAGAACAAATGGGAGCATATCTAGAAAATATAGTATTTAATGAACTTATATCTAGAGGGTATAATGTGAAAATAGGAACTTTAGACAAAGGAGAAATAGATTTTATAGCAACTAGATTTGATGAGAAAATTTATATTCAAGTAACTTATATCTTAAGTGATGATAAGGTTATTGCAAGAGAATTTGATACATACAAAAAAATAGATGATAATTATCCAAAATATGTTCTTTCTATGGATCAGTTTGATTTTTCTCAAAATGGTATCATTCATAAGAATATAATTGATTGGTTAATGGAGAACTAGTACAACTAACTTTATTAATAAGAGGAAACATAATTTATCTGGTTTTCTCTTTTTCTAGCAAACGATTGACGTTAAGAACTTTTTTTTCTATAATATTAGAAGAAGAGGAGGACTACTATGATAGACGTACGTGATATTTATAAAGATGTAAATGAGTATTTAAATAAAGAAGTAGTACTAAATGGTTGGATTAGAAACCATCGTAAACAAAAAGAATTTGGATTCATCACTTTCTTTGATGGAACTGTATTTGAATCTGTACAAATAGTATATGATAAAAAACTAGAAAACTTTGATGAGATTCAAAAACTAAGAGTAGGTAGTGCCATTAGTGTTAAAGGATTAGTTGTTAAAAGTCCAAAAGAAGGACAAGAGTTTGAAATTCAAGCTAGTAATATTAAACTAGAAGGAGATTGTCCAGAAGATTATCCGCTACAACCTAAAAGACATTCTATGGAATTCTTAAGAGAAATAGCTTATCTTCGTCCTAGAACTAATACTTTCCAAGCTGTTTTTAGAGTAAGAAGTGTAGCAGCAATGGCCATTCATAAATATTTCCAGGATAAAGGATTTGTTTATTTACATGCTCCATTAATTACGGCAAGTGACTGTGAAGGAGCAGGAGAAATGTTTCAAGTATCAACACTTGACTTTGAGAATCTAAAAGGTAAAGAAATAGATTATAGTAAAGATTTCTTTGGAAAGAGAACAGCTCTTACCGTATCAGGTCAATTACAAGGTGAAATATTTGCTCTAGCTTTTAAAAATATTTATACATTTGGTCCGACATTTAGAGCAGAAAATTCTAATACTAAAACTCATGCTTCTGAATTTTGGATGATTGAACCAGAAATGGCTTTTTGTGAATTAGATAGATTAATGGATGTAGAAGAAGATATGCTTCGTTATATCATAAAATATGTAATGGAAAATGCATATTCTGAAATTAAGTTCTTTGATAACTTTGTTCATAAAGGATTAATAGATAGACTAAATACAGTCTTAAATGCAGAACCAAAAAGAATTACTCATAAAGAAGCAATTACTATTCTTAAAGAAAGTGGTAAGGACTTTGAAAACAAACCAGAATATGGAGAAGACCTTGCTAAAGAACATGAAAAATATCTAACAGAAGAATACTTTAAAGCTCCAGTATTTGTTACTGATTGGCCAAAAGATATTAAAGCTTTCTATATGCGATTAAATGATGATAATGAAACAGTAGCAGCTGTAGACTTTTTAGTTCCACAAGCAGGAGAACTAATGGGTGGTAGTCAAAGAGAAGAAAGATATAGTGTTCTAAAAAATAGAATGGATAATTTAAAAATGGATGAAGAAGAACTTGACTGGTACTTAAAGCTTAGACAGTATGGTGGAGTAAAACATTCAGGATTTGGCCTTGGTTTTGAAAGATTACTAATTTATCTAACTGGTATGGAAAATATAAGAGATGTAATACCATTCCCAAGAACACCAGGAAATTGTGAATTTTAGGAGGATAAAATGAATAAAGGATATTATAGTGACAGCAGTGAATTTAAAGGAACAGGTAAAAGAGTAGTAATTATTCTAATATGTGTAGCTTTACTATTTGGATTAATGTACTTTCTAACTACAAGAATTTTATCAAAAGAAGTTACTAAGAAAAGAAAACAAAGTGAAGTAACTGAATCAAGTATTCAATATGAAAAAATATTAGCTGGAGAATCATTTACAATGGATCAAGAAGAGTATTATGTAGTATATTATGACAGTACTGATACTGAACTTTCTAAAACAATATCTACTTATCAATCAGATAAAAAAGATATAAAACTATATAGTGTAGATTTAAGTGATGGTATGAATAAAAAATATAAAACAGATGGTGATGTTGATACTAGTAGTATTGAAAACTTGAAAGTAAAAAATCCTACCCTAGTTCATTTTAAAAATAAAGAAGTAGTTGATACTATAACTGATGAAAATGAAATAGAGGATTACCTTAATAAATAATATGTAAAGTCTTTATCTAAAAGGCTTTTTTCTTTAGTAAATTATTAAAACTATGGTACAATTATATAGACGGTAGGTGAAATAGATGAAGAAAAAAGAAGAAATAATGGAAGATGAAAATATAGATACAACAAAAGAGATAGTTACTATTAAGAAAGAAGGATTTAGTTATCCAGAAATGGTTATCATTATGATAATAGCAATTCTTTTTGGTTTCTTAATCGGTAATGTTGTTAGTTTTACTAAGAAAGAAACTACTAATAGTTCTGTTCCTAGTGAGTTAAAAGAATTTGTTGATACTTATAATGATATAGTAAATAATTACTATGATAAGGTTAATAAAGAGGAATTAATAGATGCTGGAATTAAAGGGATGATCAATTATTTAGATGATCCTTATGCTACTTATTTTGATGGAACTAGTAGTACAAACTTCAATCAAACATTAGAAGGTAATTATGAAGGAGTTGGTATTGAAGTTACTCTTGATAATAACAAAGTGAAAATTACTAAAGTATTTGCTGATACTCCTGCTAAAAAAACTGGTATAAAAGTAGGAGATTATATAACTAAAGTAAATGGTGAAAGTGTAGAAGGTAAAAGCTTATCAGATGTAGTAAGCCTTATCAAAAATGCTAAAAATAAAGAAGTAGAAATAACTATTACTAGAGATAATCAAGAAAAGACTATGAAAGTTACTAGAACAACAGTTGATATGCCTTATACTAGTAGTAAAGTTTATGAAGAAAATGGTAAGAAGATAGGATATTTAAAAATAGAGATGTTTTCTAATAATATTACTAAACAAGTAAAGAAAGAGTTGGAGTCTCTAAAGAAAAAGAATATTGATAAGTTAGTTATAGATGTTAGAGATAATCCAGGTGGCTATTTAACTCAAGTAACTGAAATACTATCATTATTCATGACTAAGAAAGATGTTATCTATCAGTTGCAAACTAAGAATAATAAAGAAAAAGTTTATAGTACTAGTAGTAAAGCTACTTATAATTATCCAGTAGTAGTCTTAATAAATGAAAATAGTGCATCTGCTAGTGAAATATTAGCTAGTGCCTTTAAAGAGACATATAATGCAGAGATAGTAGGTGTTAATTCTTATGGAAAAGGTACAGTTCAAAAAACAGGTGATTTAAATAATGGTGATACAATTAAGTATACAGTTCAAAAATGGTTAACTCCTAAGGGTAATTGGATTAATGAAAAAGGTGTAACTCCTACTAAAGAAGTTAAACTAGAGTTGAAAGAAAATGAAATTTTAACAGAAGACAATGATAATCAATTAAAAGCTGCTATAGAATTAGCCAGTAAATAGTTGCAAATTAAAATGTAAAAATATTTGTTTGATAAAATTCTTAAAAACTAATTGATTAACCATATTATATTTGATAAAATTAATTGTTGAAGATAGAGATTTAGTTTAGATGGAAAAATTGTACATTTTAATTCGTAAATCGATAACAAATAACAAAAA
>OGOG01004131.1_pt1 | contig 10323 bp, 9 predicted proteins | sample 1552581 | NCBI WGS metagenome assembly OGOG01 (sample SAMEA2580152, study PRJEB22360) | human gut metagenome | biome: human gut; feature: human-associated habitat; material: faeces | place: Denmark | collected 2008/2010 | reverse complement strand
GGATATACCATTAGTGTTAGCAGGATAAACACAACTATTCATATGTATCTGACCGTGAGGTCGGGAACAAGCCCGTTGGGTGATGTTCCCGGCGGGCTTTCACAGATAAGAAAGCGAGGTTAGAGACAATGGGTTTATTTACGGACGGATTTAAGCTCTTGAAAAAGGCAAGTGAGCCTTTGTACAAGACACCGAAATCCATTCAGGAAACCATAGAGATTATGGCGGTGGCTGAAAACGGTATTTTTGAAGTAAGCAGGAATAAGTATTCCAAGTGTTACCGCTTTCAGGACATCAATTACACAACGGCAACGGAGGATGAGCAGATCGGCATTTTTGAAAGATACTGCAAATTCTTAAATTCGCTGGACTGTAATTATAAGATTACGATTAACAATAAGAACAAAAATATGGAGGATCTCCGTGATAAGGTTCTTATTACAGAAAAAAACGATGGCTTCAATAATTACCGAAGAATCTACAATGACATTATTGAGGAGAAGATTATTGAGGGCAGACAGGGGATTGAACAGGAAAGATACCTGACGATCACGATTGAGAGAAAGAACTTTGAGGAGGCAAAGGCACAGTTTGACACACTTGAGGCAACAATACACAAGGCTTTCATTGAGCTTGGGGCGGAGATTGTGCCGCTTAATGGCAATGAAAGGCTGAAAGTGCTCTATGACTATTACCATCTTGGCGATGAGGGCAGTTTTGATTTTGATATCAAAAAGGCAAAGAAGGTCGGAGCAGATTTTAAGAATGATTTATGTAATGGTATGGTGAAATATTTCCCAGACCATTTTGAGGACGAGAGTAAATACTGCAAGGCACTTTTCATTAAGAAGTATCCCAGCAGTTTATCTGACAGATTTATCAATGAGATTACTTCCCTTCCGGTACACTCCATTACCAGTATTGATGTAGTGCCTGTGCCAAAGGATTTGACCACAAAGGTGCTTCAGAAGAAATATCTTGGTATTGAGTCGGATATTATCAAACAGCAGAGAGTCCGTAATAAGAACAATGACTTCTCCACAGAAATCTCTTATGCAAAGAGAACGGAGAAAAAAGAGATTGAGGCAATTATGGATGATGTTCGTGAGAATGACCAGTGTCTTTTCTTTGTAGGAGTTACCATTATCCTTATGGCAGAAAGTAAGAAGGAGCTTGAGAGTGTCTGCGAAACAGTAGAAACAATCGGAAAACGTAACAGTTGTACGATTGATACACACTACTTAAAGCAGAGGGAAGCACTCAACATGGCACTTCCGATTGGTGTAAGACAGGTGGAAACAATGCGTACCCTTCTTACCCAGTCGCTTGCGGTGCTTATGCCGTTCAATGTGCAGGAACTGAATGACAGCACAGGTAATTATTACGGTATCAACCAGATCAGTAAGAATGTAAATATCGGTAACAGAAAGAAGCTCATCAACGGAAATGGCTTTGTATTCGGAGTGCCGGGTTCTGGCAAATCATTCTTCTGTAAGATGGAAATGGGTAGCGTATTTTTATCGGGGGATGATGAGATTATCGTCATTGATCCGATGAACGAATATTTTGATATTGCACAGACTTATGGCGGAACCGTGGTAAATATGTCCACATACACGGACAACTATGTAAATCCGCTTGAGATGGATGTGTGGAGTCTTGATCCGAATGATTCAAAGGGAATGATAAGGGAAAAAGGGGAATTTATGCTTGGTCTTTGTGAGCAGTGTATCGGGGACAGCTTAAATTCCAGACAGAAATCAATCATTGACCGCTGTGTGAGAAAGATGTATATCGACATTGCAAGGGGCAGGGAAAAGTATATTCCGGTAATGAGTGACTTCTACGATATCCTTATGGAACAGCCGGAGGACGAAGCAAAGGATATCGCATTGTCTTTGGAACTTTTTGTAAATGGTTCCCTCAATATCTTTAACCACCAGACAAATGTTGATGTAGATAACCGATTCACAGTATATGGTATCAGGGACTTAGGCACGGAGCTTAGTCCTATCACAATGCTTGTTATGATGGAGTCTATTCAAAACAGAATTGTAGAAAACGGGCAGAAGGGCAAGGCAACCTGGCTCTATATTGATGAGTTCCACGTCCTGCTTAATTCGGAGTATTCTGCAAAATATTTACAGCAGCTCTGGAAGAAGGTGAGGAAACAAGGTGGACTGTGCACGGGTATCACTCAGAACGTCGTGGATCTTTTACAGAACTACACCGCCACTACAATGCTTGCAAACTCGGAGTTTGTTGCACTCTTAAAGCAGGCGAATACAGACAGTTCCAAGATGGCAGAGGTTATCGGTGTATCAGAGGCACAGCTTCGTTTCGTAACCAATACTGCATCGGGAATGGGACTTATCAAGTGTGGTTCCGTGGTAATTCCGTTTGATAACCAGATCAGCAAGGACACTGACCTTTACAGACTGTATAACACCAATATCCACGAAAAGATTGCGGAGCAGAAGAAAAGGGAGGCAAAATTTGCTGATTAGAATTGCAATGTATCAGCCATTTGGACTAAGTTCCGGATGGCTACTTTTTACCTTTTTTAAGGATACAGAAAGAAGGTGGGAACATTGAAGATAAAAAAAGTGGATGACAAGCCTATGGTCATTCACACTAAGAAAAAAGCTAAGATTCATATGCATGAACCGAAGAAAGCTAAAATTAAGGGCAGTAACATTTACACTGTACAGCGTGGTCCGAAAATTGCCAGTGCAAAGATAAATGATACAGGTAAAAAGAAGTCTTATCGTAAGAGTACCATTCATCAGGCAGAGAAGAAAGAAAAGGAACCTTCAAAATTTAAGAGAAATATACGGGAGTCCAATACTTCTATCAAGACGAAGAATACCAATCTTCATATAGCAGGAAGAACGGGAGCACTTGCGACTGGAGCAGTTACAGAGCAGGTGGAAGGCGGGCAGGAAGTGTCACAGGCAGCTTATCTTGCATATGAAGCAAGCCGTCCGGTTACGGGAACTGCTTCAAGGGGAGCGTCACTTTTCAGAAAGAAAGCGGCAGCCGAAGCAAAGAGGCGTATCAAGAAGGTAGAAACAGGAAAGAAGCTGGCAAAAAAGATGGGAAAGAAAGCTGCCAGTGATACGGCAAAAAAGGTTGCCGGTGACACGACAAAGACAGCAGCGAAAGAAACTGCGAAAGAAACTGCGAAAGAAACTGCCAAAACTACGGCAAAAGCGGCAACCACAGCGGCAGGTACAGCGGTTGCACCGGGAGCAGGTACAGCAGTCGGCATGGCGGCAGGCTATGCCACGGGTGTATCTATTGAGGCGAAGGATGTGAAAGCAGCGAACCGTAGCAGAAAGATTAAATTTTTTCTGGATAAGATGAAAGAACAGGAAAATCAGACGGACAGTGTTGTAAAACTGGTAAAAGATCTGATTGTAAAAAAGGCAGTTCTCTGGATAAAGGCGGCAGCTCCGATTATCGGACTTGTACTTTTGCTGTTGGTTCTTTTAGTGGTAATCGTTGCAGTTCCGGTTATTGCTGTGATAGCGATTCTTTATAATTCACCATTTGCCTTATTTTTACCGCCGCTGGAGTCAGGAGATACAGTGCAGACAGTTACAAGTGCTTATGTGTCTGAATTTAACCGTGATGTGAATACCAAAGTGAATGAACATACCGGATATGACTTTGGCGAACTGGTGTATGTAGATTATGAGGGAATGGATGAAAATCCAAGTAACTACTACGACATTATGGCGGTCTACATGGTCAAGTATGGTGTAGGCGATACTGCAACAATTATGAATGATATATCAAAGGGGTGGTTGCAGACTGTAGTAAATGATATGTGTTCTTATACTACAAGTAGTGGAACAAAAGATGTGGAGGAAACAGACGCAGATGGCAATGTAACAACTGTTACGAAGTCGGTACTGTATGTAAATGTTACGCTCAAATCATACAGAGATATGATTTCCGTTTATGGATTTAATTCTGATCAGATAGAAATGCTTGAGCAGATCATGAGTCCTGAGTTTATGGGACAGCTTGGATATGCCGGAAGTGGAAGCGGTGGAGGCGGTGGAAGCCCCGGAGTAAGTTCCATGACAGAGGATGAAATAAATGCAATCCTCAGTGGTATTACAGATAGCAGGCAGAAAGCAGTCTGCTCTTATGCCCTTCACAGAGTGGGTTATCCTTACAGTCAGGAATTAAGAGATAGTGGCAATTATTATGATTGCAGTTCACTTGCGTATTATTCATGGAAGGATGCAGGTGTGAATATCAGTCATGGAGGAGCAACTACAGCAGCGGCAGAAGCACAGGGACTTGATGAAGCAGGAAAGACCGTATCTTATGATGAAATGCAGCCTGGTGATCTTATCTTTTACAGTTTCACAAACAACGGAAGATATAAGAATATCAGCCATGTGGCAGTATATGTCGGCAATGGCAAGGTGGTAGAAGCCCTGAATGAAAGAGTTGGCGTAGTTTACCGTGATGTGGCAAGTGTCGGAAAAATTGTAGTAATTGGCAGACCATAGAAAATTGGCAGAGAGGGCGAAAGTCCTCTCTGGAACAGGAGGTAAGAATGGATTTAAAAGATATGATTCTTGTAATGGAGAATTATAAGGGAACAGAAAGAAATATGCTTATGACTTTGGAAGATTATAAGAAGTTCGTTGCCATTGATGATATGTCAGAGCTTGCAGATCAGATGCTGCTTCTTGGAAGAACGCTTGCGGAAGGTTTTACAGAGTATTACAGGGCAGCAAATGTTACAGTTTTTGCAAAATTCTGTAGAGATGATGTGGAACTGGGACGCTTTTTGCAAGGATATTATAATGATTCAAAGAAATTTTACTTTGATAAGGCAACAAGTTCCCCAGAGTGTATTACAAAGATGGATGAGATTGGAATGACGGATAGAGGCTGGATAGATGACTTTATCCTGCATTATGAAAAATGCGACAGGACATTTGAAAGAGGGCAGACATTTCATAATTTTAATGACCACGATTATATGGTACTTGAAGCATTATCTCCACGCAATCTTGTGGTAATGGATATGAAAAGCGGCTCTCTCACGATTGCTCTCGGAGCAACAGAGTATAAGCGATATCCGAAAGACGAGGAGCCAACAAAGGATAACACAACGATTGGGGTATCGTGGGAGCACGGGATTTATCTTGGGTCCACACTTTCGCAGACCAACTTTAAGGCATATAAAAGAGAATACGGAACACCTGAAAAGATAAAAGATGTTTATGATTACAGGGCGAAACTCAAGCAGAAGTTTTATTTTTATCAGGATTTGTCAAAGGATGATGATATTCCCAAAAATATGCAGAATGATTTCCTGCACCAGATGTATAAGGAATTTGGAACGATAGAGGAGGAATATTTTTATGACAGGCTTGAAGATGGAAAGTATGATGAAGGTTTTAAGGAAAGACAGGTAAAAGAAAAAAAGAGCCGATGAGGAAAAATGGAATTGGAGGCTGATATCGAATGGAAAGAGAATTTGATATTGAGATAAAAGAAGTTCTCTCAAGGGTAGAGACAGTAAAGGCAGAGTCACTTGACGATGCCATAAACAAGGCAATGGATATGTATTATTCAGAGCAGATAGTCCTTGATGCGGAGGATATGAAGGGAGTTGATTTTTCGCCATACAGCGAAGAACAGCTCCCTTCTTCATTAAAGGAAAATGGAGGAAAGACACGATGAAAAATGAGCAGACAGCAGTTATTAAGGATATGGAATTTTTATTAAACGAACTTCATAAGGAATGGGAAAGACCGGGAGAGGTAAAATCGTCTGTCAGTATTCCATATGAGAAAGTTGAGGAAATCAGCAGAAAGCTGAATGTGATTGTCTATGAGACACAGCAGTCGGCTGACAGCGACGGACTTGCCTTTAAGCAGAGCATAGCCAAGTCAAAGCAGTGTTATGTGCTTCTCAGGATTATGCGAAAGATTGTAAAAGGAAAGGGCAAATGTGATAGACAGGTGGTTGATGCAGAATTTGTGATTGAGCTTGACGGGGAGGAGTCAAAGCTCTTTAAGGAAATGTTTGCAGAATTACTGAAGTAAAAGGAGGGTGACACATGAGTGTTGATATGAAGGTCAAAGCGATATATGATTCAGAAATCAGCAACATCACCCGTTCTGAAAAGAACTGGAAAGATGTATTAAAGGTTGCAGGTCAGTTATATCGCTATGAATTTGATAATATCGTTATGGTAACAGCTCAGAGATCACCGGAGAAAAGTACCCTTATGGCAGATTATGACACTTGGAAGAAAGTGGGAAGATATGTAAAGCGTGGAGCAAAGGGCTGTGCTATCTTCCCCTCAAGGGCACTTAATCCCCGTATGAGATATATTTTCGATATCAGTGATACAGGCGGAAAGAATGTGAAGCTGACATGGGATCTGGAGGGGGAAAACCTGAAAAGTTATGCAGACTTTCTGGTATCGGAAGGACAGATGGAGCGGTATAAAAGCGATGACAGGGAATCACTAAAAAATACGCTAAAACAGTTTACAGAAACAAATGTTTGGGATATAATAAAAGAGGAGTTCGGAGATAGAATGTCCGAACTTATGCAGCTATCAGGTAGTGTGATAAAGGAATTCAACGAAAAACGCAAGGGCTTACAGCAGGATAGCGATATGGAGCAGTTAGTATATTCCAGTGTTATGTATGCTGTAGGGACGAGATGTGGATTTGACTTATCTGTGCAAGAACAGGATTTCAGTCAGATTGTAAACATCAAAGATGAGGAGATAGTTTACCGTCTTGGTTCCCTTGTATGCGATGTCTCCTGTAGTGTTCTTAGAGAATTTAGTAGGAATTTACAAACGATTGAGAGCGAAAGGAGAATATCATATGTTAGAAGCAATGACTTACAAGGAAGTGGACGGACTGCTGTATCCGGAGCTGACAATGCCGGACGAGACAGAGGATTTAACGAAGCTGGGCAGATACGGGAGAATGGCAATGAAGTATCTTCTGGAGAACGAACCGGCAAGGTACAAGACACTGATGAGATTCGGGAAGATGTACGAGAAGATGTCGGCAGTAGAGGAGGAAGCAAACCAGCTTTACGACCAGTTGGAGGAACAGTATCTAATGAAGCACAAGCCACAGAATCCATCATCGACAATGGAGATGTGGAAGATAAGAGAGCAGGCGAAGATGCAGGCAGAGGAAGTAGTGCTCCACCAGATCGTGATGAAGTTTCATTAGAAATACAGGAAGAATTAAATAGAGAGCTTGATGAGATTAACTCATTGGGTGTCAGTAAGGAAGCCGAATATACACAGGCTTCCTTTTTTTTCGACCAAAACGGGCAGGCTAGTTTTGGTGTGAAGCAGTCAGAGAAAACCAGACACAATGAATTTATGCGTCAGTATGAGGAGGACAGAAAGACTGCCCTTGCAGGAAAATATAACTATCTCAATCCGAAAAAGGCAGAAAGTGTACCAAGTGAGTATGTAAAACAAATACTTATGAGAGGGACTGGCTTTGTCGGTGGAAAAGGCAGAGTGTGTGAAATTTACCGCACAGAGATAGATGCTGGAACCAGAGCAAAGCGTATCAAGGCAGAATATGGTCAGGGTGGTGCAAGCTGGCCGCTTGACGGTCTGGGCTTGCACGGGTATGACACATTTCACGGTTCGGGACTTCGTATCCAATGGAAAGATCAAGATGGAGAAGTAGAAGGATATGTTTCGTGGAAGAATGTCGAAAAGGAAATCGGTGTACTTATCCTTACCGGAGAATACCAGTCGGAGACACCTCGTATTGATGAGCTTGCAATGGACGGACTTCGTGAAGATGATGAAGTCATTGACGCAGAGTACCGTGAAGTTGATACGCAGGAGGAAAAATCAGAAATTGATGATTATGCTATTCCTGATGAGCCTGACAGTTATGCTGTAAACAGAAAGGCGGCTGAGTTACGGTATATCAAGCCGATTGATTATGCTGACCGTGTAGCTGCAATGGATGAAGATTTAAGAGATGCGTTTTATTGTCAGGTGCAGATATAAGGAGGCGGCAGATGAATAAGAGATACCGACTGGGGGAGATAGAAGAAGCAGTATCGGAAATGGAGGAGCTGATCGACACTCAGGATGATATTGCAGAGATTGATGATGACTTTCAGATTGTCGTAAGCGGCTGGTCTGTGTATGTCGAAAGGCTGAATCTGACACTCAGACAGGGAGTTGCCTGTATCTGGGATACGGAGGCAGGATTATTTATGCCTGATTTTGATGTGACTATCGTGTATGAGGGAAACATCGAAACACAGGAATGGCTCTACTATGAGCAGGACGGAATGGTTGTTACACTTGGCAACTGGTTAAATGGCAGATTGTCTTGTGAACAGATAGAACAGCTTTGGTGTGGGCTTATCATACCAGAAAACAATGATAATTCAGAAGTATAAGAAAGAGAGGAACAGCGTATGAAGTATTCAATTAAGGTAAACGAGGTAAGAGCAAGAGATGGCAGCAATATCAAGGGTTTTGCGACCGTGGTATTTGGTGATTCATTCAAGATTACCAATATCGCAATCCTTGAAAATAAGGAAAAGGGAGAGCTTTTTGTATCAATGCCAAGATACCGTTCCAATGAGCGTGATGAGAAAAACAGCGTGATTTATAAGGATGTATGCAATCCTATCACGGCAGAGTTTCGTGAGGAACTCTATACTAATATCCTTGGGGCTTATGCAAAAATCAGGGAGCCGGAGAAAGCAGAAACACAGACACAGGGAAAAACTCAGGAAATGCCGGAGTTTTCCGTGACGGTAACACCTTATGAAAGGGAAGGCAGTAATATCAAGGGACTTGCCCGTATTTACTTTGAAAACAGCTTCATTGTAAATAATGTAAATATCCTTCAGGGCAAAGAAAAAATCTTTGTGTCAATGCCTTCTTATAAGACAAAGCAGGTGGACGAGAATGGCAAACCGATTTATCAGGATGTCTGCTATCCGGTCACAAAGGATTTCAGGGAGAAGCTCTATAATGAGATTATTGCAGAATATGAGAAAGCAAAGGATAAGAGCAACGAAAAAGCAAGGGAGAATGCCGAACAGAACCACGGAAATCCCGACAAGGATAAAAAGGATACACCCTTTCGATAATTAAGGCTAAGGGGCGGCATATGCTGCCCCGTTTATAAGGAGGAAAAGCAGATGGAAGCAGAAAAGACACTTACTAATGAGGAGATCATAAGAGAACTTCTCGATTTATTAAAAAAGAATACTATGAAAGAACAGGCAAATGATGTATTTGAGATATGCACCTATGTGGACGGTCTGGAAAAAAAGATTGTGTCTATGACAGAAGAACTTACCAGTATGCAGGACCAGATCAAGAAAATGCAGGAAGATACCCTTATCAATAATGCAAAAAAAGCATTAACAGAAGCACAGGAGCGACTCAATGCCAGATGTGAGCAGATAAAGTCACAGGTATCTGAGATAAAGGTACAGGTAAAATCTACTGCCAAGAATATTGTTGATGAAACAAAGGCAAAGGGCAGGGCGGCACTTTACAGGGTGACAGAATTTGTAGGAATTAAGAAAAGACTTCTCAATGTCAGAACAGTGGTAAAAGATACGATTGTATCTACAGACAGGGATATTGCAAGGACAGCACTTCTTGCAAAGGGACTCCGAAAAGCCGGGCAGACCGTAAACAATGCGTTCCGTACCTTTGCAGATAAGCCGGAGGTGGATTATTCACAGAAAGAACAGAAACACCATCTCACAAAGGCTGTACTTGCCCCTATGAAAGCAGTGAGAAAACTGCTTGTATCAATGGAGATGCATCTGGACGCCTCGATTGATAAGCTGGATAATCTGGATATGACTGTGCAGTTTGATAAGGAAAAGCGTATGGAGCACACAAAGGATAAGGAACAGAAAGCACCGGATACAGAAAGAGAGGTCATCTACTCACCGATGGTAGCTGAACCACAGGAGTACAAGTATAATGCAGATGCTTTTGAGGCAAGAAAGACATCGGAAGCAAAGCAGGAAACGGTGGGGAAGGAGCTGCCAAAAGTCAGGGAAGATAAAGCCAGATAAGTTTAGGGGCGTGGGAGTAAAATCCTGCGTCCTTTTTATTTGTCTGAAACAGTTTATGATCTGGAGGATGTTTCAAGAAATAACCAGAATGGACTAAAAACAATAGATTTATTTGCTTTGTAAAAAATACCTTGATTGAACTTTAGGGTTGATTTATGGGTGATTCAAGGGGACCTCAATAGTTTTTTGAAATTCCCGTGTGAGGGGGAAAGTTGATTACAAACAGAA
>OGOG01004127.1_pt1 | contig 10335 bp, 9 predicted proteins | sample 1552581 | NCBI WGS metagenome assembly OGOG01 (sample SAMEA2580152, study PRJEB22360) | human gut metagenome | biome: human gut; feature: human-associated habitat; material: faeces | place: Denmark | collected 2008/2010 | reverse complement strand
GCTCACACCGATGGGAAAGAAAGGAGAGACGGGGACACGGTCCAAAGGGTATTGGGCGCCGTGAATCGAAACCCCCTGAGCCTCCTGCCCCAAGCAGAACAGGGAGAAAATCCCTTCTTTCCGGGCGGGGAGGGTGAGGGAACCATTGCGGAGGGCAGTGAAGAGATAGCTTTTTCCGTAGAGATAGCCCGTTGCCTCCGCCTGGGCCAAAAACCCCAAGGCCTGAAGGTTGGCCAGGGTGTGATCCGGACGGCCGCCGGTACCGCCGTAAAGGTGGAATGTGCGGTATCCCTCTTTCAGGCCGTATTTAATGGCCAGCATTGTGTCGGTGTCGTCCTTTTCCACAGGGAAGGTGTGAATGGGAATCCCCTTGGGGAGGTCATTCAGAGAGTCGAAATCGCCCAGCAGCAAGTCGGGCTGCAGCCCGGCGGCTTGACAGTGGCGGTAACCTCCGTCAGCGGCGAAAACAACATCCCCTGGGGCTGGGGAGACTGGCAGACCAAAGAAAGGGCCGGCACCAAAGATAAAGCAGGCGGGAGGAGACATAAAAATCAGCTCTTTTCCAAAGGATTTTTGGGGATGGTTCCATCATACCATGTTCTTCCAGCCTTGACCAGAGGGGAATTTTTTGTTAGACTGAACCGGCAGAATTTTAGCATGAGGAGGGCGGAGTGATGATCCAAGGGGCAATTTTTGATGCGGATGGCACCCTGCTGGATTCCATGGGAATGTGGGATACGGTGGGGGAGCGTTACCTGGCCTCCCTGGGGGTGACAGCCCGTCCGGGTCTTCGGCAGATTCTTTTTCCCCTCAGCTTGTCCCAGTGCGCGGCTTACCTGCGGGAGAGCTATGGTCTGTCCCTGTCAGTGGATGCCATTGAGGCGGGCATCAATGGTTCCATCCGCTCATTTTATTGTGAGCAGGTGGTGTGCAAGACCGGCGCAAAGGAGTTTTTGCAGGCCCTCCGGGAGAGGGGAATCCCCGCTGTTTTGGCCACTGCCACAGACCGGGCGGTGATGATGGAGGGGCTCCGGCGGACAGGCCTGCTGCCGTTGTTGGATGCAGTGTACACCTGTGGTGAGTTGGGAGTGGATAAACGGACCCCCGCCCTGTTTCACCATGCCCGGGCACAAATGGGGACTGCCATAGAAGCGACTTGGGTGTTTGAGGACGCTGTCCATGCGGCCCAGACCGCCTATCAGGCGGGCTATCGGGTGGCCGGTGTGGCCGATCCATACAGCGACCAGGAGGCATTGAAGGCCACCTGTCATTGGTATCTTACTGACTGGACAGATTTTGCTGGGTTCTATCAGCAGGCATAAAACGACCGCACGTCTGAGAGGGGTTCTCAGACGTGCGGTTATTTTTAGAAGGGAGACCACAGATTAAGTTTTGGGGATCATTTGGATATTCAGGTCAACATTACCTTCAATGCCGGGGACCTTACCAGTGCTGGAATACTGCCACATATCAAAGTGGTAGTAGAAGGTTGGCGTTTTATTGTACTGCGCCAGCCAAAGTGGAAAGTCAACCAGCTTGGACAGATCATAGTGGAGATAGAAATAGGTCAAATTGGAGTATACCATACTGTCATACCCATTTGCCTCCACCGCCTGACAGAAGGCAACGGCGCACTTGGTCAGCATCTCGTCGGAGAGTCCTTCCGTGCGAGGATGCAGGCTGCTGTCATAGGGTTCCCAGTCAAATACAATGGGATAGGTGATGGAGTAGTCCTGAAGCAGGTCCATACAGAATTGGGCTTCCTCCACGGCCTCTGCCTCATTGATGGCCTGGGAGAAGAAGTAGACGCCGACTTCAATTCCATTTTCCAAAGCGCCTTGGATGTTCTGATAGAAGTAGCTGTCTCTTACAATGGCGCCGGTGCCGTATCCCCGGTAACCCAGACGCAGCATAGCAAATTCAACCCCGGCATCTTTGACTGCCGCCCAATCAATGCTGCCCTGGTAACGGGAGACATCAATGCCGATCTTGCTGGTGTATTTGTCGCTGTCGTACGTCAGGAAACCATTTTCGTTGACCTGGAACAGAGAGGAATCATAGGTCCGTTTGGGCATCTCCTCCACCACATAGACTTTTTTCCCGCCAAAGTAAAAGTAGTCACCGGTGGGTTCCTCAGGCTCTTCCGGTTCTTCCGGGAGGTCAGGGGGATTGTCTGGTTCTTCAGGCTCTTCGGGGGTTTGATTTTTGAGTTCATAAACACGCCAAATTACCGTGGTAATCTCTGCCCGGGTGATGTGGTCCTGGGGCTGGAAGAGAAGCTCCCCATTGACCTGATTCCCCTGGAAGATGCCGTGGTCGTAGAGAATCAGGGCGGAAAGATCCTCGGTGTCCGCAAACGGAGAGGGATCATGGGAGGTGCGGGAGAGGTCCAGGACATTGACGATGATCTCTGCGATTTGAAGACGGTTGATGGGGTCATTCAGCCCCAAGCTGAGGCCAGAGGGGAGAAACCCGTTCTCCTGGGCCAGCTGATAAAATCCACTGGCCCAATGGGAACCGGTGGGTGTTTGATCGCCATAGCCGGCGGACATAAAGACCAGCTTCAGGGCCTCTCCCAGCGTCACTTGCCCCTGGGGGGAGAAGGTGGTGGGGGTGGTGCCGTGGACAATGTCATTGTCGTAGAGGTCTTTGACATAAGTATAGTACCAGTCATCTGGCGCCACGTCGGTAAAGTTCATTTCACCCGCTGCGGAGACCGGCGCGGCCAGCGAAAAAACCAAGGCCACAAGCAGGAAGAGGGAAAAAATTCTCTGTTTCTGTTTCATTGGAAAAATACCTCATCGTTTCTTTCTCAGGAAAAATGGTGTGGGAAAAGTTTGGGACGCAGACGGTAAACGTACAGGTCACCGATCCGTCCCAGCAGAACGTCGTACAGCAAAAAAGTCACATTACCCAGCAGAAGCATTCCAGCCAGAACCAGGCCTGTCCAGGTCTGTGCCTCTGCCTGGAGGTCGGGCATGACAAACACAAACAGCAGGAGCGCGAAAATGACTGCCAAGGCCAAGTTGAAGAGGAGCAGCTTCAGTATGATCCGCCAAGGCTTACGACGCAGGTGCTGGAGCTTGGGACGGAGCAGGGGATACCAGCCAAACAGCAGGACGAAGAACAACGCGGCCTCCTTGTTGGGGGAGAGAATCAGGCTTAGCAAAGCCACGGCCAGGTAGAGCAGAGCGCCGGTGCGAAAGCCAAATTCCCAGACAACCGGGAGCAGAAGGACCCCTGCCAGAGCCGGACAGATGTAAGTGGTTGTGGGAATCATGGTTCCCAAGAGCATCACGGCAATCATGAGGGCGGCCAAAACGCCGCAGAAAGCCACCCGGAAACTGAGTCGGTTACGCATAAGAAATCACCTCCAAGGAAACAGATTAGGATGACGGATCATCATCAGACGGGGGATTGTCTGGGGGGGAATCCTGGGACGGGGAGAGGGGGTGGCGCAGACGCCGCCGAAGCCGGGCCCACAGACTGTCCTCCCCCCGGAACAGAGGATGAAACTCAATGACAGGGGGCGGCAGATAGGAGATGGAGCCCTTCTCGTCAATCCCGGACACATGGACGTATTCCTGGGTCTCCAGAGGAAGGGACTTTTTGCGGAGCCGGGCATTGATGAACTCCCGGAGCAGATAGTAGAACGAGGCGAACAAAGGAACCCCCAGGAGCATCCCCCAAAATCCCATCAAGTGGTTAAACAGCAGCAGGGCAAACAGGACCCAGAACGCGGAAAGCCCTGTGGAATCCCCCAGAATCTTGGGACCAATGATATTGCCATCCACTTGCTGTAAAATAATGACAAAGACAATGAAAATGAGACATTTTCCAGGGTCGGTGAGCAGAAGGATAAAAGCGGAGGGAATGGCGCCAAAGAAAGGCCCAAAGACAGGAATGATGTTGGTAATGCCCACAATGACGCTGATGAGCATGGCGTAGGGCATGTGGAGAAGCGACAGGCAGATGCCGCAGATAATGCCGATAATCAGGGAATCCAAAAGTTTGCCGGAGACAAACCCGCTAAAAATCCGATTGATGGCCCGCAGGTGCTTCAAAATCACATCACAGGTGCTCCGCTTCCGGCATAAGGCAAACAATATCTTTTTTCCCTGTCCCACGAACTGGTCCCGGCTCATCAGCAGGTAAACCATTACGATAATGCCGATGATGAAATTCAAAACACTCTTGGCCGCAGCGGCCACCCGTCCTGCCAGGTCCACCAGGGCGGACAGAGGGTCGTCCTGAAGCCATGCGTTGAAGGCAGCGGTGATTTTTTCAGAGACAGTGGTAATGATGGTGGTCGGCTGTCCATGGGCGGTGAGGTAATCTGAAATTCGTTGCGAAAAATCCGAAACCATGTTGGGCAGGTTTTGGATCAAAGGCGGGACATTGAAGACCAGCTGAGGAATGATGAAATAGGCAAACAGCACAATGAGTGCCAACAGGACAAAGGTGGAGAAGGCAGTGGACAGAGAACGGGCCGTTTTCTTTCTCACCTTATGGTATAGAAGAAACTGCTCGGAAAAACGGGTAAGAGGATAGAGAAGGTAAGCCATCACGCAGCCCAGGACAATGGCCCGCAGAGAACCAAAAATGCCGCGGACAGTATTGCCCAATGCGTCCAGATTGAGCAGGACGCGGCAGACCAGAAAAACCACGACCAGGCCCAACAAGACCATGCCGCTATAAAACAAGATCTTTTTGATGGGAACCTTCAACAGTTCGCCCTCCCATTCCTGTACCAATTCCTTCCGACAAAAAACGGTTGGAGATGCAAAAAATAAATTGGAACATATATTTTATAGTATAGCAAAGCTGGCGGTTGCTTGCAAGCGGAAGGAAACAATTGGGAAAATTTCTTCGGGGAAATCAGCGCAGGGGCGGGAAAGCAAGCGAAAACAGGGAAAAATAATGGTTGCGGCGTTTCTATGCCTATGATACAATTATCTTACCAGTTCAGAAATGAAATTCGTTGGATTTGATGGAAGAGAAAGGAGGAGTGAGAGCTTGAATTACCAGATCCTATGGCTGGTGCTGCTCATCGCATTTGCGGGCATTGAGGGGATCACGGCGGGGTTGGTTTCCATTTGGTTCTGCGCGGGCAGCTTGGTGGCGCTCATTGCCACTTGGCTGGGGGCGTCCCTTCCGGTGCAGATTGGTCTGTTCGCGGTGGTCTCTGTGGCTGCCATGGCGCTCATCCGTCCCATGGCCCGAAAATGGCTGCATCCCAAGATGGAAAAGACCAACGCGGACCGCATTCTGGGCCAGGAGGGCGTGGTGGTGGAATCCATAGACAACCTCAGCGCCTCCGGACAAGTGAAGATCGACGGCGCCGTCTGGACGGCCCGTTCCGCGGGAGACGAGATCATTCCAGCGGGAACACGCATCCAGGTGGAGCGAATTGAAGGGGTCAAAGCCATTGTCATCCGAAAAGAAACCTAACGAGAAGAGAGAAGCTGCCGCTTATGTCATGAGAGAAAGGAAAAGGTACTTGCATGGAAACAAAAATTGTTTTGATTGTTCTCATTGTGGTCATTCTGGTCATCCTGGCCCGATGCGTCCGGGTGGTCCAGCAGTCCAAAGCCTACGTGATTGAACGTTTGGGCGCGTTTCACACAGTCTGGAGTGTGGGGCTTCATTTCAAGGTTCCCTTCATTGACCGGGTTCTGCGGGTGGTCTCCCTGAAGGAACAGGTGGCTGACTTTCCGCCCCAGCCTGTGATTACCAAGGACAACGTGACCATGCAGATTGACACTGTTTTGTACTATCAGATTACAGACCCGAAACTCTTTGCCTATGGGGTGGAGAACCCCATGAACGCCACACAGAGAGAAAGCATCGTTGCCTATATGCTGGAGCTGTTCATCGGTGAGCTGGAGCTGGACCAGTCTCTGACCTCCCGGGATATTATCAATGCCCGGATGCGCTCGATCCTGGACGAGGCCACGGACCCCTGGGGCATTAAGGTCAACCGGGTGGAGCTGAAAAATATCCTGCCCCCCAAGGATATTCAAAACGCCATGGAAAAGCAGATGCGGGCGGAACGGGAGCGCCGGGAACAGATCCTCCAGGCAGAGGGGCAGAAGCAGAGCCAGATCCTGGTGGCAGAAGGAGAGAAGGAATCCCGCATTCTCCGGGCGGACGGCGAGAAGCAGGCTCGGATCATGGAGGCCGAAGCCGAGGCGGCCGCCATCCTTCGGGTGAATGAGGCCATGGCCAACTCCCTGAAGCTTCTTAACGAGTCCAACCCCACGGACCCGGTCATTCGAATTAAGGCGCTGGAGGCGTTCCAAGCGGCTGCCAACGGCAAAGCCACAAAGATTATCATTCCCTCGGAAATTCAAGGCCTGGCCGGTCTGGCGGAAGGGATTGTGGAGACAGTCAGACGTCCCGATACAGGCAGGGCCGCGCCTGGTCCAGGTGGTCCCAAAGCATAATTCACGTTGTATGCAACAATAAAAACCTATGAAAAAATCCCCCTGTCACCGTAGGTGACAGGGGGATTCAATATTTTTAGGCGGATTACAGGGTCAGAGAGGGGGCGGTGTAGGTCCGGGCGGCCATCTCAGCGTCCAGCGCATACAGCCCTTTCACATCAGAGGCGAAAAGGTCGAAACGCCCCAGCAGGTCGTTGGCGTTCTTCTCTTCCTCGCCCTGCTCCTTTACAAACCAATCCAGGAACTGCAGGGTGCGGAAATCATTGGCCTTCATGGCCTCAGCATAGATGGCGTTGATGAGGGAGGTGACATACTCTTCGTGGACCAGAGAGGCGGCCAGAGGATCGCGGAAGGACTCATATACCTTGTCCGGGGCGTCGATGGCACCCAGCTTGGGGCACTCACCGTTGTTCTGGAGATAGGTCAGGAAGAGCATAGCGTGGTCTCTCTCCTCCTGAGCCTGAATCTTAAACCAGTTACCGAACCCATCCAGGTTCTTGGAGTAGTAGTAATTGGACATATCCAGGTACAGGTAGGCGGAATAAAATTCCTTGTTGATCTGCTGCTCCAACAGCGCGGCGACTTCTTTCTTCAGCATAACAAACATCCTTTCTGAAATATCATTCTTATCTTGTGCGGAATCAAAGAAAACCCTTGACACCGTATGGGAAAACATAGTGATTTTGTTTGGTAATCATACCATATCTTGGGCATACTGTCAATTCCCATTCCGAAGGAGGTGTGGTGTGCGGTCTCTTGACGGAAGGGAAGAACTGTGCCAGAATGGAGAAAAAGGAGGCGAAAACGGTGAAAACAGTATGGCTGCCAAGCAGGCGGGGGGATCGGATTCCGTGCCATGATAATTGGGAAGGGCAATCCCGTGTGGTGATCGTTTGTCACGGGTTTGGAAGCAGCAAGGAGAGCCCGATGGTGCAGGCCCTGCATCGAGCGCTGCCCGAACGGGGGATCGGTGTATGGAGTTTTGATTTTCCGGCCCATGGAGACAGTCCAATGGGGCAGGAGGGACTTCGGGTTCCCTTCTGTATGGATGATCTGGAGACGGTGGAAGCCTGGATTCGGACAAAATCTCCCCAAGTGGAGGTGTGCTATTTTGCCTCCAGCTTTGGAGCTTATATTACCTTGCTTTCCCTGTCCCATGCCCCCCGCAACCGGCCCCGGGCCTTCCTGCGTTCGGCGGCGGTGACAATGCCCCAGCTGGTGGCACGCTGGCTGACGCCTCAGGCCCAAAAAGACCTGGAGCGACAGGGGTACTTTGTGCCAGACTATGCATACGTTCGGGAGATGCGGATTACCCCTGCATTTCTTCGGGACCTGTGGGAATATGATCTGTTTTCCCGTTATACGCCGGAGTTGGCCTCCCTTTTTATGGTCCATGGAGCGCTGGATGAGGTGGTACCCGTAAAGGATGCCCGTCGGTTTGCTGAGACTTTTGGGGCCCAGCTGCGGATCTTTCCCCAGGGAGAGCATCCGCTGATGGGCAACGGGGAGCTGGAAGCGGTTTTGGCCTGGGCGGCGGACTTTTTCTTGGGAAAAGAATGAGGTAGGTAGGCAAGAAAAAGCAAGTGTTCCCTTGAAATTCATGGGGATTGCAGGTATAATAAAAATGTATTGGTCTGCATTTTCACAATGCAGAGAGAAAGAAAACCATGTTGCTCCCTCACGCCATGGGGAGGGCAGGGCGCGCCCAAAGGGCGCGGAGAAAGGAAAGGAATGTTATGAGCAAGCCAGTATACATTACCGCCGACAGCACCTGTGACCTGACGCCGGCGTTGTTGGAGCGGTTCCATGTGAAGACCATTCCTCTTCACATTGTCTTGGGAGAGGAGAACTACTTAGATGGGGTGGATTTTACCCAGGAAATGATCTATGAGCGATATGCCAAGGACAAGGTGCTTCCCCGGACAGCTGCGGTGAGTCCCCAGGAGTTTACAGACTTCTTCACGCCTTTGGTAGAGGCGGGGTATGAGGTTGTGTTTCTGAGCATCAGCTCTGGCTTGTCCGGGACGTATCAGAATGCGGTCATTGCGGCCCAAGATCTGCCTGGAGTCTACCCGGTGGACTCCCTTCAGCTGACCACTGGTATGGGAGAGATGGTGCTGGCGGCATGTGAAATGCGGGATGAGGGAAAAGACGCAGCCTCCATTGCCCAGGCGATGCAGGACCTTATTGGCAGGGTCAATGTCAGTTTTGTCATTGATACGCTGGAGTACATGTGGAAAGGTGGGCGCTGCACCGGCGTCACCGCGTTTGGCGCGAATCTTTTGAATCTAAAGCCCTGTATTGAGATGCGAAATGGAAAGCTGGAGGTCTGCAAGAAATACCGGGGCAACATCGAAAAGGTATATGAGAAGTATATTGCGGAGCGCCTGAAGGGAAAAAAGGTGGACCCCAGGTACATTTTTATCACCACTTCCAACGCGCCCACACCGGAGCTGGCAGCACGGTTGGAGAGCGCGGTTCGCAAAGCGGTCCCCGAGGCGCAGGAGATCTTTTTCACCCGGACGGGCTGTACGGTAACCTCTCACTGCGGACCTGGCACCATGGGGGTTCTTTTCCTGGAGGCCTAAGGACAGCATTCACACTTTTGTTACAGTTTTGTTAAACTTTTGTTTTTTCTTGCAATGATTGGGAAGATATGTTATACTGTACCTGTCGATAGTGGAAGCATGCGAAATTTAAGAACCACGAGGTGAGTCTACTATGCAGCACATCTTATGCTCGAAGGGGCGGGGAAAGCGGCTTGGCGCACTGGTGATGACGCTGGTGATGGTATTCTTTGCCATGACAGCGGCACTGCCCGCAGCGGAGGCTGTGACCCAAAAGGACATTGACAATTTGAAGTCTCAGGCAGCCAGCCTGAAGGAACAAAAGTCTGATATCCAGAAGAAGCTGGACAAGCTGTCCAATTCGAAGAATTCGGCGCTGGACCAGAAGTTTTTGCTGGAGGAGAAGATCAATGTTCTGCGGGAGCAGATCGCCCTTTCTGAGCAGTCCATCCAGGAGTATGGTAAGCAGATCGATCAGAAGGAGGAGGAATTGGCCGCTGCCAAAGAGGAAGAGGCCAAGTACTACGATGAATTCTGTGAGCGGGTCCGCAGCATGGAGGAGCGGGGCAACGTGTCCTATTGGGCCGTTCTCTTCAATGCCAACAGCTTTTCGGACCTGCTGGACCAGATCAACGCCATCTCTGAAGTGATGGATTACGACAACGAGGTCATGGACAATCTGGCCGCCGCCCGTCAGGCGGTAGCTGATGCCAAGGCTGAGCTGGAGGAGAGCAAAGCTGCCGAAGAGAGTGCAAAGGCTGACCTGGAGACACAGAAGGCCGACCTGGTGAAAGAGCAGGCCAGCGTGGAGGCAACCATTCAGGAGATTACCAGTCAGTCCTCTGTCTATGCGCAGAAGATGGACGAGCTGGAGGATGATTCCGCCAGCGTCTCCAGTCAGATTGCCCAGGCGGAAAAGACCTATCAGGCTCAAATCGCGGCCCAGAAGAAGGCGGAGGAAGAGGCTGCCCGGAAAAAGGCAGAGGAGGAAGCGAAGAAGCAGCAACAGCAGCAGAATCAGAACAACTCCAATTCTAACTCCAACTCCAAACCTTCCGGTGGCGGTGGCACGGCCGGTTCCGGCGGCTACCTGTGGCCGTTGTCGGGGTATACCCGGGTGACTTCTCCCTTTGGCTATCGAAACTGTCCCTTCCACGGGCAGGAGCTCCACGGTGGCTGTGATATTCCCGCCCCCTATGGCACGCCCATCAAGGCGGCCAAGAGCGGCGTGGTCATCATTTCCACCTACGGCTCTTCCTATGGCAACTATGTGACCATTGCCCACAGTGATGGCTCCCGTACGATGTATGCCCATCAGTCCC
>OGOG01004121.1_pt1 | contig 10344 bp, 9 predicted proteins | sample 1552581 | NCBI WGS metagenome assembly OGOG01 (sample SAMEA2580152, study PRJEB22360) | human gut metagenome | biome: human gut; feature: human-associated habitat; material: faeces | place: Denmark | collected 2008/2010 | reverse complement strand
TGTGAATTGTTTGTAAATTCACTGAATTGTGGCTTGACTTTTATTTGCAGGTCTCGATTTGTATGAATCAAGAATAGCGAATTGCCGTTAGGGTCATAGAAGTCCGGGATAGTTTCTTCGATATGCCAGAAATCGCCGATGGTCATATCTGTTTTTCTCTCTATGGTCGCATAAGGGCATTCATAGCAAGATGGCCGCAACGCACACCGATTATAAAACACCTTAACATAATCTTTAATCGGCTTCTCTGCTCCATTGACTTTTACATAAGCTGTTGGAGATTTCCAACCGTTGCGCTTATCTTTGAAAGTGAGATAAGTTATCTTTCCATCTTTTTTCTGAATAGACTCCGCATATTCTCTCCACAGCTTTGGGCTTGGTGAGCCATGACAGATAATATCTACTATGTACACTCGGTCACGGATTTCTTTTATTTCGCTGAACTTCCGAAATCCATCAGCCTGGCACCCCATGCCGATAAAGAGTAACTCTTTTTCTGGGTTCTCCATCAGCCAACGATAGGCTTCCCGATAAATATCACCGGGCTTGCTCTGCATATATTTTGAACTTTTTGCTCTTTCACGTTGCTTTTCATCCAGAATCATCTGAAATTCAGTCATATGATTCTCATAGTTATAGATTGCTGCCACCACTGCATTGTCATTTTTCAGGAAAAAGTCAGAAAGTGCAGTAAATGCGCCGCCAGAAGAACTGCTCATCAAGGCAGATTTGTCTTTTAACCTTCCTGCATATACTATTGTATCTATCAAATCCACCATAAGCTGTTCCTCCTGTGTATTATTTGCTTTTCATTGCCATCTTGACATTTTGTAGAATGATAAGGAATGTAAGTGTTGCACAATAAACCACAATTGATGCAATACATCTGTAAATTGATTTCAATCCGAGTTTACCAACTACTATTGAAAAGACCGTAATAAAAATCGGATGAATAATGTAAAGCCATGTAGAATACTTTCTTCCAATCACAGACACTCTCTTATTACACCAGTTACTTTTAAGAGCATACACAAAGAGACAAATCGACAGAAACGTCGTGCTTAGATAATGATCTCTTGTTGCATTCAATCCAGCATTCAACAACGCAAATCTTTCTGCAAGACTGGTTGTCGCAAAAACAACAATCAATGCCCGAAGCACTTTTTTATTCCATTTTTCAGAGCTTATTTTTTCTCTGATAAGGTTTCCGATACAAAAATATGGTATTCCTACACAAAGAAAATTTCTAACCACTATGTACGGAAACTCCCGATGGAAAATAAGCAGCGAATACTTACCAAGTACCAAGTCTGCGATAAGCAATACCGGAGTTAAATAGTATAATGTCTTTCGGCAGTTAAACTTATCCGCCAGCAAAACAATCACCAGCACATAAAGAATTGCTCATAGATACCAAAGATGCCCTGCCAACGGAGATTCATTAAGAAGAAAGAACTTTAGCAGATTTTTTCCCGTAAAAACTGCCCGCACATAGGATATTATGCTGTCTCTTCTGAGAATATCGAGTATAACATTCCAAACAAAGAAAAGTATATTTGCTTTTATAACCAAGCAAAATATCTTTTTGATTTGCTGCTTTTCCTTATACCGTGCAACGGTATCTGAATAAAAGTACCCTGTAATCATAAAGAAAACAGGAACTGCTATTCTGGTCAGTGCCGTAAAATATGCACCGACTCTTCCCGGAAACGGAACATGAATACAAACAATTAAGAAAGCGCATATTGCTTTCAAAATGTCAATAGTATCTGCTCTGCTCTCAAGATTATCCTCCCCGACTTATACCGTTTCAAGTCCTATTTTCCAAGGCGACTCTTTACTAGATTCACACCCGATTTCAGCAAATCCATATTCGTCACAACTGCATAAATCGCAGTAATACAAAGGGCCACAAACTGAACCACCTTGTTATTGCAATAATACGTTCCGATAAGCATGACACTAAGCAGAACACTTCCAACAGCAATCGGCTTTTTTATTCTCATATGGACAGTTTTGTTCACATCAATATATCGAACAATAAACATTGAAAGAAATGCAACCAGTGTTGAAAGCGATGCCGCAAATACTTGAATTTTGTTAATCAGGATCAAATCAACTGTTATATTGATAATTGCTGCCGAGATTGATGTATATGCAATCTTTTTAGCATTTTTTTGTGCAACATAAACACAACTGTATAGACCAACCAAAACACGAAAAAGCATCGCATACATCAAAATTAAAATTTGATTGTACGCCGCATTATATTTTGCATTGACCATAATTGGGAACACAAACGGCATACAAGCCACAATTCAATGTTTAAAAAAAGCCACAATCCCCAAACAAGCTGCCACAAACAATTTTACCAGCGATGTCATTGTATCTGTGAGAAACTCGTCTCTATCTTCATCATTGTAATGAAGTGATACGGTTTCCGTCCAAGACAAATTCAGAATGTTATAAAAGTTAATAAATACATTCGGAAATTTATTTGCCACAGAATAAATACCATTTGCAGCTGTTCCAAGAACATGGGATATAATTGTTCGGTCTGACGCATTTACAACCCACCACGCCAAATTATTTGGAATAAGCGGAATGGAGTATGTGCCAACTTTTTTGAAAGTTCCAATTCGAGCATTTTTCAGCGAAAAATACTCCCATGATCTTGAAGATACAACCAAATAAATCAGCGTCAAAAGCTGCGCTGTAAGTGTGGATACGAACAAACCTTGTAAGCCCATTCTTAAAAACACAAGTGCAATAACATTTAAGACTGTTGTTGCCGATGCCGAGATAAACGAAGCAATCGTATACTTAATACTATATCCCAATCCTCTCACAAACTGCAAAAACAGTGCATTATAGACCTGTAAAACAACATACAGTAAGAGGAAATAAGCATTTTCGATCTTTAAAAACGGCTCTATGCAAATAAAAAGGATAACATAAATGATGTTTTGCGCTGTACTTGATAACAACAATGTTGAGAAGAGCTTTTTCTGCTCGTCTTTATTGCCGCGATAGTCCAGCATAAAACGGAAAAGTCCTTGATCCAACTGCCAGTTGATAAGGGGCAACAATAAAGTTGCATACGTTACAAATAGATCGAACGTACCATAGTCCTCTGCCGATAGGATTGCTGTATATAGTGGCAGTAAAAAAAAGCTGATACATTGTGTACAGACTTTACCTACTGTAAGTATCGCTGTATTTTTTGCTAAGTCTTTTTGTCTACTCATCTTATTCTACACCCTTCGATTTTGTAATGGCCGAAAGATAATTTAATCCCTCTCTTCTCATCGTTGCAATATTGCTATCAACCAATTTCCAATCTGTATTCACATCGGTACTAAAAGCATCGGTATCAAAATTTTTCGGTATCAATCCTACTTGATGCAGCAAATTTAACGCCCTGCTATTTTGTTTATTGCCGTCAAGTCTGATTTGTGAAGAAAACTGCTTATGGTACAACAAGCTGAATACTGTCCCATGAAAGGAATTTGTAAAAACATAGCTTGCATTCTTAAATAGACTCAAAAAATCCGCTGGTGAAGCACTCAACCTAAGTTCTGCATCAAGCGATTTATCATTTTTCCCAGTTAAAACATCTATGCCCATATTACATGGAAGGACAACAAGTTTATAACCGTTTTTCTTGGCATAAGCATATGCCTGCTTCTGCAATTCATTTGTCTTTGTAACATAATAGACTAAAACATATGGATCAGATAAATCCAGATCATTAGAAGCAACATCATTCCAATCATACTGGCTCAGCAAAAGAGTCGGGTCACAATTTACAGAAGCAACTACTCCCAGCAAATCTTCCAGAATATTTTTCCCATCACTTTCTCTTACGGAGTATGCCTCAAAACCGTTTAAGCGATTCTTGTATTCTTCTCTTAAATTTTCAGGGATTTTTTTGAGTCCAAAGCTTGCTGCATAAGAAGCTCGATTACTTTCTTTTGCACTTGGAAAATTCAAAAAATAATTCCGATCAAATCTGGCGCATCTATCATTCCATACTTGGTCACTTCCCGTAACATACAAGTCAAACTTGTTATTTTTCACGGAAATTTGCCCATCATTTATATCAACTGGAAACAATTTCAAATGTTCTTCCAGAAACTTTTCAAAGCCTTTATTTCTTTCATCCAGAACTTTTTTTATTCTCAAATGATTGATCCACGTTTTAATCGGTGGATGTGTAATTGAAAAATCAGCATGAACATAATATTGATTATAAAAATATTTAGGCCAATAATCTAAAACATAGCACTCGTGACCTAATTCTTTCAATGAATGGTACAGTGCATAACACTGCAATACTGCCCCATAATTATATGCTCTGTGAAATGTAGTTATTGCAATCTTCATATTATCCTCTTGTTTGTGCATATATATATCCAACTGGCAACATCACACCATATAATTTATGCCGGAGCAACCAATACTGGAAATTCAAATAGGCATTTTGTTTTTTTCCGATGGATAAGCACCCATCAACTTTATTTAATATGCCTTTTTGAACATATTCCATCTCTAAAAACGAAATATATGCCTTTCTTAATTTCTTGTTTTTTGTTGCAGCTATCTTATCTGCGAGTTGTATTGCTGTCAAAACAATATACTTCTGTTTTGCACTTTCACACTCATTCGGAATATCGTGTACTCCATCCAAATATACTATGAGTTCTTTTCTTCCAAGGAACTTCTTTTCCGAAAAAGAATGTGTGACTGATTCTGGATTATCCGAGTAGTTATATACTTCTTTGTTGACAATAAGAACATTCTGTATTTTCTTAAAGTACATCAAATTAAAGCACATATCTTCGCTCAGAGTCAGCGATTCCTGAAACTGAATTTCATTTGTATCTATCACAGATTTTCTGTACATTTTTGCCCAGCATGATGTAAAGACCGAATACTTTTCTCCCATACCAGTTGGAAGCAACATCCTATATCCCGCAAAATCCAACAATATATTGATGGCTTCACTATTTGTTATAGATTTCTTTTCTTCATTAAATTCTGCTTTATTGGAACCTCTTTTATAGTTAAAGATAACTACATCTTCCTTTACTGTCGAGAATTTTTTCATTTCAGATACTGCTGATTCCAACAAATAATCATCCGCATCCAAAAAAGAAATCCATTCCGCATCTGCCTTGCTAACTCCTAAATTTCTTGCATGAGATACGCCTTTATTCTCTGAGTGAATCAATTTAATTGAATTATATTTATCTGCAAGCTCCTTGCAAACCAAATAACTATTGTCTGTTGAGCCATCATCTATAATTACAATTTCAATCCCAGTCTCTGCTTGATTCAATATACTCTCGACAGCTTGTGTTATATATTTTTCGCCATTATATACTGGTATAATAAATGATAGCCAGTTCTTCATATGTATACGTCACCTCCTACAATTTCCAGCTTTATTGCATTTTCATTATCTCGGAACTATATAATTGTTTCTTTCGTTCGATTTTCTCCAAGAAGCAGCGTCAAGAAAAGAATCGGAAAGCACAAATATCCATTCAAGCCATGTCCTTCTGATATTCCGTAAATTGCCCAAATAATTATCATGCAATTCGTAATATTATTTTTTCGTCGTGAAAGGCAAAAAAAGGACACCGCTATTATAACAAGCCATATAATGCCATTATTTATCATCAGCTTAGTGTATAGATTATCAAATGTAGAAAACTTGCTCATGTTCCATAATGCATCGTATCCAAATCTTGTGCCCTTCTCAACAACCTGACCAAAAAGCGTAAATCCATAATGTTCATATGCATACGCGCCTAATTTAAGTCGTCCCGTCATAAACGTATCAATTATTTTTATAATGGATCCGCTAGATTGGTAATTCACCGTTGTATACCAAAACGCAAGAGATAAAACTGGAACTATCCATCCAGAAACAAATGCCAATCCCTCATTTATCCACTTTTTCTCACTTTTAGAAATCATCACAAGGAAGATTGTAATAAGTCCAACAATAAGAATTGTTCTTGCTCCTGTAAAGAAGTATACAACAAAAGAAAATATGCCCAATTTCAAATATATCTGCGGTTTCAATTCATTATACGATAACCAAATCCACATTATCATTATATTGAATAGCATAGCTGCCGCAACATTAGGATGTGAAAACCCAAAATTAAAGTAAAGGCTCATGCCTTCATCAACGTATCTTTTTACATTTCCTGTCACCAATGACAAGACCGATAGAACAACAAACGCTGTGACCTCATACTTATATAAGAAAAGAATTGTTCTATTTTCATTATACATAGCAAGGATTGTTAAAATTGTTGTGAAAAGCATCACATTGCCAACATAATAAGAACTATACAATCCTAATAGTGCCACTATTCCGTAAACAAAAAGCATCTTTATTGTATATCCCTTATTTAAGATGCTTAAGCCCAAAAACAAAACTGCAAGCAACGACAGCAAGGTGTCCGAGTATGGAATCATATTTTCAAACACGGTATAAGACAAGAACACTTTTAAGACAAGTATTACTATTCCATACTGAGCATATGTTTTTGGCTTTGGTAGAGTTAAGTGTCTCTCCATTACTTATTTTTCCTTCCTCCGACTTGCAGAATCATTATAGAACTGTTCTAACTGTTTAACAGTTGTTCTAATATCATATCCTGCATCTATTACTTCCGCTCTGCAATCCGAACGTTTATCACAATCTGGCACAATTTTCACCATTTGATTTGCCCAATCGTTTGGATTCCATCCATGTACACGAATAAACTTCGGCGTAATATCAACTTCCTCGACAATGGTGTCTGCACAAATCGTAGGTAATCCAGCAGCCTGTGCTTCTATTGCAACGATTCCAAGACCTTCAAATCTCGATGGGAATATAAACATATCCATTACCTGCAATACGCCAGGAATATCATATGTCACGCCATAGAAGATCACAGAATCTGCAATTCCCATATTTTTTGCTTTGTCTTGAATGCTTTGAAGAAGTTCACCTTCTCCCACAAGTAGCAACACGCTATTCATACAGCGTTTGTGAAATTCCGCAAATGTTTCCAGAATAAAATCATGGTTTTTCTGATAAACAAAACGCCCTACATGACCTACTACGATCTTATCCTGTATACCAAGTTTTTCCCGGATTCTGTTTCTAGCTTCTTTATTGTAAGCATACTGTTCAACATCAATACCATTCTTTACCAAGGTATAGTTTCCGCTTTCGTACACAGATTTAGGAAACATGAATTTTGCTGACTTTTCTGAAATTGTAAAATAATCCGTTACAACTGCTTTCATCAGCAACTTATAAATTGGGATAAAAGCATCTCTTAACGGCTTTTGACTTTGAAAATTATCATTATGCGAGTGCATAACAATCGTTGGAACTCCAGCTATTTTAGCTGCGATTGCTACCATGACATCATATGGTGTTGAAGCATCCACATGAACAACATCATATTGCTCCCGTTTGAACAGGTTGACCATCGCTCTCATTTTGATAAAAAATTTCAGAAAATCATTCTTTATGTCCGCAACATCAATGACCTGTTTTTTCCCGCCAAGAGAAATTGCTTTATCCTCTAAAAATTCTTTTTTATTTCTAAAAACCAGATAATCAAATTGAATATTATCTGCTATCAACTCATTGATTGTAACTGTGAGTTTTGAGATTCCTCCGCTTCCCAGCGGTGCCATATGTATAACTTTTACCGTCTTTTGATTATCATTCATTTTCTTTTTCTCCTGTTCATTCTTACCTTTTTCATTGTTCTAAAGAAGAAATGCGAAAATGGCATCTTATGGATAATTGGCTTCAAAGCAGTCGCCATTTTGTCTTTTCTCGATGCAGGCAAATATTTCCGAATCAAATCATCATAGGACATTCGCCCAGAATCATCAAAAAACTGCGTTCTATTTCTCGGTATTTCAAAAGTATAATCTTCTTTATGGATTCTGCTTTTCAAATCATCATTTTCTAATGTCTCAACATGAACCTTTTTGATCTTTTCCGAACTAATATCATTCAGAAAATCTTCACCTTTTCTTGTATTGATCTGTACAATAGACGTTCCTCTATCATCATCCATCTGCTTAGAGTAATCACCAATCTGCCAGAAATCTCCAATCGTAAAATCTGACATCTTATTTCTTCCACGATAAACACACTTATAACAGGACGGTCTTAATCCTATTTTAGAGAACATTGTCTTTGTATACGTTTTCACATCAATAATATCTTCCAATGCCTGTCCATTTTGCAGCATCACCTTAACATTGACACCTGCATATCCATATTTTTTATCACGGAAATATACTCTTGAAACTTTACTGCCATGTTTTTGAGCAATATCCTGTATCCATTCTTTGTAAAGCCCCGGTGACGGAACACCATAGCAAACCAGATCAATCGTAAGCAAATGTTCTCTTTCTTTTTTGCCGAGATAATATAGTAAACCTTCTACTTGGCATGGAGTACCCACAAACAAAACTGTTTTATCACTTGTGATTAGTTCTTGTCTGATTTTTTTGAATGTGTCTTTCAAATCTGACTGAACATATTTTGAGCCATACAAATCATCCAGTTCATCAAGTTTCCCTGCTTTCTTATGTACAACAATAGCTGCATCATCAAATCCAGCCGCCCAAATTGTGCCACCTGAAGCAATCACCTGCTCTGCCAACAGCCCAAACATACCGCCACTTGTACTAACCTTGCGAACACTCTCATTTGTATTCTGGCAAGCGATATATTTAACACGATCTGTTCGTTCTTCTTCATGTTCTGATAACTGCGAGCATACTCTCTCACACAGACCACAATTCACACATGAATCAACATCAACTACCGGATACAGAAATCCTTCTCCATCACATTGCATTGATATGCAATTTTTCGGACAAGCACTCGCACACGCAGTACAACCGCAACATTTTGTTTTATCAGATATCTGTATCATCTTCCATCTCTCCTACTTCAGAGCTGTCTCCAAGTATTTAATTGAGTCTGCTCTTAATTTTTCCAGTTTTTCTTCAACAGCATTGTAATTGATGTCCTTTTCGACATTCATGATGTCTCCGTTATATCTTCTCTCACTAAGCCCTAACAGGGTACAGAGACTATCAATTCTACTATTTCTTGAATTTGCTCCTGCATTAAAGCGATTAAACGTCATAAATTTTTTATGATTCAGAATGCTGAAAACAGAGCCGTGGAAAGAATCTGTTAGAATATACTCGGCATGACGAATCAAATTCATAAAGTCCGATGCATCCATATCGAAGAGCTGAATATCACCAAAATTCAAATCACATTCCACATAATTATCCAAGAACGGGCAAGTAACCAGTTTCAGACCTGTCTTGCTTTTGAACTCATTTGCAATCTTTCTATGCTCTTCATTTGTCCCCAAAAAATAGCAGAACACATACGGTTCTTCAACAATTTTCTTTTCTGGGAGCATTTGTTTCCATCCTTCTGCGTCAAACAGCAAGGTCGGGTCACATACTACTTGGGCCATTTTTCCTGTTAATTCTTTAACGATCTTTTGTCCAGCAAGTTCTCTGGTACTCAAATGCTGAAAACGGTTCAAATATTTAGCGGTAGCCTTTTTTTGCCCATCTGGAATTTGGCTTACACCAAAACTTGTTGCATAAGCAATCTTCGGCTTATTGTCCGGTGCAAATTCCAATGTGTAGAAATGACTTCCAAGATTATTCGGCAACCACAGCTGATCACTTCCACAAAGAAACGCATCATAGTTCTTCTTGCATTTTGCTACAAGTGTTTCCCAACCACCATAAGATTCCGAAAATAATGGAGCAAAATACTTGTCCACAAAAGCATTAAACCGTTGATTTCGTTGTTGCACTTGTTTCTGATAAAAAGGTTTGCTTTTCAGGGCTTTATCTTTTTGATTTCCAGAAAGTTTCGATTTTACAAACGAGATATTAAATAATCTGGGAATTGTTTGAACAATAAAAGTTGGCGTTATTTTTTTCTTATAGCGAATTATTTCCGGCTTACAATCAAGTTCCTCAACTTTTTTTACTGTGGCAAGCACCTGTAATTGACTTCCAAAATTTTTTGTATCATAGCATACTGCTAATCCGATTTTTTTCATACCCTTTTCTCCTGCATCACATCAATATAATATTGAGCTAATTTTTGATGCATCGCGTCCATACTGTACTTTGTATGAATAAGCGCAATATTATTTTTTCCTATTTTTTCTACTGTCTCTTGATTCATACAATATCTTATTAAAGCTTCTGAAAGCTTTTCAACATCTCCTGGCTCTATCAAAATTCCATTTTCTTCTTTTA
>OGOG01004119.1_pt1 | contig 10346 bp, 10 predicted proteins | sample 1552581 | NCBI WGS metagenome assembly OGOG01 (sample SAMEA2580152, study PRJEB22360) | human gut metagenome | biome: human gut; feature: human-associated habitat; material: faeces | place: Denmark | collected 2008/2010 | reverse complement strand
AGGCAATCCCGGTTACCTATGACGGAAAAAAGAATCTGAAAGAATCCCTGATCGCCGCAGTACAATGGGCAGACGTATTGGTACTTGGGCCGGGGCTTGGACGTTCGGATACGGCAAGACAGATCGTAAAACTTACGATACAGACAGCGGCAGTTCCGATCATTGTGGATGCAGATGCACTGAATCTGTTATCCGAAGAATTAGAAATATTAAAAGGTCCGCATACGGATCTGATCGTAACACCGCATTTAGGTGAGATGTCACGATTGGTAGATATGCCGACAGAGTATATTAAGAAAAATATCTTAATGACGGCACAGGATTTTTCAAGAGAATACAATGTGATCTGTGTTCTAAAAGACACAAGGACGATCACAAGTATTCCTTATGGAAAAACATATGTGAATACTTCCGGAAATCATGGCATGGCAACCGCGGGAAGCGGAGATGTTTTAACAGGGATCATAGCAGGCTTGCTTGCAGGCGGACTGACACCGGAAGATGCGGCGGTGTTGGGAGTCTGTGTGCATGGACTTTCGGGAGATGCAATGGTAGAAAAAACAGGTTACTACAGCCTGATGGCAGAAGATATATTAGATGGAATCAAAGAGGTATTAAAATGAAAACAGAGCAGGATTATCAGCGTGTTTATGCAGGAATTAATCTGGATGCAGTCATGCACAATTTAGAAAAGATGCGTACATTAATAAAAGATGATACGAAGATCATCGCAGTTATCAAAACAGACGGATATGGTCATGGTGCCGTTCCAATTGCGAAAAAAATCGAAAGTCTCCCGTATCTTTGGGGATTTGCAGTGGCAACACAGCAGGAGGGAACGATTTTAAGAAGACATGGACTGACAAAGCCGATCCTGATCTTAGGCCACAGCTTTGAAGAAGAGTTTGAAAGAATTGTAGAGGATGACTTAGAGCCGGCAATTTTTACTTATGAATCGGCAAAGATATTGTCAGAGACTGCAAAACGTCTTAAAAAGACTGCAAAGATACACATTAAGATCGATACGGGAATGAGCCGTATCGGTTATCAGGTCAGTGAGACAAGTGCAGACGAGATTGCAAAGACGGCAGAATTAGAAAACCTGAAGATCGAAGGCGTATTTACACATTTTGCAAAAGCAGATGAAGCAGATAAGACCCATGTACATGGTCAGATTGCCGCTTATCAGAAAATGCTTACAATGTTAGAAGAACGCGGCGTTGAAATCCCGTTAAAACACTGTTCCAACAGTGCCGGGATCATTGATCTGCCGGAAGTGAATATGGATGCCGTGCGGGCAGGGATTATTTTATACGGATTGTTACCGTCGGATGAGGTACAAAAAGAACGCATTGATTTAGAGCCGGTGATGACCTTAAAATCAAAAGTGATCCATATCAAGACGTTAGAAAAAGGAAGAACGATCAGCTATGGAGGCACCTATGAGGTAACGCATACGGAAAGAATCGCAACGATCCCGGTCGGTTACGGAGATGGCTATCCGAGAAGCCTGTCTAATAAAGGATGGGTACTGATACATAGTCAAAAAGCACCAATCTGCGGAAGGATCTGCATGGATCAGTTTATGGTAGATGTGACCGATATTCCAAAAGTCAGATTAGGCGATGAGGTGACTCTGATCGGAACAGACGGCAGTGAGACATTGAGCATGAATGAACTCGGAGAACTTTCAGAGCGGTTTAATTATGAGTTTGCCTGTGATCTTGGCAAACGTATTCCGAGAGTTTTTTACGCAGACGGAAAAATTGTCGACACCAAAGATTATTTTGACGAATAAGATACTCCGTATAATAATTCGTATACACTCGAAAAATTTGGGAAATACTTACTGTAAATCTAAATTTTGGAGTGAAAGATATGGTAATTCATAGAGGAGATATTTATTATGCAGATTTAAGACCGGTGGTAGGTTCGGAACAGGGCGGAGTACGTCCGGTGCTGATCATTCAGAATGACATTGGAAATAAACATTCACCGACTGTCATCTGTGCCGCGATCACGAGCCAGATGAACAAGGCAAAACTTCCGACGCATGTGGAGTTAGATTCAAGCCGGTATGCACTGGTCAAAGATTCTGTAGTGCTGTTAGAACAGCTTCGTACCATTGATAAAAAAAGACTCAGAGACAAGGTCTGTCATCTGGATCGGGAAATACTGCGAAAAGTAGAACGTGCATTGCTTATCAGTCTGGATCTGAATACATAATCTTGACTAATATGCATAGAAATGATACGATTTTCTCAAAAAGAATGATTCATTACCAAGGAAAAGAAGGAGAATGATATGGACGAGGGTGGGAGTAGGAATCCGTTTTTAAGACTATTTTCAAAGAAAAAAACAGATGATGAACAGATGGAACAAGAGATCATCTCTATGGTAGATGAGGCACACGAACAGGGTGCCCTGCGGGAGAGTGAATCCATGATGATACACAATGTCTTAGCGTTAGATGAAAAAGAAGCAAAGGACATTATGACACATCGGAAGAATATCGTTGCCATTGATGGGAATACACCATTTAGTAAGGCAATGGATTTTATCATAGAAGAGACACATTCGAGGTTTCCGGTTTATGAAGAAGACATTGATAATATTATCGGTGCAATACATATCAGGGAAGTATTGATGTATGCAAAGGATCCATCGGTTCAGAACATGCCGATCAAGGACATCCCAAATCTGATCTTTGAAGTGGATTTTATTCCGGAGACAAAAAATCTTGATGCATTATTCAAAGAGATGCAGATGAAAAAGAGTCATATCGTGATCGTTGTGGATGAGTATGGACAGACTGCGGGTATCGTAGCCTTAGAAGATATTTTAGAGGAGATCGTCGGAAATATCTTAGATGAGCATGACGAGGAAGAACATACCATAGAGCAGCTTACGGAGGATACCTGGATGATGCAGGGAATGACACCGTTAGAAGAAGTGAGCGAGATTTTAGGGATTCCGTTTGATTTAGAAGATTATGAGACCCTGAACGGATATCTGATCTCACTGGTTGGAAAAATACCGTCTAAGAACGAAGAATTTTCTGTGGAAGGCAATGGCTGTCAATTCGATGTCCTCTCCGTAGAAAATAAAATGATAGGGAAAGTGCGTGTGAAAAAGCTGTCCGATCAGGTGGCGGAAGATGCACAGACTTGTCAGAACGAGGAAAAAATGGTAGAATAATTCAAGAAAAACGAACAGAAAAGAGGAACTATATATGTCAGGACATTCCAAGTTTGCCAATATCAAACACAAGAAAGAAAAAAATGATGCGGCAAAAGGAAAAATATTTACAATTATCGGACGTGAGATCGCAGTTGCAGTAAAAGAAGGCGGTGCAGATCCTGCAAACAACAGCAGATTAAGAGATGTGATCGCAAAAGCAAAAGCAAACAACATGCCGAACGATACGATCACAAGAGGAATCAAGAAAGCATCCGGAGATGCAGCTTCCGTCAATTACGAATATGTAGTATATGAAGGATATGGACCAAGCGGAACAGCAATCATCGTAAAGGCACTGACCGACAACAAGAACCGTACAGCGGCAAATGTCAGAAATGCATTTACAAAAGGAAAAGGAAATATCGGTACACAGGGTTGTGTATCTTATATGTTTGATACTAAAGGACAGATCATTGTTGCAAAAGAAGATACAGAGATCGAAGCGGATGATCTGATGATGATGGCATTAGATGCCGGAGCAGAGGATTTTTCGGAAGAAGAAGACAGCTTTGAGATCATTACAGACCCGGACGATTTTTCTAAGGTCAGAGAGGCACTGGAAGCAGAGCAGATTCCAATGGCATCTGCCGAGGTGACCATGATTCCACAGACTTATGTACAGCTTACCGATGAGCAGGACTTATACAACATCAATAAGACACTTGACTTATTAGATGAAGATGAGGATGTTCAGGAAGTATATCATAACTGGGATGAATAATCACAAACACCCCGGCAGTGCCTGCCGGGGTGTTTGCTACAGGAGGAATTGTTCATGGATGGGGGATTAGAACAACCACAGATAGATGAGATCGAATATCTGAAACTGACGGATGAGTTAAAGCGTGAGATGCCGGATCTGCTGACAGATATCAAGAATCCGTTGGATGGTTTTAAAAAAGATGAATATGAGCAGGCATTTCTTGCATATATTAAGGAACATGACGATATTTTACGGGAAATAGAAGATGTCTATGTCTGTAGTACGGATGCAAAAGAAGCGATGCAGACACTGGCACAGGAGTTCGTAGAATATGTAAAAACGAGCCTTGAGACGGAGACGAAGAAAAGAAAACGCTCACAGAAGTTGATGGACTACAATATGATCTTAGTCGTCTATCTGTTTCCGGCACTTTTAAAACAGAACCAAAGATCAGGAGAAGCCTTTGCAAAGGCATTATTGCAGGAGTGGAAGCAGGCGTTTCCAAAGACAAATCTGCATTTAGCTTCTTATGAAGAGATCGCAGAAGGATTCCGGCAACGGTTTTGCTATATTACGACAGCAGTCTGTCAAAGTCTTAACAAAGGGGACAACTGTGAGGAACTTGTGCTGTTACGCGGTTACCGTGACGGTTATCTGATGGGACTTCCGGGCGGTCAGAGAGTGATACAGGAGTATTATGACGTTGCACCTACGATCGTTAAGCATATTGACCGCAGGGAGAATGCAGAGGACATTTACCGTGGTATCTATGAGACTTATCTTCGGACATGTATCGGTCTGATCCGCGAGGATAAAAACGAGCAGTGTCGGAAGGTGTATACGGATATGGTATATGAATTAGAGGATAAATATTTTTCATAAAGGAGCTAGAAGATGAGTAATAATTATAAGATTGAGACAAAGTGTATCCAGTCCGGCTGGCAGCCGACAAAGGGAGAGCCGAGAGTTTTACCGATCTATCAGAGTACAACTTTTAAATATGATACCAGTGAGCAGATGGGAAGACTGTTTGATTTAGAGGACAGCGGATATTTTTATACAAGACTTCAGAATCCGACCAATGATGCGGTTGCACAGAAGATCACGGAGTTAGAGGGCGGTGTAGCAGGAATGCTGACTTCCTCAGGCCAGGCAGCAAATTATTATGCGGTATTCAATATCTGCGAGGCAGGAGATCATATTGTCAGTGCATCTACTATTTATGGAGGAACCTTTAACCTCTATGGAACAACCATGAAGAAGATGGGCGTAGACTGTACCTTTGTAGATCCGGATGCATCTTATGAAGAATTAGAAAAAGCATTTCAGCCAAATACAAAATGTGTGTTTGCAGAGACCATTTCCAATCCTTCATTAGTGGTACTGGATATAGAAAAATTTGCAAAATTAGCACATGCACACGGTGTACCGCTGATCGTAGACAATACGTTTGCAACACCGATCAATTGTCGTCCGTTTGAGTGGGGAGCAGATATTGTGACACATTCCACGACAAAGTACATGGACGGACATGCCATGTGTGTAGGCGGAGCTATTGTAGACAGCGGAAATTTTGACTGGGAAGCTCATGCAGACAAATTTCCGGGACTGACACAGCCGGATGAATCCTATCACGGTATCATCTATACACAGAAATTTGGAAAAGGTGCATACATAACAAAAGCAACTTCACAGCTCATGAGAGATTTAGGTTCTATCCAGTCACCACAGAATGCATTTCTTTTAAATGTCGGACTTGAAACACTTCATTTAAGAGTACCGAGACATTGTGAAAACGCGCTGAAAGTGGCACAGTATTTAAAAAACCATGAAAAAGTGGCATGGGTACGTTATGCCGGATTAGAAGATGATCCGTATTATGAGCTTGCACAGAAATATCTTCCGAACGGAACCTGTGGAGTCCTTTCCTTTGGATTAAAAGGTGGACGTGAAGTTTCCGTTGGATTTATGGATAAATTAAAACTTGCTGCAATTGTGACCCATGTGGCAGATGCAAGAACCTGTGTTCTTCATCCGGCAAGTCATACACACAGACAGATGAATGAGCAGGAACTGATCGAGGCAGGAGTACAGCCGGATCTGATCCGTTTTTCTGTTGGAATTGAAAATGCAGAGGATATTATCGCTGATTTAGAGCAGGCGCTTGAAACAGTTTAGAATCATTAACTAATACCAGTATGGAGGGTTTTTATGAAAAGAGTTCTTTTTGCAGCCTCAGAATGTGTTCCGTTTATCAAGACCGGGGGCCTTGCGGATGTATGTGGAGCATTACCAAAGGAATTTGACAAATCAGAGTGGGATGTGCGTGTCGTCATACCAAACTATAGCTGTATTCCGGAATCTTTCCGAAATGAATTCAGATATGTGACCCATTTTTATATGAGTACAGGCTCCTACATACAGAATAAATATGTCGGTGTTTTGCAGTATGAACTGGATGGGATCAAATATTACTTTATTGACAACCAGGAGTATTTTGACAGTTTTCTTCCATATGGAAATGTACGTTATGATATTGAAAAATTCTGCTTTTTTGATAAAGCAGTGTTATCCATGCTGCCGTTGATCGGCTTTAAACCGGATATCATCCACTGCCATGACTGGCAGACCGGTCTGATCCCGGTCTATCTGAAAAATGAATTTCAGGGGGATATGTTCTTCTGGGGCATTAAATCCATTATGACGATCCACAATCTGAAGTTCCAGGGTGTGTGGGATATTGAAACCATGCAGGGCTTAACAGGACTGAACGATTCTTTCTTTACACCGGATAAGTTAGAGTTTCAGGAAGATGCGAACATGTTAAAAGGTGGTCTGGTATATGCCGATTACATCACAACGGTCAGTGATACCTATGCACAGGAGATCCAGACAGCGTACTATGGAGAGGGATTGGATGGACTTTTAAGTGCACGTCATATGGATATGCAGGGCATTGTCAATGGTATTGATTATGAGGCGTATGATCCAAAGACAGATGCAAAGATTCAGACACATTATGACAGTACGGATTTCAGAACAAAAAAATGGAAGAACAAAGTAAAGCTGCAGGAAGATTTAGGCTTAAGCGTAGACAAGAAGAAATACATGATCGGTCTGATCTCAAGGCTGACCGATCAAAAGGGTGTGGATCTGATCGATTATGCGATCGAGCGTATTGTGGATGACTATACGCAGTTAGTCGTAATCGGAACCGGAGAAGCAGATTATGAGAATATGTTCCGTCATTTTGCATGGAAATATGGTGACCGGATTTCTGCAAATATCTGTTATTCCGATGATTTAGCACATAAACTGTATGCGTCAGCGGATGCATTTTTGATGCCTTCCAGATTTGAGCCGTGTGGTCTGACGCAGCTGATCTCTTACCGGTATGGTACGGTTCCGATCGTGCGTGAGACCGGAGGATTAAAAGACACGGTTGTTCCATATAATGAATATACGAATCAGGGCGAGGGTTTCTCGTTTGCAAACTACAATGCAGAAGAGATGCTGAACACGATCAATTATTCAAAATATATCTTCTTTGAGAAAAAGAGACAGTGGAACCAGATGGTGGAACGTGGCATGAACCTGGATTATTCCTGGAAAAAATCCACAGAACGCTATGTGGGACTGTACCGCTATCTGTTAGGGGAAGTATAGTCAGGGTGCTGATAAAAAAAGCGATAATCAACTGAATGGTTAACCTGGTGACAAATAAAGGTTGACAAACAACAAGAGAAGCGGTATCCTATTGTTATCTTAAAAATATAAAAGGTTAACAATAGGAGGAGCTGTTCGTTATGGTTGAATCTACAGCAGAAAAAACAGAGAAAAAAGTAAATGTAAAAGATATGACGGTCATTGCGCTGGTTACAGCAGTCATTTGTATCATTGCACCGTTTTCTATCCCGATCGCAATTTCGCCGATCCCGATCACACTGGCGCTGTTTGCACTGTTTTTAGCAGGCATCATCTTAGGAAAGTGGAAAGGTGTGGTGTGTACCGTGATCTATCTGCTTTTGGGTATGGTAGGACTTCCGGTATTTAATGGTTTTAGCGGTGGAGTGCAGAAACTGGTGGGACCAACCGGTGGTTATCTGATCGGTTACCTGTTTTTGGTATTTTTCACAGGATTATTTGTTGAAAAATTCCCAAACAAAATTCCAATGTACTTTGTAGGCGGCATTATCGGAATTATCGTATGTTATGCATTTGGAACGGTATGGTTTGTTTTACAGTATAAAGTAGGCTTTCTTGAAGCGCTGACCATGTGTGTATTCCCATATATTCCTATGGATTTAGTGAAGTTAGTAGCGGCAGTCATTATCGGTTCACAGGTGCGAAAGATCCTGATCCGTCAGAATCTGATCTCATAAATATTCTGAAAAAAATTACATAGACTATAAAGATGAAAAGGATAGAGAGTAAGATTCTCTATCCTTTTTTCGTCAGGACCGATTTGATAGAACAAAACGGACTGCAGAAAAGAAAATACAGTGACAAGGAGAAGATTTATGGGAGAAGACAGAAACAGCAGTGACGATGGACAGCGACTTTTAGATAAAAATGACAAACAGCACAAGATACACTTACTCTCTGTGATCGGAGAAGTAGAAGGGCATGAGACACTTTCCGCCAATACCAAGACAACGAAATATGAACACGTTCTGCCAAAGTTAGCAGAGATTGAAGATTCGAAAGAGGTGGACGGTCTGTTGCTCCTGTTAAATACGGTCGGTGGAGACGTGGAATCAGGGCTTGCGATCGCAGAAATGGTTGCATCACTGAGCATTCCGACGGTTTCACTGGTATTAGGAGGAAGCCATTCGATCGGAGTACCGTTGGCGGTATCCGCAGACTATTCCTTTATCGTGCCGAGTGGAACGATGGTCATCCATCCGGTCAGATTGAGCGGAACGGTCATTGGAGCACCACAGACCTACGACTATTTTAAGCAGATGCAGGATCGCATTATCGGATTCATCTGTGAGCATTGTTTTGCAAAGCCGGATCAGATGGAACGTCTGATGATGAATACGTTTATGCTGTCAAAAGATTTAGGAACGATCTTAGTAGGAAAAGAAGCTGTGGAAGAAGGCATCATCAATGAAGTGGGCGGCATGAAAGAGGCACTTGCCAAGCTTCATCAGATGATTGATGCGGGCATAAAATAAGAAATTAAGACTGAAAATCTTAGGAAAGTTTTAATGACAAGCATGCTCAAATGTGATATTATAACCGTGTATGGTTAGAATTTGTCAGTGTAAAGCATACTTTACGCTTTTTGGCATATAAACTAGAAGAGAAAATCAGGAGGGTACTATGTCATTATTACAAGCAATCATCATGGGAATTATACAGGGGGTCACAGAGTTTCTTCCGGTAAGCAGCAGCGGTCATCTTGCGATTTTTAAGATTTTATTTCATATGGAGACCGACACAGGACTGTTATTCGATGTTATCCTGCATTTAGGAACGCTGATCGCGATCTTTGCAGTATATTATAAGGATATTTTACGGATGATCGTGGAAGGTGTCTGTATTATCAGGGATGTATGTATCAATATTGCCCGCTTTTTCCGTAACAAATTCATGCATGAAGAGAATGAATATCTGAAAATCGTAAAAAACGGTTATCGTAAATTTGTAATGTTAGTCATTGTATCTACGATTCCGACCGGAGTGATCGGTTATGCGGCATCTGACCTTGTAACAATGGCATCCCAGATCCTTTTAGTTCCGGGCATCTGCCTGATCGTGACAAGTGTTCTGCTCTTTATTGCAGACAGGATACAGACCGGTCATAAGGGCCCAAAGAACATCAGCTATACCAATGGATTTATCATTGGAATCTGTCAGGGAATTGCAACTCTGCCGGGACTTTCACGTTCCGGAACCACGATCGCGTCCTGCCTGATCAGCGGATTTGACCGTAAGTTTGCAGTGAAGTATTCTTTTATCATGTCAATCCCGGCAGTGCTTGGTGCGGCAATTTTAGAGTTGAAGGATTTTTCACCGGCTTCTGTCAGTGGAACCGAGGGTGCGTATTATCTGGTAGGTATGGCAGTAGTCGGCTATATCTGCATTAAGACGATGTTAGTGATCGTCAGAAACAAAAAATTCACCATCTTTTCGATTTATTGTCTTCTGATGGGGGCATTTTCGATCGGAGCATATTTTTATATGGCATAAGGGCTGGAGGAAATCATGGCATCAGCTTCAAAAAGAAAGAAATCAAAGAAAAAAAATACAATGGAAAGTGCAGCGTTCCAGAGAGATGAGATCATTCTCTGGGTCGTGTTAGCATTTTCCATTATTCTGTGTCTGAGCAATTTCGGCATAGGCGGAAGCGTTGGAAACAAACTGAGTTCCGTATTTTTCGGGCTGTTTGGTCTGG
>OGOG01004117.1_pt1 | contig 10348 bp, 9 predicted proteins | sample 1552581 | NCBI WGS metagenome assembly OGOG01 (sample SAMEA2580152, study PRJEB22360) | human gut metagenome | biome: human gut; feature: human-associated habitat; material: faeces | place: Denmark | collected 2008/2010 | reverse complement strand
TTATTTTATATTATTATCACTCCGATTATTACAGTTACATTAAGTAAGATAATGTATTCAAGTGAAAATGAGATGATTGTTGAAGATGCCATTAAGCGAATCGAAAGTATTCTTGAAAAAAGACCTCTTCCTGAAGCTAAGGAGGAAAAGAAGATTTCTAAGGCATCGATTAAGTTTGATAATGTAACTTTCCGTTATGAAAATGCAGGAAAGAATGCTCTTAATAATGTAAGGTTGGAAATAAAAGAAGGTGAGCATGTTGCTTTTGTTGGTCCTTCAGGCGGTGGAAAAACTACTTTGGCAAGTCTGATTGCAAGATTTTTTGACACAACAGAAGGGGCAATTACAATTGGCGGAGTTAATGTAAAGGATATTCCTACAAAACAGTTAATGAGTATGGTTTCTTTTGTGTTTCAGGATAGCAAACTTTTGAAAATGTCTATTTTGGATAATGTTAAGATGGGAAAAAAAGATGCCACAAGAGAAGAGGTTATTGAGGCTTTGAAAAATGCCCAGTGTGAGGATATTATTGAAAAATTCCCTAACGGAGTGGATACGGTAATCGGTTCAAAGGGGACTTATGTATCAGGTGGAGAGGCACAGAGACTTTCAATTGCAAGGGCAATGCTTAAAGATGCACCTATATTGATTTTGGATGAGGCAACAGCTTTCGCTGATCCTGACAATGAAACTAAAGTTCAGCAGGCTTTTTCACAATTGTCAAAAGGCAAGACAGTTATTATGATAGCTCATCGTTTGTCTTCAGTAGTTGACGCTGACAAAACTTTTGTTTTGAAAGATGGCGAGATTGTGGAAGTTGGAACTCATAAAGAATTAGTTGAAAAAGACGGTTTGTATGCACATATGTGGAATGAATATAACAAATCAGTAAAATGGAAGGTAGGTGCTTAACATGGGATTAAAAGAAAAAATACAGCATAAATATGCACTTTCAAAACAGGGTGCAAATGATATGATTAAGGCTTTTGTTTCAGTAACAGTTTCGAACATTGTATTAATGTTCCCTGTTGGAGTACTTTATTTCTTTGTTAAAGATTACCTGAACGGAGTTGCTTTCCAAAAGGGGATGTTTTATCTCTTAGCATGCATTGGCTGGCTTGTTCTTATTGGTATTACAACTTACATACAGTACAACTCAACATTTCTTGCTACATATGTTGAAAGTGGTGTAAGAAGAATTACTTTGGCAGAAAAATTAAGAAAAATACCGTTATCTTATTTTGGCAAAAAAGACTTGTCAGACCTTACAAGTACAATTATGGCTGACTGTGCAACAATTGAAACAGCATCTTCGCATTGGATTCCTGAACTTTTCGGTTCTTGCATCTCAACATTGTTAGTTGCAATCAGCTTGTTTTTCTTTGATTGGAGAATGGCAATTGCGGCGCTTTGGGTACTACCTGTTTCATTTATAATTGTTATTTGTTCAGGAAATGTTCAGAAGAAACTGGGCAGACATCAGATGAAGTTGAAAATGGCATGTGCCGACGGCATTCAGGAATGTCTTGAAACTGTCAGAGATTTAAGAGCCAACAGTGCAGAAGATGATTATATGGTTGGTCTTGATAAGAAAATTAAAGCAGTGGAAAAACATTCTATTGTAACAGAACTTGGAACTGCTGTTTTTGTTGCAAGTGCCCAGATGATTTTGAAACTTGGAATTGCAACTGTAGCATTAACAGGTGGAATACTTCTTTCAAAGGGAAGCTTGGATGTTTTAACATTCTTTATGTTTTTGTTGTTAGTTTCAAGATTGTATGACCCGATGCAGGTATCATTACAGAATCTTGCTGCAATTATCAGTGCAGATGTTCAGTGCGAAAGAATGGATGAAATTTTATCCCATAAGGTTCAGAACGGAACAACTGAAATGAATAACAATGGTTTTGATATTAAATTTGAAAATGTAGGATTTTCTTATGACACTAATAATGAAGTTTTGTCTGATGTAAGTTTTATCGCGAAACAGGGCGAAGTTACAGCGATTATTGGACCTTCAGGTGGAGGAAAAACTACAGTTTCAAGATTGGCTTCACGATTCTGGGATATTACAAAAGGAAAAATCACAGTAGGTGGTATGGATATTTCAAATGTTGATCCTGAATCTTTAATGTCACTTTATTCCATAGTATTTCAGGATGTAACTTTGTTTAACAACACAATTATGGAAAATATCAGAATTGGTAAAAAAGACGCAACAGACGAAGAGGTAATGGCAGCGGCAAAGCTTGCCCATTGCGATGAGTTCGTTAACAAGCTTCCTAATGGATGGCAGACAACAATTGGCGAAAACGGTTCAGAGCTGTCAGGGGGTGAACGACAGAGGGTTTCAATTGCCCGTGCCTTCTTAAAAGATGCACCAATTATCTTAATGGACGAAGCAACAGCTTCACTTGACGTAGACAACGAAACATTAATTCAGGAATCTTTGTCCAAATTAATACAAAACAAAACAGTTATGATTATTGCTCATAGAATGAGAACAGTCGCCAACGCAGACAAAATAGTTGTACTAAAAGATGGAAAAGTTGCCGAGCAGGGTAAGCCGGATGAACTTGCAAAGACAGGTGGAATCTACAGCAATATGGTAGAAAAACAATTGGCAAGTGCAGAGTGGAAGTTGTAGGAGATGCTTTGCAGTGAAAAGTAGTTTGGAAAATTGCATTATAATTATCATTGGAAAGTTAGTTATTGAAAAATGCAATTGATATAGTGTGAAATTTTTGAAATAATGTATAAAATAAACAGCAGGAAGTGTGAATATTAAATTTGCGCTTTCGGCGGTGTTATATATTTGGAAAAATGCGTTAAACTAGGAGGCGGAAAGATTAGTAATCATAATATGAAAAAAAGTTTTCAGCTAATGAATGGGGGATTACGGAAGCAGGGAAGTTTTTGTTTATTTGTGCGTCGGCTGGTATCAGGCACATCATATTTGGCAGAAGGATTACACAATAAAGACAGACAAAAAAGTTGGCAATATTAAGGTAGCACTGTTGTCCGACTCTCATGTTGGAACGACTTTTCACGGAGAAGGTTTTGCAGAGCGAATGAAAGAAATTGAAAAACAAAATCCTGATGTGATTTTGGTGGCGGGGATTTTGTGGACGAGGATACTACAAAGGAAGATATGATTAGTTGTTGCAAAACATTAGAAAGTGCGAAAACAAAATACGGTGTTTATTATGTTTTTGGAAATCACGACAAGGGCTATTACCCGGATTCATACCGTGGTTACGGTGAGGCTGATTTGGTGAAAGAATTGAAGGATAGTAATGTTAAAGTTTTACAGGATGAAAATGTTCTAATAGATTTTATATAATCGGTCGTCAGGATCGTTCAGAAGAAGTGGAAAAGAATAAAGGACGAGCTACAATGAGTGAACTTACTTCAAGTCTTGATGACAGCAAGTTTTCAATTGTAATGAACCACCAGCCATGTGATTATGCAAATCAGGCAAAATCAGGCGTGGACTTGGTAGTGTCAGGTCACACACACGGCGACCAGCTATTTCCGTTAATGAATATTGAAAACCTGACAGGTTTAGGTGACGATAGAGTTTATGGATATGAAAAGCGTGATAACACAAACTTCATAGTAACATCAGGAATTTCAGACTGGGCAATCAAGTTTAAAACAGGCTGCAAGTTAGAAGATGTTATAGTGAACATACAGGGAAAATAGGAGAAATATAATTGGGTGTATCAGAAATGGTGCGCTCATTTATTTTTGTTTTGGATTACGTGTCGTGTGGAAAAAACGCTGTGTGACACGTAAATGATTGAAATATTTGATTATTTATGCCTGAGATTACGTGTCAGAGAGAAAAAATGCTATTCCACAAGAAATTTGAACATATGAGTTTCTTAGAATTACCATAGATTTTCACAGCCTACTTCTGTATAATAAATAGTGTGAAATCGGGGAAATACAAATTAAGATAAAGCTATTAATAAAAAAAGAAATAATGGTAGCAAGAAGTATCAGTAAATATCAACAAATAACCATAAATAAAAACAAAAAAATATAAGGAGGACACTATGAGAAGAAGCGATAGAGAAATAAAAGATTTTGATGAAATAATTGAAGTAATAAATAAATGTGACGTTTGCCGATTGGCGATTAATGATGGAGATTATCCATACATTGTGCCAATGAATTTTGGGCTTAATATAGAAGATGGTAAGGTGGTTCTTTATTTTCACTGCGCAAGCGAGGGAAAGAAGCTTGAATTACTTAGAAAAAATAACAAGGTAGCTTTCGAAATGGACTGTGGACATGAGTTTATTTTAAATGATGAAAAGATGAGTTGCACTATGGCATACGAAAGTGTAATGGGACGCGGTCAGATTCAGTTTGTTGAAGATGAGGATAAGTTTGCGGCACTTAAGATAATTATGAAGCAGTATCATTCAGAAGATTTTGAATTTGGGACAAAAGTAATTCCGGTAACAACAGTATTTAAAATGGTTGTAGAGGAAATGACAGGAAAAAGAAGAAAGAACAATACCAAAAGAAATAATAAAAAGCAAGATTAGAAAGCAATAATAAAAAGCAAGATTAAAAAGTAATATTAAAGACAAGACTAAAAAGTATAACAGTAATGACAAGTTTAGAAAATCAATCCAAAGAAAGAGGAACACAATGAACATTCTATCATTAGAAAACATAACACATTCATATACAGAAAGAAAATTATTTGACGAGGCAAGTTTTTACCTTCACGAAGGGGAGAAGGTAGGAATTATAGGAATTAATGGGACAGGAAAGTCCACTTTGCTTAAGATTATGGCAGGTCTTGAAATCCCGGATGAAGGACAGGTAATTAAGGCAGCCAATATGATGATTCATTATTTGCCACAGAATCCTATTTTTAATGAAGAAGACACGGTGCTTGAAAGTGTTCAGAACATGATTCACCATCATGCCAATGAAGATGAAATGGTTAAGGCTAAAGCGATGATGACAAGACTTGGAATTACTGATTTTGAGCAGAAAACTTCAGAACTTTCAGGTGGACAGAGAAAGAGACTGGCGTTGGTTTCTGTTTTGATTACACCTTGTGATATTTTGATTTTGGACGAGCCTACTAACCATTTGGATAGCGAAATGGCAGAATGGCTTGAAAATCAGTTGCGCGGTTTTAGGGGGGCGCTTGTTATGGTTACTCATTACAGATATTTTCTAGACAGCGTAACTAACAGGATTATCGAGCTTGATAAAGGAAAAATCTATAGTTACAACGAAAAATACTAAGGATTTTTGGAGAGAAAAGCTGAGCGTGAGGCAAGTGCCAAGGCAAGCGAGAGAAAGCGTCAGAGCATTCTTAGAAAAGAAATTGAATGGATGCAGCGTGGGGCAAGAGCAAGGTCTACTAAGCAGAAAGCACACATTCAAAGATATGAAAATCTAAAGAATCAAAAAGGGATTGTTCAGGACGAAAAAATTGAGTTAAGTAGCATTAAGTCAAGAATGGGCAAGACGACTATTGAACTTGAAAATATTTCAAAGGCATATGACTGCAAAGTTTTGATAAATGATTTTTCTTATAATTTTCTAAAGGGCGACCGAGTAGGTTTTGTGGGCAAAAATGGTTGTGGAAAAACTACCTTAATGAAGATTATTGATGGAAGAATTGAGCCTGACAGCGGTAGTGTAAACATTGGACAGACTATCAAAATAGGTTATTATACACAGGAGCTTGAAAATAACAAAGAGGCAGGAATTGCTTATATGAATCCTGATGATAGGGTTATTGATTATATAAAAAATACTGCCGAGTTTGTAAGAACAGAGGAAGGACTTGTGTCAGCCTCGGTTATGCTTGAAAGATTTCTTTTTGAACCGTCACAGCAGTATAGTAAGATTGAAAAATTGTCAGGTGGGGAAAAACGTCGCTTAAATCTTTTGCGTGTGCTTATGGAAGCCCCAAATGTGCTTATACTTGATGAGCCAACTAACGATTTGGACATTGAAACAATGACAATTCTTGAAGATTATTTGGATAGTTTTGATGGAATTGTAATTACCGTATCCCACGACAGATATTTTCTAGACAGAGTTGTCAGAAGAATTTTTTCCTTTGAGGGAAATGGGGTAATCGATCAGTACGAAGGTGGTTATACAGATTACATAAATCGAAAGAAGGAAAAGGGACTGCTTGAAGAAAATGCTTTGTTAAAAACAAAAAGTAGCAGTGCAGGAAAGTCAGATTCAGACAAAACCGAAAAAGAGGAATACAAAATAAGAAACAAAAAGCTTAAGTTTTCTTACAATGAAAAAAGAGAATACGAGACAATTGAGGACGATATTGCAAAATTAGAAGAGAAGATTGAAAAGCTTGACGGTGAAATAGTCAAGAATGCAACTAATTCAGTTAAGCTTAGGGAACTTATGGAAAGTAAGGAAGAAACGGAAACACTTCTTATGGAAAAAATGGACCGTTGGGAGTATTTGGAAGATTTGGCAAAGAAAATTGAGGAACAATAAAGATAATATCTGAGTTTATCATAGCAATTCCTACCACAGTGGTATTATATATAAAAATCTACTAATCTGGTAGAAAAAATCAAAATCAGGGTTGACATCCCAACCATCAGATGTTACTCTAAAGAAGTAAATTAAATAATTTTAAATAGTATGTAACTTTAAGTAGGCATTAACTATACACACATCTCAAAGGGGGTCGTGTATCTGTTATACCTACTTTTTTTGTGTTTAAAAGAGCTGCAACTTATAACAAAAATAGTCGTAAATGTATGATACATGCCCAAATGAACCAAAATATTATTAGTGTTTGAAAGGAGAAAAAATGAAAGACAAAATTTTTGGTGTTTTACAACGTGTAGGAAGATCATTTATGCTTCCAATAGCTATCCTTCCTGTAGCAGGTTTGTTACTTGGACTTGGTAGTTCATTTACAAATGAAACAATGCTTAAAGCATACGGATTATTAGGTATTATGGGACCTGGAACAGTATTTAATGCAATATTTCAGGTAATGAGTGATGCGGGAAATATAGTTTTTACTAACCTGCCGATTATTTTTGCAATGGGTGTTGCAATAGGTATGGCAAAAAAAGAAAAGGAAGTTGCAGCACTTGCAGCAGCTATAGCTTTCTTCATTATGCACGCATCAATTGGTGCCATGATTACAATTAACGGTGGCGCAGAAAAAATGCTTGAAGGTGCCACAACAGATGTTGTAGGTATTACTTCATTACAGATGGGTGTGTTTGGTGGTATTATTGTTGGTCTTGGTGTTGCAGCACTTCATAACAAATTTTACAAAATCGAATTGCCACAGGTATTATCATTCTTTGGCGGAACAAGATTTGTTCCAATTATTTGTTCATTAGTTTTCACATTAGTTGGCATTTTAATGTTCTTTATCTGGCCGGTTATCCAGAGCGGAATTTACTCTGTTGGAGATTTAGTACTTAATTCAGGTTACGCAGGAACATGGGTATACGGATTTATGGAAAGACTTCTTATTCCATTTGGTCTTCATCATGTATTTTATCTTCCATTCTGGCAGACAGGCGTTGGCGGAACAATGGAAGTTGGAGGTCAGTTAATTGAAGGTGCACAGAATATTTTCTTTGCACAGCTTGCAGATCCATCAGTTACAAAATTTGCAGTTTCAGCAACAAGATTTATGTCAGGTAAGTTCCCACTTATGATTTTCGGACTTCCTGGAGCAGCACTTGCAATGTATAGAACAGCAAATCCTGAAAAGAAGAAAGCAGTAGCAGGTCTTCTTTTGTCAGCAGCTTTAACATCAATGATTACAGGTATTACAGAACCATTGGAATTTACATTCCTTTTCGTTGCACCATTACTTTATGGTATTCACTGCGTATTTGCAGGACTTGCATATATGTTAATGCATGTATTTAAAGTAGGTGTAGGTATGACATTTTCAGGCGGTCTTATTGATATGTTCCTGTTTGGAATAATGCAGGGAAATGGAAAGACTAACTGGATTTGGATTGTTATTGTAGGTATTGTTTACTTTATCGTATATTATTTCTTATTTAGCTTCTTAATTAAAAAATTAGATTTGAAGACACCTGGTAGGGATGACAGTGAGGAAGTCAAACTTTATAGAAGAAGCGATGTTGAAGCTAAGAAAAACGGCAAGTCAGAAAACGGAGAAAATAGTGATGTTGACGAATTATCAGAAATGATTACTAACGGTTTAGGCGGAAAGAAAAATATTTCTGATGTTGATTGCTGTGCAACAAGACTTAGATGTACAGTTTTTAAAGCTGAATTGGTTAATGACGGAATGCTTAAGGCAACAGGAGCGTCAGGTGTAGTACACAAGGGTAACGGTGTTCAGGTGATTTATGGACCAAAAGTAACAGTAATTAAGTCTAACTTAGAAGATTATCTGGAAACAGCTCCAAATATAGAGTATAATGGTAGCAATAGTCAGTCAGACGAAGTTGAAAACAAGACTGAGGATGGAAATAATCAGAAGGAGCAAGAGACAAAAATAGTAAAATCAATTATTATCTCAAGCCCTATTACAGGGATAGCCGCAGATTTAGGTACAGCGCCGGATGAAGCTTTTGCAAGCAGAATGATGGGAGACGGTGCAGTTGTAACTCCAACAGATTCAGTTGTTAAGGCACCTGCTGATGGTGAAATTGTATTTGTTTTTGATACTAAGCACGCAGTAGGATTTACAACAGAAGATGGTATTAGTATGATTATCCATGTTGGTATTGACACAGTAAAACTTAACGGCGAAGGTTTTGATGTAATGGTAGAAGCAGGACAGAAAGTTAAGAAGGGTGATCCTATTATGAAACTTGATTTGGATTATTTATCTGCCAATGCACCATCATTGGCATCACCTGTAATGTGTACAGAGCTTAGCGACAATCAAAAAATCAGATTACTTAAGGAAGGCGATATACAGGCAGGGGAATCACTTTTTGCTATTGATATTTACGAATAATGTCACAGAGTAATTAGGATATGTATAGAGTAAAAAAAGCGTTAAACCACAATGCGGTTGTGGCAATTGATGCAGAAAAATGTCAGGAATTTTTGATTTTGGGAAAAGGCATCGGGTTCGGTAAGAAAGTTACTGAGTATGTTGAACCAAGAGCAGAAGACACTGTATATTCAATGAAAGAATGTACGGAAAGAGGAGAGGCAGAAGACATTGTTAATGAAGTTTCTCCAGTTTGTTTAGAGATTGCAGATGCAGTTTTAAATAAGGCGGAAGAAGAATTTGGAAATATTGACAGAAGAATACTTTTTCCATTGGCAGACCATATTGAGTTTGCAGTCAAAAGAATAAAGAACAATGAGCAAATTAGCAATCCGTTAACGGCGGATATAAGAGTTCTTTTTCATTCAGAATATAAAGTGGCAGAGGGGATTAAACCACTGTTGCTTGAAAAGATGGGTATAGAAATAGATGAACATGAAGTAGGCTATATTGCACTTCACATTCATTCAGCCATTGATACAGAGAACGTATCCCAGTCAATGATTATAGCTCAGGGTGTGCGTGAGTGTATTTCTATGGTAGAAGCTGAAACAGGAAGAAAAATAAATGTTCTATCTATTTCATACAACCGTCTAATGAACCACATTAAATATATGATAGCAAGAGCCCTTAAAGGTGAAAAAATCAAGCTTAATCTGAACGACTATATGGAAAACAAATTTCCACAGGAATTTCAGATGGCAATCACCATATGTGACAATATAAGCCATTTGCTTAAGTTGTCCTTTGATGAGTCAGAAATAGGATATCTTGCAATGCATATCCAAAGGGTAACAAGCGGAGAGCTTGACTAAAAGTTGTGAAAGAAAAATAAAGAGAGTAAAACTAGTCAGATTAACCATAGTTGATTTGGCTAGTTTTTTTTTGAGTGTGGAAGTGGTTTGTTTTGCAATTGTGGAAGTGGTTTGTTTGCAATTGCGGAAGTGGTTTGTTTGCAATTGCGGAAGTGGTTTGTTTGCAATTGCGGGAAAAGATTGTTTGTTTTGTCTTGTTTCGTTGCTGATTACGTGTCGTAGAGCGAAAATGCTGTGGCACACGTAAAATATTGAAATATTTGTCTTGATTCGCAGCCGATTACGTGTCGTAGAGCAAAAATGTTGTGGCACATGTAAAATATTGAAATATTTGTCTTGATTCGCAGCCGATTACGTGTCGTAGAGCGAAAATGCTGTGGCACACGTAAAATATTGAAATATTTGTCTTGATTCGCAACCGATTACGTGTCGTAGAGCAAAAATGTTGTAGCACACGTAAAATATTGAAATATTTGTCTTGATTCGCAACCGATTACGTGTCGTA
>OGOG01004106.1_pt1 | contig 10371 bp, 5 predicted proteins | sample 1552581 | NCBI WGS metagenome assembly OGOG01 (sample SAMEA2580152, study PRJEB22360) | human gut metagenome | biome: human gut; feature: human-associated habitat; material: faeces | place: Denmark | collected 2008/2010 | reverse complement strand
TCGTTGTCGACGGGTTTCAAGAGAAAATCAAATGCGCCGTCCTGCACCGCCCCCACCGCCATATCGACGTCGCCGTGACCGGTGAGAAAAATGATCGGAAGCGCAATGCCGCGGCTCCTCATCTCATGCTGAGCCTCAATCCCGCTCATGCCCGGCATGCGCACGTCAAGCACCACGCAGCCCGGCTCCGACGGGGAATCTCCCGTGAAGAAGTCTTCTGCCCGCCCGTAGGTGACCGTTTTCCATCCTTCCATATCCAGCACGAAGCTCAAGGCTTCGCGCAGATCCGCTTCATCGTCCACAATGCGCACTAAAGCGTGCGCCTGTGCGAAGGCAAGCTGTTCGGGGGTAATCTGTTTCTGACTGGGTCTCATAATGCTTTAGTTCTTTGAAGAATTACCGATTTCTTTTGCCTCTGCAGCTTGGGCAGTGCCTTCGGCCGCCTGATGAAGCGAGAGCGCCCGCGCGAGCGTAGGAAGCGTTGCCACGGCAGCCAATCCGCCCCCTGCCAGAGCCGTAAAAGTGATCCGTCCGCCGAGACGTTCGAGGATGCTCCGCACAATCGAGAGCCCCAGCCCCAAACCGCTCTTTTTGCTGCTCGAGCCGGAGGCTGCCCTGTCGTTAAGCCGTTCAACGAGCTCTGAGGGTACCGCCGGGCCGTTATTGAGCACGGTGAGTTCAGCCTTGCCGTTATGCTCGCTCACGGCGATATTCACCATACCGGCCGGGAACCCTTCCACGGCTTCCAGCGCGTTTTTAATGAGATTCATCGCAACGAGTTCGAGCTCGAGCGGATCGGCCAAACACTGGACGTCCTCACGCGCCGCGATCGACACGACGGCATGCCAGCGTCCGGTCGTGGTGAGCTCGCGCAGGGCCTTGCGCGCCGCCTCGACCAAACTCACGGCTTCCCGCACGGGCTTATCGGATTTTGCGTAAGCCCGTACGCGGTTCACAATCGCGTCGGCGCGAGCCGTCTGCGTCTCAAGTTTCCCGGCAATTGCCTCAATCTTTTCGGGCGTCAGGCTGCCGGATTGAACGAGACGCTTAAGCCCGAAGACATAGAGCGAGATGGCGGCGAGCGGCTGACGCATCTCATGGGCAAAAATCGTAGAGAGCTGCCCCACTGCGCCCACTCGGCTCATATGTTCAACGCGTTCGGCCGCCGCTCGAGCATTGCTTTGCAGGCGCTTTTGCTCATGCAGCGCCTCCTGCAGATGAGCCGTGCGGACTCGCACGAGCTGCGACACACGCACGCTGTGAAAAATGAGCCCTAAGAGGAGCAGCGCAAAGACCAATATCCAAGTGCCGTACTCATCGATCAGCCGGCGGACTGTCCAGTCCCGCAGGTAGGCATAGGGGCCAATACGCAGATCATGAAAAACCTGATCCACGCTCGAATAGTCCGTCGCGGCGCTCCAATAAAGGCCCCGCTCAAACGTGGGCGGCATCTCAAAGAGCGCACGCAGCACCAGACGTGATACCCGCGGATTTGTGGCCGGCGTTGTTGCGACCGTCCATGACGGATAAAGCGCCGTGGAACGCATGCAGGGCTCGGGCCGCTCCGCGGAATCCAGGCGGTTAAGCACCTTCAGCTGCCCCTTGGCATTGGGGTGCGATGCGAGCCAGTCTTCGAGATAACAGAGCCGGAAAATGCCGGCATCCGCCTCTCCCGAAAGAATCATCGGAATGGCGCCCTCGAGACGCTTGCCGTCGCCCAAATACACACGCGAACTGAAAAGCGTTTCGGGGTTGAGACCGGCTTTGAGCAGCACATGCTCGGCAAGCTGCCGCCCGGTGAAGGCCTGAGGAGAAGAAAGAACGAGCTTCGCGCCCTTTAAGTCCGAGAGTTTATTGAGAGACTTCCGGGCGGCAGACACGACAATCGTTGAACCATCGTTGTGATTGGGATTGGGATAGCTGTTAGACGCAACGGTGGCCGCTGCGCGGGCGCCGTAGCGCTCCATGCGGACGTAAAAACCAGAGCTTGAGAGGAAAAGATCCACCTCGCCTTCGCGGATGGCCTGCGAGAGTCCGGCCAGATCGTAATGCGTCACGATGACGTTGGCCGTGCCGAACACGCGCTTAAGCGCCCCGATCGTCGCTTCCACAATGGGTTCGTAGGGTGACGGGCGGACATATTTCACCACGCCCACTTTGAGCGGCATATGCTCTGCCGGGAAGTCCGACGAGAAGCTCGCCGCCGTTAAAGCGTCGGGCTGAGAAGGCGCCGCCGCCGCGCTGCCCGAGAGCGGGCAAAAGAGCCCGCAAGCCCCAAGAACCAGAAGCGCGCCGAGTTTCTTGATGGCATCAGCGCCTGGCTGCAAAGAGAAGTGTCGTGGGTTCATAGGCTGCTGCAGTAAAGAGGGCTTCGCGCGCTGCCGGCGCGCTCCAAAAAACGCTTTGGCACAGCTCTTTCCTGCATCCTAGCGTTTGGAGCCAGCCCAATGCAAGCAAAGTGAAAACGTCCGCGGGGCCGCATCAAGAGAGCGCACCGGCGGAACCGGCCGGCTCCGATTCATTAGCCTGCTGCGCATAGCCGACGGCCTCCGCAATATCGACCGATACCACGCGGCTCACCCCGGGCTCCTTCATCGTGACGCCGATCAGCGCCTTGGCATATTCCATCGTGACGCGATGGTGCGTAATGATGAGGAACTGCGTATCAACGCTCATTTCAGTACAAAGACGCGCGAGTCGTCCCTGATTTGCTTCATCGAGCGGAGCGTCGACTTCGTCGAGCAGACAGAAGGGGGCGGGGTTGAGCTTAAACATGGCAAAGACGAGCGCCGTGGCCGTGAGCGCCTGTTCGCCGCCCGACAAGCCGCACGGTCTGATTGCGCTTGCCGGGCGGCTGAGCCGAAACTTCAACGCCCGCCGAGAGGATCTCGTCGCCCTCCATGCGAAGCGCCGCGCGGCCTCCGCCGAAAAGACCGCGAAACGTGTCATTAAACTTTTCGTTGACCTTGTCAAAGGTTTCACGCATGCGTGCGCGGGTCTCTGCGTCAATGCGGCGGATAGCCGCCTCGAGCGTCTCAATGGCCTGCCGCAGATCCTGCATCTGAGCTTCTGCGAGGCGAATGGCTTCCTGCGCCGCCTCAAGATGGGCCAAAGCGGCATGATTGACGGGACCGAGTGCGGCAATTTCATTCATCAGACGCGTGACCTCGTTACGCACCGTGTTGGCCTTGACGCCTCGTTCCTGCGCGAGCTTAGAGAGCTCAGTCCAATCCGCACCAAGTTCCTGCATGCGCCCGGAGAACTGCCCGAGCAGTCCCGCCTTCTGTTCGGCCTCTACGCGCAGCCGAGCAATTTCTTCTGTCAGCGGAAGAATCGACTCGTTCAAGCGCTTGATCTGCCGCTGTTCGTCCTCACGTTTGCTGCGGGCAGCTTCAAGTTCAGTCTGTGCGGCAGCCAATGCCTTTTCGAGGCTCGCATTTTTTTCGAGGAGCTCCGACGTGCCGCTTTGCAGACGTTCGTCTTCACGGGCATCGAGCACTTCGCGGGTTTCTTCGAGACGCTTGGATTCTCGGGCAATGTCGCTTTGGGTTTCGGCAAGCCGCCGTTCGGCCTCGGTGCGCGACTCACGAGCCTGCGACGCCTCGAGCTTTTTCATAGCTTCACGATGAATCGACTCCGCCGCAGCGCGCTTAAGGTCGATCAGCCGGTCATGCAGCCGATCATGCGCAGCCGCAGCTTCACCCGCGGCGTGCTGAATCTCGTCGAGCGCTTCCGTTTTGGTTTCTACGGCGCCAAGCGCTGCCTCTACACGCTCTTGGGCCCGCTCAGCCTCGATCTCCATTTCTTCACGCGACCGCCTGAGATCGGCCTCTCGGCGCTGCCAGACCTCCCACGCACTGCGGGCTTCCCGTTCTTCAAGCACGAGTTTGGCCGTGCGGCGCTCGAGCTCAACGACCTCGCGCTGCAGCACCTCGGCACGCCCACGCGCATCGGCTTCGGCTTTCTGTGCAACGCAGCCATCGGCATGCTGTTCGGCCCGCTGCCTCGTCAAGCGCCTCCACCTGATGCGTAAGTTCCGCAATTTCCCGTTCTCGGGAAAGGATTGCCAAGCGCGGATCTTCCGCAGCCCAAAAGGTAACGGACGCCGCATTGACGAGGTCCCCCTGCGGCGTCACCAGTGCGCATCCCGGCGGAATGTCGGCGCGCGCTGCGAGTGCTGTCTCGAGCGAAGAGGCGAGCCCGACGCCTGCGGTCCAAACGTCGGCCGCCGCAGCCGCGGATTATCGGTTTGGATAACGCTTCTCAAGCGCTTCGCCGCCCATTCAGGATGCGGATGAGCGGCAGTCTCTGCGGGGGCCGCAAAAGCGAGTCTTGCCGGCGGGCGCGCCTTAGCGCTTGCGAACCCGGCAGCGGAACGCAGATCGCGCAGCAAAAAAGCGCGTGCACGGTGTTCGAGCACCGCTTCAAGCGCGGTTGTCCAGGCGTCGTCGATGTTGATTTCGTGAATCAATTCCGGCAGTCCGTCCAATCCTTGGTCCTGAAGCCACTCCGTGAGGCTGTCAGACTCCAGTGCCTTTTGCTGCACGGCTTCAAGCGTTTCGAGTTTTGCGCGCAGAGCCTTAACCTGCGAAAGGGCGGCAAAGTAAGCCTCTTGGGCGTCTTTGGCGCGTTCGCGTGTTTCTTCTGCTGCGGCAACAGCGTCTTCGCGGGCAGCCGCAGTTTCTTCGAGCACTTCGCGGACTTCGGCTAAAGATTCTGCGAGCGCCGCCAATGTTTCTTCATCCGGGTGCGCTTCAGACGCATCTGCTGCATCAGTCTCGAGACGAGCCATTCGGTCTGCCACTTCCGCTGCTCGCTCACGAGCAGATTGGAGGCCGGCCTCCGCCACTTCGACTTCCGTACGAGCGCGAGCGAGCTGTGCGCCGGCTGACTCCGCCCGCATGCGCGACTCCTCTTCAGCAGACTGAGCGCCTTCGAGGGCTTCATCTCGAGCGGCGTTCAATTCATCGAGCTCTTCGAGTTCAGCCGCGAGACGCTCCTCTTTTTGCGCGGCTGATTCAATCCGAACTTCGAGCTCCTCGGCCAATGCCCGCTTTTCTTTCAGTGCGGCTTCGGCTTCCGCAAAGGTTCGTTCGGCCAATCGCCGACGTTCCACGATGCGGCTCATCTCGCCCTCCAAGCGGGCGAGCTCCTTCTCGCTTTCACGGAAGGCGTCGGAAGCATTGCGGTGCGCCGCATCAGCACTGCGCTCAGCCGCAGCGAGGTCTTCAGAATGCGATTCGAGCGTTTCAAGATCACGGCGCTTTGCCGTAATCTCATTTTCGAGCTGCGCAATAGCCGCCCGCGCGGCATCGGATTCCCGCTTTGCATCTTCATACTGCAGGAAGTACCAAAGCGATTCGCTCTGAACCTTTTTGTCGCTCAGCGCCTGCCAGCGGGCGGCAGTATCTGCTTCGGCCTGCAGCCGAGTGATCTCTTCAGCACGCACGGCCTGAAGGTCAGCAGCGCGTTCAAGATTTTCCCGTGTGGATTTGAGGAGATTCTCCGTTTCACGGCGGCGCTCTTTATAGAGCGACACGCCGGCGGCCTCTTCCAAATAAACGCGCAGCTCTTCGGGCTTGGCACGAATAAAGCTCGCAATCATGCCCTGCGAAATGATGGCGTAGCTGCGTGCGCCCAGCCCCGTGCCCATGAAGATTTCCTGGACATCGCGGCGGCGCACCTGCTGGTGATTGATGTAGTAGGCCGATACGCCTTCCTTGGTGACCACGCGGCGTACGGACAATTCTTCGTACTGCCCCCACGGCCCTTTCACCTGATGGTCCGCGTTGTCAAGCACCAGTTCGACGCTTGCTCGTCCGAGCGGCGCACGGCCGGTAGAGCCCGCGAAAATCAGTTCGCTCATCGAACTTGAACCGCGCAGTTCGCCGATGCGGCCTTCGCCCAGCACCCAGCGAACCGCATCGATGATGTTCGATTTGCCGCAGCCGTTCGGGCCCACGATCGCAATCAGCGGGTCCCGCAGTTCGATCACTACGGGGTCCGCGAAGCTTTTGAAGCCGGCGATTTTGATCTGACGAAGATGCAAAGGAGGCTCAGACGAAATAAGGAAAGAAGAGGATCACTGGAAGAACCAGCTGCACGCATTTTAGCGAGAGTCGCCCCGTTGGTCTCACCATCCTTGCGGCAAAGCGCTTAGAGTCTCTGGCCGCTGCAAACGGAACGCTCGGAGAGGCTCTGCCATCGGTAAAAGTCTGCCGTCATCGAAAACACTGCAGCGCTTCTCTGCGTCGTCTTTAGCACTGTCATACGGAAGAGACAAAACGCTCTTTGCAGTCTCCGAGAGTCCGCCAAACCCGGTCGCCATGAATCATCATCAGAATCAAACCACCCGCAGACGTCTTCATTGGAATGAGCTTCCCCATCTTTGCGGCCCAGACGACCTCTTTATAATGCAGGCTTCAAAAAAATTCTGACGACATTCATGAGGCTCCCTGCCGAACCAGCCGGCCGCAAAGCGGCCCGCGGACTTTGGGAGCTTCCGCGACATCCGGGGATATCCGAAACATGTACGAAATTGCGCCGCTGCTTGACGATCCCATCCACAACCTGAAAACGATCCGCGACCTTTACCGCTGGGCCGTTACAGAACTTGAAACCTCCGATCTTTCATTCGGACATGGGGCGCCAAGCGCGCTCGAAGATGCATCCTTTCTCATCTGCCGAGCGCTGAAACTCCCGTTTGAGAATTTCGACATGTTCCTCGATGCTGCGCTCACGCACAACGAGCTCGTGCGGATCGTGCATCTCATCGACCGCCGTGTGCATGATAAGACCCCCACCGCCTATCTCCTGAAGGAAGCCTGGCTCACCGAGCACCGCTTCTACATTGATGAGCGAGCGCTGATTCCCCGCTCCTACATCGCGGAGCTGCTCGAAGAAGATCTGGCCCCTTGGGCCGCAGATCCTGAAGCGGTGCAAAGCGTGCTTGACCTCTGCACGGGTTCGGGCTGTCTAGCCATTCTCGCGCAGGGGGCTTTTCCCAATGCCAAGGTCACCGGCTCGGACATTTCCCAAGCTGCGCTTGAGGTTGCCAAGATCAATCGCCGGGACTATGACATGGAAGAGACGCTGGAACTGGTTCAGAGCGATCTTTTTGAAAATCTTCAGGGACGGCGCTTTGACATCATTATCTCGAACCCGCCCTATGTCACCACCGATGCCATGGAGCGGCTGCCGAGCGAATACCGTCATGAACCGGCCCTCGCCCTGGCTGCCGGCGCAGACGGCATGGACGTCGTTCGCCGCATTCTCGTCGAAGCCGCAGATCATTTGACCGAAGAGGGCTTCATCGTCGTTGAAGTGGGCGACGGACTCGAAGCCGTTGAAGCGGCTTTCCCCGGTCTGCCCATTACGTGGCTTTCGGTCTCGGGCGGCGACGATCAGGTGTTTCTCGCGCAGCGCGCCGATCTCGCTCAATATTTCAAAATTCAACACTGATTTCTGCACCCGCATTCCCTAACGAGGGTGCCCTCTGCCCGATCTGCCCTCGTTTCGAAATGCGCCGCCTCGCTCATGCTTCGACTTCTCAACCTCGCGCTGATGCGCGGGACGCGACTGCTCTACGCTCACGCCAATCTCATTGCCTCGCCGGGCGAACGCATCGGTCTGGTCGGCCCCAACGGCTGCGGCAAATCCACACTCTTTGCTGCGATTCTGGGGGACCTTGCCCCTGAAGACGGCGAACTTGAAACGCCGCCCCATGAGCGCATTGCGCATGTTGCGCAGAGCTTCACGGTTGAAGATATCTCCTGCATTGACTGCGTGCTTTCCGGTCATGCCCCTTTAATGAACGCCAAAGCAGCGCTCAAGCGAGCCGAAGCCTCCGGCGACGAAATGGCGCTTGCTGCCGCGCACAGCGAACTCGCGGAAGTCAATGAGGGTGCCGTGGTGGCACAGGCCAAAGCCATTCTGGCCGGTCTGGGTTTTGCGGAAGCCGACAGCTGCCGCAAAGTTCACGACTTCTCGGGCGGCTGGCGCAACCGTATTCAGCTTGCCCGTGCACTGATGCGTCCGGCGGATCTGCTGCTGCTCGACGAACCCACGAACCACCTTGACATCGATTCGCTCATCTGGCTCGAGAACTGGCTCCGCCGCGTTGAAGCAACAGTCATCATCATTTCGCACGACCGTGAATTTCTCGATCGTGCGGTCAATACGATCTGGTCCGTTGAAGACGGCACGATCTGCCGCTATGCCGGGAACTACTCCCAGTTTGAACTCGCTCGCATTGAAAAACTCCGTGCTCAGGAATCTGCACGCCGCGCCTATGAAACGCAGGCTGCGCACCTGACGAGCTTTATCGAACGCTTCCGTGCCAAGGCCACCAAAGCCCGTCAGGCACAGTCGCGCATTAAAATGCTCGAAAAGCTTCAGGCGGTCGAACCTGTACGCGCCAAACGCGAATGGCGATTCAATTTTCTCAAGCCCCTGAGGCTGCCTGAGCATTTGGTCGACGGGGAAAACCTGAAGATCGGCTACGGCGACAAAGTGGTGCTTTCGGGCGTCTCCTTCAGCATTCGTTCGGGCGAGCGCATCGGCATTCTCGGCGTCAACGGCGCGGGCAAATCGACGCTGGTCAAAGCCATTGTCGGCGAACTCACCCCCATGTCGGGCGAACTGCGCCGCGGTCAGGGACTTGAAATCGGTTATTTTGCGCAGCACCAGCTCGATCAGCTGCGGATGGATGAAACGCCGCTCGAGCACCTGCGGCATTTGGCGCCTGACGCCCGCGAGCAGGAACTGCGCGACTTCCTCGGCACCTATCGCTTTTCGGGCGATTTCGCTGAAGCCAAAGTTGCGCCGATGTCGGGCGGCGAAAAGGCCCGCCTCGCCCTCGCGCTCATTGCCTGGAAAAAACCCAATCTGCTGGTGCTTGACGAACCGACCAATCACCTCGACATGGAAACGCGCGAAGCACTCACCATGGCGCTTTCAACCTACGAAGGCGCAGTGCTTCTCGTCTCCCACGACCGCCATCTGCTGCGGGCAGTGACCGATGAACTCTGGCTGGTGCATGAAGGCCGCAAAGAGGTGTTTGAGGGCGACCTCGATGACTACGCCAAGATCGTCCTCGACCACCGGCGCGTGACTGCCGCCGAAGCTCGTGCCGAGCATCAAGCGGATAAAGCCGCCCGAAACGAAGCTCAGCCCGTCAACAATAAGGAAGCGCGCCGATTGGCCGCGCAGGAACGCGCCCGCATCGCTGAGCTGCGTAAGCCCCTGAAGAAGGAGCTCGAAAAGGTGGAGCGGGAAATGAACGCGCTCTCAGAAAAACTTAAGGCCCTTGACACGCAGCTCGCGGACCCGGCGTTTTATAACGGCGCAGATCAGGGCAAGGTTGCCCAAACCCTGCGTGAGCACGGAGAGCTCGCCCCCAAAGTGGAGGCGCTCGAAATGCACTGGCTTGAACTTTCAGAAAAAATCGAAGCCCTGGGCACCGCCGCATCAGCATAAGCGCGCTTTTTAAACGCCGTCATAAGCCATTACTGCAGCGTTCGTTTAAGCGCACAAAAAAACCGCTCGCGCGTCTTTTTGGCATAGCCGCGAGCGGTTTTCTCTTTTTACGGGTCGACCAATCTTATTCGGCCGTATCTTTGGGTTTCCCTGCGGTCAGAACACCCGCTTTCCAGGACTTGAAGACATCTTCCACCTGAGGCGCCGCCGTCATGCGGTAGACATGCGAATCGCCTTCATCATCTCCGCGCGCTTCACTGCCGGCCGGATCATCGTCCACCCCCGGAACAAAGGCCGGATCGGCGTAGGTGAAGGTCGTCATGACCAGCAGGTTGATCACCTCAGCGTCCTGATCCATTTCTTCTTCCGTGGGATCGCGTCCAGCCGCAAAAGCCGCTTTGGACCGGGGGCCGTAGCGCAGCGCATAGCCCATCACGATTTCTTCTCTCATCCCCTGTTCGGAATCGCTCGGTTCCGCACGCACATAGAGCGCACGCATATCGTGCTTAAAGTGCGGATCCGCTACGAGCTCCTCGAGATAGGCCGTATCGGCGGGGGAAAGCGCGTTGTAGCCGACCAGCATCGTATTGAAAGCATCAGCGGATTCAGGCCGCCAATTCGGATAGTCGCTCTTAAACTCTGCGGTTACCGTGTTGTCCTCAATAATTTCCTGCAGATCGACCAGACGCGAACCGCCAAGCGCAGGATCTGACGTCAGGTAGCTCGTAAAGGCAGAAATCACCTCATCCTTGCAGGTTGTCACGGAGAAGACATTCTCGCTGCCGAACTGCGCAAGTTCCCCCGTGAGATCGAGGAACGTCATCACAAAGTCCATGCCGAAGTAGCAGGCCATGCTGCGGTCGTCCATAAACTTCGCCGTGTCGGTAATGCCTG
>OGOG01004103.1_pt1 | contig 10376 bp, 8 predicted proteins | sample 1552581 | NCBI WGS metagenome assembly OGOG01 (sample SAMEA2580152, study PRJEB22360) | human gut metagenome | biome: human gut; feature: human-associated habitat; material: faeces | place: Denmark | collected 2008/2010 | reverse complement strand
CCCTGTCAGGTTATAGTTGATCACAAGCTCCGCCACAACCGCAAGACACCCGGTCGCCAGCATCAGCTGCCGGATTCTCTTTTTTCCTATGAGTATGCCGAGTACAATCACAAAATAGCAGGCAAAGAATGCCCCGCTTGCCCATATGGAGGTCTGCTCCATCGTCGTTTCGTCCATAAAATGATTGCAGAAAAGCAGGAATACAACGCTCATTCCACCCGCTGCAAACACCTGCCACAGCTTTAATTCACGGATGTAAAGCAGCGCCTCATAGGCAATCACAAGTACCAGAAACGCGTACAAAAAAGACTGTCTTCCCGGAAGCGATGTCGGGAAATGAAGGCCATGCCAGATAAAATCCAGCATATTATTTGAAAAGCTAAGCCAGAAAAACACGACGAGTGCCAGCCTTGGCAGTTTTTTCTTCCATGGAACCGCTCTGTTCCACACATACAGAAACAGCAGAAAGAGCGCAAAAATTCCGCAGTACAGATTGGGCCAGTGGGAATCTCCCGTGTATACATCGACTGCCAGAAGGGACCGCGCCAGCTCCGATACGATATTAAAATACCACTCCATCGTCTCCGGGAACGATATTCCGGATGCACCGCTTAAGGAGAGCACCTTTGCCGTCGGAAGGATCAGCACTGCGCCTGTGGCTCCCGCAAGCAGCGAATACCACGCAAAGCGGATCCATGCCCGGTACCCCGATGCCCGGTGTTCCATCCAGTAGAGCAAAAACCACAGCACCAGAAAAATGCAGATCATGATCGAAATATAGTAATTGCTCAGAATGCAGACCGCCAGCGACACATAATAAAGCCCTGGTCTGTTATCACGGATCAGCCGCTCTAATCCCAGAATCACAAGCGGCGCAAGCACCATGCAGTCCGTCCACATCAGATTCCAGGCATATGCCGCCATAAACGCGCACAGCGCATACGCCGCGCCGCATACAGCCGCCGCATAGGATGCCACATCTGCCGGAAGCCGCACTGCCGTCTTCTTCTCTGTCCGTATGACTGCCGCCGCATTTCCGGCATCCTGCCACACAAGAAAATGCTCTCCCAGATAATAGGTAAATGTAAGACCGCTCAGTGCAATCTTAAGGATGGACAGAGCCGTCATAAATTCAATCACATATCCCCTCGGCCACAGAATCAAAAGCCAGTTTAACGGGCTGGCAAGGTAGTACGCATACAGGGATACAAAATCCGCTCCCAGCCCGATGTTCCACGAATAGAACGGACTGCCTCCCGTTTTGAGTTTTTCCATCAGCTCTGTAAAAAACGGACAATACTGATGGTACATATCAATATGAAGCATACACTGATCCCCGAACGGATAGATTTCCCGGTTCACACAGATGATCAGCGTGATCAGAAGCGGTATGCAAAACGCTGCCAGTAACGGTCCTCTTTTTTTCATTCTCCAGACTCCTCTTCCCAGTCAAACATGAAATAATACTGAAGTTTGCGGTAAATATCCATCTCGCCGTGCTCTTCCTTCGCCGGAGTCTCACTTCCGTCTGCTTCCACGGTACGCACCGCCGATATCACCGGATATGATTCCTTTAATGTCAGCAGAAAATTCTGATAGGCATCCGTGGGTACCCCGGCGCGCTTTAGCACCTCTGCTCCCAGATAATTTGCGCTGGTGTCCGCATTCTGTTCCTCATCAATATCGTAATTCGCCCAGATGACATACGGCACCTGGTAGCGCAGCTTTTGCTGTTCCTCATCCAGCGCATTCCACTGCATGCCGTTCATGGCAAGAATCGGCGCCGCCACCGTATCGCTCGGCTGATGATCCCCGAAAAAGACGATGACCGTCTTCTCATCTGCACCGGAGAAATAATCGATCAGCTGCTCTAATGCCTGATCCGACAGCTTTATCAGCGAAAAATACTGGCTGACTGATATACTGTTCACACCGTCCACCGAAATACCCGGTGAGAAGTTCGTGTAGGTCTGGTCGTATCCCCCGTGGTTCTGCATCGTCACATTAAAGACAAACAGCGGTCTGCCCTCCTCCTTCTGCTCATACAGCTGGATGATTTTGTCCGCACAGCTTGCGTCGCTCACATAATCTCTGACAAAACGTGCCCCATAATACTGATCTTTAAAAATACTCTGCTCAAATCCCAGCCACGGATAGACCTTGTCACGGTTCCAGCCGGTCGCATAATAGGGATGAGTCGCCACCGTCTCATACCCGAGCGACTGCAGATAGGATGCTAGCGACGGGCGTTCTCCGTTCACATACTGCTGATACGGGATACTCCCCTGCGGCAGGAACGCCATCGTATTCCCGGTCAGGAACTCATACTCCGTATCTGCGGTATTTCCTCCGCACACCGAGACATTCAACATGCCGGTCACGGTATTTTCCGCCCCCTGCTGCAGGCTGTGCAGAAACGGCATATAGTCCTCATTGGTCTTAAAATCTCCTAACACGGACAGATCCGAAAACGACTCATTCATCACGACAATGATATTCGGCATCCCGGTATCTGCACCGCTCTGCGAAGTGTCATCCGAGGTATCTTTTCCCTCTTCCTCCAGGATTGTATCGATCGACTCCTCCGTCTCCTGCGGTTCCTCGTATTTTTTTAAAAATTCCTTTGCTCCTTCCACGTCTCCATTTTCAAGATAACTGATCAAAATACTGTCACGGTGCCTTGCATCATGGCGAAAAATCCTCTCTGCCTCTCTTTTTTGCAGATAGAATTCGTACTGCTTTTTCTGCAGCAGGATCTGCTCTTTCATATTCCCGGCAATCCGCTCTCTTTCCATCGCATCGCCTGCCGTTTGAAAGGTATAATATATCAGAATATAGACTAACAGCATCAGTATGCATATCATCAGCAATACCGGATAGTTGCGTGTGACGCCGTGAAAATCCAAAAAGTAATAGTTGACCAGACAGATCAGCCCGGTAAAGGACATCGGGATAAAGGAAAATATCCACCAGTTGACCTTTAACCGATCCATCAGCATCCGGTGTTTTGCCTTTAAATGTTTGTTATACAGGATAAAATATCCGCCAAAGAGCACAAAACGCAATGCTGTTAAAAAATAAGCGTCTTTTAAAGTATAATCGTTGATAAATGCAGAAAAATTTGCAATGATGTCATAGATATTGATCCAAAGCCAAAAGTTAAACACAGTCTGTGATATTTTATCTTTGGTGATCAACAATATCAACACAAAATACGGCAGTCCGATTGTGAATAAAATAACACTTCGAAGCACCGTACTTCCATAATGAATCATGATATAAGAATTGAATGCCAGACAGACTGCCGTTACGGCAGCAAAATACCCATAGGCACGTTTTGCCGGCACACGGTAATTCATCATGGAATAACCGTCCAGAGTACATATAAAAAGTGTCACAAACAGCGATACGATATTTCCCGAATGGCTCATGTCTCTCCCTCCGCCGCAAATACATAGTCAAAATATGCCTTTTTTGCACTTTGCAGATATGTTCTTGAGATCTTCATCGTTTTTCCGCTTGTCAAATAAAACACGTCATTGTCTATGCTGTCGATATACTCCATATTTACAAGATAGCTTTTGTGGCAGCGGCAAAATCCATGATGCAGTAAAAATTCCTCGTAGTCTGTCAGTTTTCCGACTACTTCAATCTCTCTGTTTTCCGACAGTGTAAAGATCACTTTTCGCAGATTGCTCTCTAAGCACTGGATATTAGACAACAGGATCTTTGTTTCGGTTCCGGAATAGGTCACTGTAATATAATGTTTTTTGGTCCGCTGTGATAACAGCCTTCTCATACATGCCCTCAGTTGTTCTGTATCGATCGGCTTTAATAAATAATCAAAAGCCAGCACCCGATAGCTCTGTACACCGAATTCTTCACTCGTCGATATAAACACGATGGGTGTCTTTGTATCTTTTTTGCGGATCTGAGCCGCCGTATCCATTCCACTGATCTTTGGCATCAATATGTCTAAAATAATCAAGTCATAAGGTAATACCTCATGACTTTTGATCAGCTCGGCTCCATCATCAAATTCATTAACGGAAAAATTTCTGATGACGGAGTCTAAGGCTTCTATTGTTTTTTGTCGTTCTGTCTGCAAATCATCGCAAATTGCTATTCTCATTTGTACTCGTCCTTTTACTAAATATTCAAAAGCGTGCTTGCATACTTGAGAATATTTACTTTATCTATTGCTTCTTTATGATTTTTCCACTCATTTTGACCCTAATATCACAACAATTGCATTATAACACCTTTCCATATAAAAGCTGAGCAATTTTCTCATAATATTCAACAGATTTTTGTTCTAATTTACGTACCAACAATGCATTCTGCTCCGTAAGTAAATCCCTATTTTCTATAGACCAAATTAATCTTTCATATAGCTTTTCACTAAATGAGTTTTCATTAACATTAAACAGTCTGTCATCCATTCCAATATTTCTATATAATTCAACATGCTTTTTTAATGTCACAATTCCGATTGTCGGTGTATGCATTGCAATAGAACAAATATTTGAATGATACCTCATTCCAACTGCTACCGCTGATTTTCTATAAAGATCAACCAAATATTCGCCAGGTGTTGCAATTCCATTTAAATAAGGAGCAATTGTTATATTCCTTCTACAATTATAATCTTGTACGGCATTAAGCACATCTGAAATTGCCTGTAAATCAGATGGGATATGTGGCACAAATACGAAGTGGAGATTAGGATTTCTTGAGATAGCTTTGTCAATGAACAAAGAAAATTCATTACAATATTGATTATAACTTTCCTTATCTCCCCATCTGTCTTCCATTCTGTCTCTAACAGTATTGATTGCAATAACAGTCTTATCATCAGGAATTTCAGGATGACGGTACTCACCAGCACTGGTAAAGAACCCACCATCTGGAATCTGAATTATATTCTTTAATGATGAACCATCAAAAAATTGATCCAAAAGCATTTTAGAATCATCATTTCTTACAGAAACAAGAAACTTATCTGACCTTGAATCTAAGTATTTGATAAACGAACCAAAACAATCCTTTACTTTTGCCAAACACATATTTGGTGAATAATCAACACCAAGTCCATTAAACACTATTGGAATGTGTATCTTTCTTAAAATTTCATCAGAAATATTAAGAGTAGTTCCAGTGGTTGAATAATCCCACTTAACATCGAAAAAATTCCCCCCACCGATAACAAGCAAATCGTATCGATTAACCAAATCGGCAAACGAATCATCAAATTGTCTTAGATTCCATGATTTATAGTATTCTCTAATCTCGAGATATGTAACTTCAACATCATTAGTTACGTATTTTTTGAAAAGATTCCAAAACCCAACATGATTTGCTATATCGCCTATATTACCATTAAAACTTGCTAAATGTAATGCTCTAATCACTTCTTCTTCCCTCTCTATAAATATAATGGGCATTTGTGAAACGTCTCAAGACTCTTTGGCGCCTCCATATAATCTCTCATATGGTATTGTAATGCAGTTGTAAACCAGCTAGCCAAAAGAGTATCTTTTCCATTTCCTTATGTATATTTCTTTAACAGCGTTTCCGCCTGCTCTAAATCAGACGGTTCATCAATATCAACACTATATTTTGCATCCATGATATATGGGATCGGGTTATCATTAAAACTGGTGCTTTCACTTAACGTCTCAATCCGGTTTACATATACGCTTCCGTCCACCAGATAATATTGCGGCATATCCTGACGGCGGACCGTGCTCTGCATGGAGAGTACATTCTGCAATTCTCCCTTTTCATCGATAGTCCTCATTAAAATCGGATGCTCCGAGACTTCTTTTACGGAAACAACATCCTGCATATCCCTTTGTATACAAAGTTCGATCGCTCCGTCTATATCTTCTGCCCTTCGCAGTGGCTGCGTCGGTTGGAGCAGCACCAGCAGATCATAGGACTTCTGATGGTCTTCTAACCACTTTACGGCATGAAGCACGGCATCTATCGTCTTTGCCGTATCCGATGCCAGTTCTGCCGGACGCAAAAACGGTACCTCTGCCCCATAAGCCTTCGCTGTTTCTGCAATCCGTTCCGAATCCGTTGTAACGACCACATCATCTATATACTGACTCTCTTTTGCTGCCAAAACAGAATATGCAATCAACGGTTTTCCACACAATGGTGTAATATTCTTATCTTTGATGCCTTTACTTCCGCCTCTTGCCGGAATGAGTGCCAGCACCCGTTTTCCTTCAATCATGTTATCCCCACCGATCTATAAATACTTTTTGGATTCCATGCTCCCAGATATTTTTATCATGGACTATCTCTAAAAATTGTTTCGTACTGTTGCCTTTTCCAAACAGGGCTCCCTGCTTACGAAAATCTTCAATATGTTCTATTGCCTGCAAAATCTCGTCTTTATCCTCTGACACATGCTGGATATTCTGACTGTATTCTGTACTGTAACGTCCCTTTTGACGCGTTCCGACATCAATTGCCGGAATTCCATAAATGGAAGTTTCCCTGACACCGGCACTGGAATTTCCAATCATAAAATCTGCATTTTTTAACAGGGTCAAAAAATACTCAAATCTGGTCGATGGGTACAGACGATATCTCGTCTCATCTGCCAAAGTCCGGTAAGCATTTAAAATAACCTCTGAACCCAAATCATTGTTTGGATAGATCACGATATAATTTCGCCCTGATTCTTTCACTGCATTGACCAGTTCTTCCACATGCTTTCCAATAATCTCATACTCTGTTGTCACCGGATGATACATCAGAATACCGTATTTTTCAAATGGTATTTCATACCTTTCCCTTGCCTCTTCAAAGGTTGGAAGATGATTGGAAAGCATAATATCAATATCCGGTGAGCCAATTACATAAATCTGATGCTCCGATTCCCCAAGCTGCATCAGACGACGCTTTGCCTCTTCATTACATACAAAATGTATATGTGCAAATTTAGAAATTGCATGGCGAATTGATTCATCAATCGTTCCGGATAATTCGCCGCCCTCAATGTGAGCAACCCGGATATTATTTAACGCTCCGACCATAGCTCCGGCTAAAGCATCAATCCGGTCTCCGTGAATGACAATCATATCCGGCCGGATATTCTGTACATACCACATCGCCTAAATCATAGCTCATGTTACCGCTGTTGATCAGTCCGTATGCTACATAGACATTTTTATATCCATCTTTCAAAACTTCCCGATAGGTACTTCCATAAGTATCAAGCAGATGCATTCCTGATACAAACACATAGGCTTCCATATCTTTCGATGCTTCAATTCCCTGTATTAATGATTTGATTTTTCCATAGTCCGCTCTTGTTCCGGTAATAAACAGAATTTTTCTCATAATGATTCTACCATACTTTTCTTAATCTGTGTATCTGAGGCGATATCGCAGGTTGCCTTTTTTCCTAATACATTCGGATAATCCTCTGCCGGAATCTCTCCGGTTCCCGGACGTTTTACCCAGATATTCTCTTTCGTAAAACTCTCTCCTTTTTTGATATCCCGAATTGCTACCACAGTAGCAAATGCAAAATCAATGGTAACCTGTTCTTCTGCCGCTGCACATTTGGTTCCACCTAACATCTGCGGTACCTCGTTTGCTGCCTGCAATAATTTTCCAAGTTCCTGCTCATCCATTGAACATACAATATCCGGACCGGTACGCTCCATATAATCGGTAAAATGTCTCTCGACTAACTTTGCTCCCAATGCCATCGCTGCGATACAGGCATTGTTGTTCAGTGTATGATCCGATAAACCAACCGGCACATCCGGAAATTCTCTCATCAGCTCCTGCATCGCTCCTAAACGAACTAATGCCGGGTCTGTAGGATACAGATTTGTCGTATGCATCATTGCATACTCCACACCATATTTTTCTAATATATTTACTGCCTTTGCAATACTGCGGATATCGTTCATTCCGGTAGATACGATCATCGGTTTTCCATACTCCGCAATATGCTCGATCAACGGATAGTTATTCAGTTCTCCCGAACCGATCTTATACGCTGCCACTCCGAATTTCTCTAATCTTACAGCCGCTGCTCTTGAAAACGGTGTGCTTAAAAATACCATTCCAAGGCTCTGCGTATAGTCCATAAGTTCTTTTTCTTCTTCTTCAGACAAGGCACATCGGTTCATAATCTCATAAATAGAAACATCTGCATTTCCCGGTATGACTTTTTTTGCCGCACCGCTCATTTCATCTTCTACGATATGTGTCTGATGCTTGATGATCCTTGCTCCTGCCCGGTGTGCTGCATCCACCATCTCTTTTGCGGTCTCTAAACTTCCCTCATGGTTGATCCCCATTTCCGGGATCACCAGCGGCCGCTCGGATTCCCCTATTACAATGTTACCAATTTTTACACTCTTCATATATTCACCACAGCCTTACTTATTTTAGCGATAACAAAGTCTCTTCTGAAAGTCCCTTTAACAGGGTAATACACTCTTCTAATACCTCACAGTAAAGCTTTCCTTTTCTTGCAATCTCTTCTGTCTCTTTTGCAATCGTATCTCCTTCAAAATAATACTCTGAACGAATGATATAATCTGCGATCGGAATACAGGTAAGGATCAGCTGATACTCTTCTGACTCTTCAATCTTTGTTGTGATCTTTTTGATCTTCTTTAACTGTTTTAAACATCCTTTTTTCTCAACCGTACCGGACTTTCCGATTTTTCCTAATTTCTGATACGCTTTTTCTAATTCTTTGGCATCCTTTAACATATCCTCAAAATCTTTTGGAACATTTTTCAGATAGTCCACTGCCTTTTTATGCTCTTCCTCTGTAAATTCAGATTCTAATGCTTCGATCCGCTCTGTAAAATTGATCTCCTCCGGTACATTCTTACAAACTTCTTCGATGATATCGTCTAATGCCCGTATCTCGGTACCTTCAATATAAGCTCCTCCTGCCGTTGCATTGACAACACGGATATTTGGATTTGCTTCTTTAATATCATGGATATACTTCTGGAACCAGTTTAAGAATATTCTTAAATCCATTCTGGTCGGGATTTTATCCACATAATTACCCTTGACCATCTCCATGCCTTCGGTATCCATCACTGGCATCTTTTCTTCAAAGGTTCCGTCTGCATGAGATTTATTATCAGTAAATGCCAAATCCTGTCCCACTAAAATAATCGTTTCATATCCTAACTTATGTAACAGTGAAAATCCACTACATGCAACCGATCCACCTGTAGAAACATCCGGAAGCACTTTATCATTGATAAAATAAATGGAATATGGCAGGAAATAACCGTCATAATAAAATATTTTCTTCGCTTTCTGTCTTTCCATGATTTTGTAACCAGCCGTTGGCGGTGCAATAACCGGTATGGTCTCTGCACCATCAATCTTTATTAAATCCGGGCTTTTTTTTGCATCAATGGTAATAAACGCATCCGGCTTAATGCCTGCTTTTATCAATGGCTTTACGGCTGTATCCACCGCTAAGATAAACAGACGGTTCTTTGCCTTTTTTAACATCTGAATATTCTTATTCAGCGAAGGACCTGCTGCTACCAAAATTGCCGCATCTTTATTAGAAACTGCCTTTAACAGCAATTTCGTATGATAACCTTCACATACATATTTCATATTGCGAAGGATATTCTGCGCCATATTCATGGACAGCTTCTTCTGCGTATTAAATTGCACCATCTCTGACTCAACTAACCGCTGTACTTTCTTTACTTTTTCTAAAATGTCTTCTAGAAAAAATCCTCTGTAATTTGGATGAATCTCTTCAATTAAGAAACTCATATTTTCCAAGGTCATAACTCCCCGCATTACCGGTTCAAACTCTTCTTCATTCAATCCTTTGACCACAAATGCGATCGGTCTGTCCTCAATTTCTTTCGAAATATCAATATTTTCTAACATTGCCATAAAAATATGGATCGATGGCTCATAAACGACAACATTGACCTCTTTTGAACTCTTTTCAATGATATCCTTTAAATATGCTGCACTTCCGACACCAAACAGGAATACCGGTGCATATTTATGTATCTCTCCGACTCTCTCGCTCCAGATCTGTATCGGTTCTTTTGCATTTCTCTTGCCACCTAAATAAAGCTGTCGTCCGTCCTGCTCTATTCTGAATATTGTCTCTCCATCCCAGGAAGTCTCTACCATAACATTGGTTGGGTCCTCTGTCTCATGCTCCTCCCGGATCAAATCTGCAAAGGCAGGATACCATTTTTCCATTGCTTCTAAATTTTTTTCTAAAATAGATTTACTCATCCTCTGACTCCTCTGCATCATCATCTATATATAATTCAATTAATTCTCGTAGTCCATAGTCCAATGTGTCTATGATCCAGACCACATCTTCCTGC
>OGOG01004101.1_pt1 | contig 10384 bp, 9 predicted proteins | sample 1552581 | NCBI WGS metagenome assembly OGOG01 (sample SAMEA2580152, study PRJEB22360) | human gut metagenome | biome: human gut; feature: human-associated habitat; material: faeces | place: Denmark | collected 2008/2010 | reverse complement strand
GTGCTGCCTGTTTGGTTGAACCCCAACCGGCAACCCGTTTAGTATGCCACAGATCGGCCGACTTATGCAAATACGGCGTGTCGCGACAGCCAAAAACGGCCCAAATCGTTGAAATTCCAACGTTTTGCGCAAATCGGCGCCGAACAACGCAGAAACCCCGCCTCCCGAGCCTTGCGAATCGCAATATACGGGAAACGGGGTTTCGACAGCTACGCGCTAGTCTCAGCCGAGGATGGCCAGAATGTCACGAGCGGAGACGATAAGGTAATCCTCACCCTGATAGTGCACCTCGGTGCCGCCGTACTTGGAGTACAGCACCTTGTCGCCGACCTTGACGTCGACCGGGATACGCTCGCCGGCGTCGTTACGACGGCCCGGGCCGACAGCCAGGACTTCACCCTGCTGCGGCTTCTCCTTGGCATTGTCCGGAATGAACAGACCGGATGCGGTCTGGGTTTCAGCTTCCGCCTGCTTGACGATGATCTTGTCTTCCAACGGTGTGAGTGAGATCGACACTGTGGACCTCCTCTTTCTAAAGAGAAATCGATACTTACCGCGCCGGGACCCGCTAGCAAGAGGCTGACGATCACTTACGGCGTCGTCCTTTCGCGCTGTGACTTATCCTAGCGCGATTATTAGCACTCTGCCAACTCGAGTGCTAACGCTCTGAGAGAAATTATCAAAAAAGCCTGAAACCATGCGGTTCCAGGCTTTGTAAAAAACGGTTCAAGCGTTTCGTCAGGCGCTACGACGGGCCAGAATGGCCTCCAGGCCGGTGCCCAGAGAGTCCGAAGTCACATCCGGAGCCTCCACATCGGCACATACTTCGGCATCGTGGAATCCCGGAACGTCGACCTCTCTGAGGTGCACGCCCTCATCCACGCGGGCGGCGGCCTCATCGGCATCCATGCTGCCCATTGCGTCGCTTGGCGGAATCAACGGCTCAGCTTCGTCGGAAGGCGTTTCGACGGGCACAGCCTTGGCCACTTGTTTGGTGGATTTGATCTCCCTGCTTTCCGGAGCATCCACCTCAACGTCGGCACCGTCGCGAGGCGCACCCAACGAGAAGGAAATCAAGTCCTGCGTGGACTTGACGGCAACGGTTTTGGCTTCTTCGGCCATATTGCCTCGCTCATCGTGGATGGACAGTCCCACTTCCTTGACGTCAGCGGGCGCGGCATCCGCACGTTCGGCTGTCTGGTCGACGGCCTTCTCGGCAGTCTGCGTCTCTTCCTTGGAAGACATCTCTTCCTTGCGCCGTTTCACCGCGGCGTCCCGATCGGCCTTGCCGCGGGCGATCGCCTGGCGAATCTCCCCCTCGGAAACGACATCGGTCTTCAACTGCTCGTCGGCGACCTTGCGGGCCTCGGCCAGCTCCTGCGCGCGCAGTCTGGCACGTTCCGCCTGCTCCGCCTGCGCACGTTTGCGTTCGACGGCGGCACGCTTCTTCACCTTGGCATGGTATCTGGCGACCTTCCGCTCCCACGCCACGGCCTGCTTGGACGCACGCACACCCAACGCGAGCACCGCGGCCAGCAACGCGGCCGGAATGAGCGCGAACAGCGGGCTGAAGTGCAGTGCGGACGCACAGACCAGCACAACGACCGTGATTGTCAGCAATGAGACGGCGATGGCGCGCCTCCTGCGGACCGCGGCGTGACGAAGGGCGCGAATTTCCGCGATCCGTTCTTCGGATGTTGCGCCTTTGTGCGCCTCTGTGGACTGCATCAGTACCCCTTTCGCTGCCGCAACGGTCTCATCGGAAAATCGCGTTCCGCTGTCGGCATCCACCAGATGCAACGACGGTGAAAAGCGGTCCTCGCGATGTTCGATCACCCTCTTCATGCCTTTAATCGTCCGTCTGGGCAACCAAATGAGCATCAGGATGACAACGATCGCAAGCACGACCACCGTGCTTAACGATTCATAACCCATATGTCATAAGAATAGGTGACATTCCGACATTCGAGGCGAGTCCTCCCCAGCGTGTCGAATCAGGAGGGTGAATTCCCTGTCATCAGACGCGCGGTGAAACCGTTTGGCGCGTCCTCGGCCATCAATACGTAGCTTTCATGATCGCGCCATTGGCCGTTGACGTACATATACGCGCGCCGCACCCCCTCCAACGTTGCTCCGACCTTGCGTGCGACGGCACGGGACCGCTTGTTTTCCGGCAAAATGTCGATTTCCATGCGATGCAGTCGAGGTCCGGTCGGGTCGAACATGGCCCAATCCGCCAACAGCGCCACCGCCATCGGCGCGTAGCCACGCCCGACGCAACGCTCGTCCACCCAATAGCCGACCACGCCGGAACGCATCGCGCCGTAGCAGATCGCGCCCAACGAGATCTGCCCGACGATACGACCATGCTGTTCGATGGCGAACACGGCACCGGTACCGGCCCGTTCGTTGCGCCGCAGTTGTTTCATCCATTCCTTGTAGGTGATGGGCGCGCCGTGCAGCGGATCGCCGGATTCCCACGGCTTGAGCCAGGCATCGTTGCGCCAGCGAACCTCGTTCCACTCGTCATAGTCGGCACCCGTCAACGGGCGCAGACTCACCGGGACGCGCATGCTGTGCGATTGGATGAATTCCGGCATTTCAAAGGAATTATTCCCCGGACGACGCATCATGTCGCTCAAGGATTGCAAAATCGTCACCCTTCCATTGTGCCCCACCCATACCCCATGTTCCGTTTTCCACGCAATCGAACCGTGGTACAACGAACGATATGGACATGTGTAAGCAACAACGCGAGCTGAAACGGCATTGGCGCGCGGCTGCGATCGAACGACGAAAGCGGACGTCCGCCGACCAGCGTCGCGAAGCGGGACGGCTGCTTGCCGAACACGCATTGGAAGCGTCGTTGATTCGACCGCGATCGACCGTCGCGGCCTTCGCCTCGATGGGCAGTGAAATATCGATGATGCCGTTGCTCGAAGCGATGTTCGACACGGATTGCCGTGTTTTGGTGCCGCGTCTGGGTGCCGGCATGGAAGTCGGCTGGAGTGAGCTGAACGGTCTTGACGATCTGCGCGACCAGCGCAATGCTGATGGTTCCATCAACACACATCGCCCGCAGGAGCCGGAAAACGCAGCGAAAGGACCGGAAGTTCTCACTTCGGCCGAGCTGATCATTGTGCCAGCGTTCGCTGTGGACGAACATGGTTTCCGATTGGGGCGCGGCGGCGGTTGGTACGACCGCGCTTTGGAGCATCGTAGCAGCACCGCGCGCGTGGTCGCCGTTTGCTGGCCTTGGGAGCCGACCGACGAGACCGTGCCGCATGAGCCGCATGATATTCCCGTCGACGGCGTGCTCACGCCGGATGGTTATGCCGATGTCCGAGGATAGGACGGTTGCGGGGCCGTCTCAGGGAACGTACTAGGATATGTCCCGTTAAGAAATTTGGGATTGTGCGTAAAGCGAGGATATCGTGCCTACTTACCATTACCGTTGCAAGAACTGCAACTACGACTTCACCGAGCAGCAGTCGTTCACCGACGATCCGATCACCGTATGCCCGGAATGCGGCGAGGAGCAGGTCCGCAAGGTTTATTCCGCGGTGCCGATCGAGTTCAAGGGGTCCGGCTTCTACCGCACCGACAAATCCAAGTGACCCACAGGCGCGGAATCCAACGCGACACGCCGGAGATTGTGGATAACTCCCATTCTCCGACCACAACCCCGGATTCCGCTTGCCGTGGTCATAACAATCAGGTCATCATGCATGCATGATGACCTTTTTTCATTCCTTGATGGACCGCCGGCCACATTCGAGTTTGCGCACATCGACGGCTTCGGAAGGACGGACCGCGCGCACGACGCGTCTGCAACGAGACCGTCATGGTTCGACTGCCGCAGCGTTGGAAGCCAGACGAAGCAACGCACGCCTGCATCGGTTCCTCGCCGCATTGTGCGCTGGCCTGACGGTATTCGCCACGCTGCAATGCGTACGCGCAGCCATCGCCACGCAGCCTATTGTGGTCGCGGTGCGGAATGTCGCCAAAGGCACGGCCATCACACGCGAAGACGTGGAGTTACGTGAGGCGCCGAGCGATGGCTCGCTGAGCAACGCCTTCCATACGCTTGACGACGCCGTCGGCTTGATCGCACAGGTGGGCATCGGCGCGCACGATGTGCTTATGTCGGGCATGGCCCGTGCGTCCCCCGTTGTGCCGCAGGGCCATACGAGTATCGAAGTGCGTTTGGCAAGTGTGGCCGGCGGTTTGATTCCCGGAGACAAGGTGACACTTTCCAACGCCACCATGACAGATGCTGAGATGCAGTCCGGCACACCGAATGTCGCGGATATGCCGAACGGTACGGAAACGCCGTCCGGCATGGCTAATGATATGCCGGACGGTGGTGTGGATGCGCAGTTACGCACGATCTGCGCCGAAGCGCTGCTGACCGGCAAACCGGCTAAGGATGCGCAAGGCAATACCATCGCGGTGTTCGCCATGCCGCCCAATGAGGCGGCCGTCGTGTTGCGGGTTCAGGAATACAGTGCGGTCATCGCCACCATCAATTAATGGCTGATAATCCTAATCGATAGCTGGCACCCGGCTGGACGTATCAGCGGCCGCGTTCGGAGAAGACCGCCCAATGTGGCGGAAGCTCGTTTAGGATGCGCTTGTCGTCATCCGCCTCGCGTTGGCGCTTGGTGAGCACGTCCGAAGGTTCGAGTTTGACGCCATCGGCATCGAACAGTTCCGTACCTTGGCGGACCACGCGCTTATGCTTGCGTGCGGTCCGCCGCGTGGCGGAATAACTGGGTGTGGAGTGCGTCTCGGACTGGGTCTGCGAATCGTCATGCTCCATGACGTTTTCGATATGCTCGGCGCTCACCGTTCCTCCCGGTACAGGCTTCCCAGTCGTGCCACGATGCGGTCGACTTCCTTATCGGGGTTCACGAACGCGCCGACGCTCCATACCGTCATCACCGACCAGCCAAGCGATTCGATGTCCTGCAGCAGCACGCGATGGCGTTCCCTGGTGGATTGCAGTCCCATGAACTGCGCGTCATCGGTGAGCACGGCCAAAGCGAACGGCTCGCCTTTCAGACCAACCACCAACGGCAGTTTGAGTCCGTCATCGAAACCGTAATCGACGGCCACGTCCAAGCCACGTTCGCGGATCCTCTCGGCGAGATCGTTGAAGAGCACGTTCTCTCCGGACTCCTTGATCGCCGGGCGAACCATGCTGTCATCAAGCTGTTCGGCCCAACGCAGCACGGTTTTGAGCGCCTTCGGACCATCCTGATGCAGTCGCTCGTCGTCCATATCGTCGGATGCGAAGGACGAGACGATGTCGAGATGACGGTCCGGTACCGCCAAAGCGTCCAGCAGCATGCCTCGGCCGCCGTCGGATTCCAGCGCGCCGAACTGCTGCAGCAGCCTGCCGTGCGAGGTCTTGGCGTAGCACATCGCAAGAATCGCGTCGGTGGCGTGGGCGCCGGCCACATCGGCGATGTCCACGATGCGCACGTGGCGCAGGAACATGCCCATGGCCTTGTCTTTGTTGGCAAGCGACTTGAGCTCGGCACCCAGACGGATGCGGAACGTGTGCGTGAGCGCCACCACGGTAAGCACATACGATGCGGGAACGATGGTGAAACCGGCCGCGCGCTTGCGGATGATGCTCACCACTTCGTCGATCTCCTGCTGGCTTGATTCGACCAGGCCGGAATTGATGACCGGCACACCGTTGGCGTCCGGCACGAAATGGTACGCGACTTCGCCTTGGTATCCTTCACGCGCCACATCGCACGGCACGGAGCCGTATCCTTCCGATTCAAGGAAGGCGTTGAGCTTCGGCGCACGGCGAACCGGCCTGTCGGTTATCTTCACGCTTGGCAGCAGTGCGATCAGTCGCTGCAGGCCATCGGATGTGACGGTCTTGCGGTGCGCGATCACCACGACCTGCTTCGCGCGGGCGATGATGCTGAGCAGCTCGATGGACGGAATATGCGCGGCCGTATCGATGATGACGGTATCGGCAAGCGGCGCCGGGTCGGTGATGGCAGCGAGCGTGGCTGGCGTTGCCACCAGAATCGGCTTTGCCGCGGCCAAAATCTGCGGATGCTCCCTGCGCAGCCTGTTCAACGGCACGTTTCGGGAACCGGCAAGCGTGGTATGCAGCAGATTGGCTTCCTGCGTGCGGGAGAAAAGCATGTCGCACAGACGGCGTACGGACTCTTGGGCGACCATCGGTCCGATGGAACGCACGTGTTCGACATCCACCTGGGTGAATCGGTCGGCGGCGCTTTGCATGGCGGAGCCATCCTGGTTGGAAATGATGGCGGAGGACTTCACGATGTCTTCGAAAGCCGTGGTCCACCACGCCAGCTGCAGTTCTCCGGCCACGGCGTCGTTCGGCACGCCGCGGTTGCTCAGGTCCGCCACAAGCTCATCCAGACCGGCCGAATGGAACTCACGTTCCAGACGGGCGCGTTCCGGCAGCGTATCCAACGCCTGCTTGTCGTCATACAGGGCCTTCAGACGCTCTTCCACCTGGTTGAGGTCGACGGTGTCCAGATTGCCGCCCTGCGGTGTGGTGGCGAGCGCCACGTTCAACGCGGTCATATCGTTCGTCAGCTGGTCCTGCGTGTTGATGATGTCGTCGAGTTTGGCGGGCAGCACCGGCCATCCGCCGTGAGGAACGAACATGTGCCACTGTTCGGCCTGCTTGGCCACCACGAGCAGCGCCTCATGCAGGTTCTCCACCTGCGCGCCGACGCGCAGCATCGACTTGGCCTCCTTGATATGGCGGCGACGTTCCCAGAATCCCATGGAGCTGCCTTCGGCCTTGCGCTGGGCCTTGGGCTTGGTGGCCTCGATCATGGAATCGATGTCGCGTTCGAAGATTTCCGGCTGGAAGACGTCGAGCACGCGGCGCAGGTTCTTGAGCACCATGACCTGGCGTCCCCACTCCTGCGCGGTGGTGGGAATCGGGAAGCCGCAGGTCTGCACGGTGCTGGACACCTGTTTGCGGGTGGCGGGCAGCACCTTGCGCAGCAGCTCGACCACACGCTGGTATGCGCTGACCGCTTCCTCTTCGGAATACAGGGAGGCTTTGTACCAGGCGGTGTCCTGCGCGCCGATGGTGTATTCGCCGAGTTCTCCCGCGCGATACAGCTTCTGGGCCCATTCCTCCATCTTGTCCGCGATGGAATGGGCGGACTGCTTGGCCAGACGCACATGCGTGGTCGGATGCGTGGGCAGGACGGCGATTTGTGCGAGGTTCTGGATGGTCTGGTATGCGGACACGCCCCATTCCTGGCTGACGCCGTGCAGGTCGCCCAGATAGCGGGCCAGGCGGGAACGCACACCCACCAGCTCATCCGAAATCTGGTCGAAACGCGAAGTCGCGACGCCGGATTGGAAACCGACTGCGGCTATCAGCTGACGGTCGATTGCCGCATTGGCGCCGTCATCGGCGATGTCCAGCAATTGGCCGCTCATCTCGTTGGCCGCGATCGTCTGCATGAAACGGCGCTTTTGGTCGGTGACGCACGGCACGTACAGCACGCTGTGTCCGCTCATCACGCAACGGGAGGCGATTGCCGCGGCCTGTTCGGCCGTGTTGCCGCTGATCGCGCTGTCCACGAAAATCGAATGCCCGGATGCGGCCAGCTGCGCCGCGTATCGGACGGTGTTGTCAACGTCGCCAATCTCGTATTCGCCATGGGGATCGGCGTCGAACGGACTGTATTCGGGAATCTGCGCGTCTTTCAGCGCGTCCGCGGCTTCCTTGTTCCCGGCGAGCGCGTCCAGGACGGTGTTGCCTGTCGGGCCTTGGGACAGCTGGTTGATGATCTGGCGACTTTCCACCAGCATCTGCGAGGACGGGTCCATGAAGCAGCCGAGGATGATGTGACGTTCGATTTCGAAATCGGGGAAAACGCTGGACGCGCGCGCTGTGATGGCCGCGAACACCGCGGACGTTTCGGGGGTGCCGCTTTCGTAATTCGAACCATCGAAGAGCTTGGTCTCGTCCAATGTCACGTTGTTTTCACGCATCACGGCGGCGAAGGCCGCGTTCAGACGCACTCGTCCGGTGAACGCGATGACGGTGCCGTTCTCGATGTTGCGGCCTTCCTTGCGCACTTCGACCGGATACATGAGCACCGGCATCTGGTTGCCTTTCCAAATGGCCACGCCGACCACCAAGGAGAGTTCGCCGACGCCGCTGACACGGCTTTTCGCGTCACGGTCGTCGAGCACGCGTTCCACACGCCTGCCCGCGGCGCGCAGCATGCCGTTGTCTCGGAACAACGAGTCCAAGGTGACGTGTCCTTTGGCGAACAGCTGCGCGATGCCCGATGGGTGCGCATGCGTCAGGTCAAGCTGGGCGCTCAGTTGCGTCACATCCTCAAGCGGGGATGGTGCCAGACCAAGGCGATACTCCTCACGCCATCCGCGGATACGGTCCAACGCGGTGGCCGTCTCTTCGTTTTCGATCATATACCGACTCACTTCCCTACTGCCTTGCGGTATTCCTCATATCCCGGATTGTGTGCCAAAGCCGCATCGATGTCTTGGTTGCCCAATGCGCCCAACCACGCGTACAGGTCATCGTATAGGGATGGGTTCATGGCGAGGAACGGCAACAGTTCCGGATGACGCGCCATCTGGAACTGCACTGTGAAATCATCCGTGCGTTTGGCGTCATCGGAGGTCAGGCCGTCGACCTCGATGGTCTGCTCCTGCTTGGCGAGGCCGCCTTTGGACACACGGTCGAATACCGATCCCGGTTCGAAGATCGGCTTGAATGCGGCGGTTTCGTCCGGCGCGGGCTGCGATTGGCTGTTTTGCGGGCGGAACCGCTCGTCGTCGTCTTCCGCGGTCACCGTTCCCGGCTGTTCCGTCTGCGGCTGCGTAGCGTGCATCGGCTTCGACTGCTGTTCGGCGGGCTGCTGTTCGGCAGTTTCCGATGTGGGTTGTTCCGCCATCTGCGATTGTTCGGCGGACTGCGTCTGTTCCTGGGCGGACGCGTCAGCCGCATTGTCAGCCTTGTCAACGTTGCCTGTGTTATCGCCAGTGTCGTTCCTGTCGGGCAGAGCGACGGCGATTGGCGTGCTGGGGCGCGCGCTGAACAGCTTGTCCACCGGAATCAGGTTGTTCTTGTTACCGTCATGGGATGCTTCCAAGGGCTGAGCGGCTGTCTCGGTTGAGACGGCAGCCACCCCGGCATCGGTCGCAGCCGCATCAGCGGAATCGGCCGCATCGGCCTCGATCTCAGCTTCAGCCTCGGCCTGCGCTGCGGCGTCGGCGAACAGGTCGCGGGGCTTGTCCGCGGCCACGACGGTTTCCTGAACCAAGGAGACCGAGGGGAATGCATCTTCGAGTTCCGGCTTGTCGGCATGCTCCGGCGTGAAGGTCTGACGTTCCGCCTGGTGCAGAGCATCGGCACGGTCGGTGACATTGCGTGCGTGGAAGAACGTCGTCGGCTCGCCGGCACGCAGATTGAGGATGTCGTCCACGGACATGTCGGCTGCATCCGGTTCCTGCGGAGCCTCGTCGGAGACCGCGTATTCGAACAGGTTCGAAACCGGCTGGCTTGTATCATCCGAGACACCGGAGGTGGCGTCGTCATCCTCGTCATCGTGTTCGAATGCGGATTCGAGCGTAAGACGCACGTCGCCGAACTGCAGGGTCATCGAGTCGATGGGCAGCTTGATGTCCTCGCCTGCGGGCAGGCGCATCAGTTGGCCGTTGTTCGTCACCACGAACGAGCCGTTGGTGGAATGCAGATCTCGTACGGAGCAATTGCCCTGCTTGTCGACGGAGAGGACCGCATGTCTTTTCGACATGGACTTGCCCGGATCCATGATGTCGAGACGAACGAACCCGTCATCCGACAGCGGGCGCAACGGTTTGCGCCCGATTTCCACGCTTTCGCCGTCATGAAGCGTTTTCACGTTGTTTCCGTCAACTTTGACGGTCCACTGCCGCGTCATTCGTCGATCCTCGCTCACCGTTGTCGGCCTTCCTTTCGCACTACACTATCTGCCATTGTGTCATGATTCATCGCGAAAGTAAGGATTCCGAACCGATAAATTGACAACTTTCGCCTAATTCCCCCATTTTAGAACATGCCTGAGTCATGCTCCATATGCGGGAAACCCCGCTGCCTCACGGCAAACGGGGTTTCCATTACAGCTTGGTGATTGCGGCTTGAAGCCGCGCGAATCACTTGAGCTCGACGGTGGCGCCGGCTTCTTCGAGCTGGGACTTGGCCTTCTCGGCGTCTTCCTTCTTGGCCTTCTCCAGGACAGCCTTCGGAGCGCCGTCGACGAGAGCCTTGGCCTCAGCCAGGCCCAGGTTGGTGATAGCGCGGACGGCCTTGATGACCTGGATCTTCTTGTCGCCAACGGCGGAG
>OGOG01004099.1_pt1 | contig 10387 bp, 11 predicted proteins | sample 1552581 | NCBI WGS metagenome assembly OGOG01 (sample SAMEA2580152, study PRJEB22360) | human gut metagenome | biome: human gut; feature: human-associated habitat; material: faeces | place: Denmark | collected 2008/2010 | reverse complement strand
CTGATCAGCACCTTGCCACCCTGAAAATCCAATTCTTCCATGCGTTCCAGAAATGCTGCCAGCATTTTTCCACTGCCTCGTACCTTTCCCTGAACCAGAATCTCTCCCTGGGGACTGGCTTCACCTATGCCGCACAGCCCAAGTTTTCCAGCCACAAAACCAGCCACCTTACTGACCCTTCCGTTCTTGATCAGATTGTTAAAAGAACTTAATCCATACATCGTGTGGATCTTTTGCTTATAATCTTCCAATTCCATTACAGCATCGGCGAAAGAAACACCTTCTTCCATCAGTTCCGCCGCACGGATAGCCAGCAGCGACGGTCCGGGTCCGGCAGAACCGGAGTCAAGAATATGGATTTTTTTCTCTGGATCTTCTTCCTGGACCATAGCTGCTGCCACCTGGGCACTGTTGTAACTGCCGGACACCTTGGATGACAGGGTAATGGCAAAAATATGATCTCCCTGGTCAAAGGCCTCTTTCCAGGCCGCCGGAGACGGACAGGCTGTGTGGGTATGGATATCCTGCTTCTCGATCCGGTGCAGCATATCCCCTACATTAAACCTGGGATTGTCCATATATTCTATATTTTCTACAAAGATAGAAAACGGTATTTTCGTTATTTTTATCTTCTTATCTCCCAATTTGATTCCTCGCAGATCACATCCGGAATCTGCCACAATATTCCATTCCATACACAATCTCCTCTCTGTTTTACTATTAGGATAACCAAATACCCTGACAGTTATTTCAGATTTTTTTATTTATGTGCCCATTCTTCAAACTGCTTACGCACCTTGTAAAATACTGCCCTGCAAGCCTCTTTCTTTCATTCTGTCTGATCCGCCATCTCCTGCAGCGCAGCCATCACTTTATTGTAACACTCTTCTACTTTGTGGTACATTTCCTGGCATCCTTCTATCTCTCTGCCACAAAGCTGTTCTGTCAGTTCAGAACTTACTTCATAGAGATTGTCAAAACCTAGATTGACACATACTCCTTTTAATGTGCGGGCTCCACGAAAAGCTTTTTCTCCGTCTTTTTCGGCCAATCCGTCCGTCAGCTGTTTGAAACTGTCATCCTGCAAAAATTTTAATGCAAAACACTCCACTAACATATCACTCCCCAGACGGTTCAGGGCATCTTCATAATTGGCCCCGGCCTTGTCATAACATTCTTTGATATTCATTTTCATATTCTCCATTCTCTATAAGCCCACGGTCTTTATATTTTCTTTCATTATACAACAGACAAATCCCGTCTGTCCATATTTTTACCAGCAAAGAACCTCATACCCCGTTTCTGTTACCAGTACCATGATCTCCCACTGAGCTGAAGGCTTACGGTCTTTTGTATAAACTTCCCAGCCATTAGCTTCATCCGTAAAGATTTCCTGGCCCCCCATATTCACCATAGGTTCAATGGTAAATATCATGCCCGGTGCCATCAGCATTTCTTCCCCTCTTCTGGAAGTATAACTGACCCATGGATCCTCGTGAAACTCAAGTCCCACACCATGTCCGCCGATTTCTCTGACTACAGTGTATCCATTTGCCGTGGCGTGCTCCTGTACTGCCTGTCCCATATCGCCTAAAAAGCCCCATGGTTTTACCTGTTCCAGACCCTTTTCCACACACTCTTTCGTTACTTCTACCAGTTTTTTCTTCTCCGGGCTTACTTCTCCTATGCAAAACATTCTGGAAGAATCCGAAAAATAACCATCCAGGATCGTAGAACAGTCGATATTGATTATATCGCCTTCCTGCAAAACCACATTTTCAGACGGGAATCCATGACACACTTGGTCATTTACCGAGGTGCACACACTGTAAGGGAATCCCTGGTAATTTAAAGGTGCCGGGATTCCTCCCCGCTCTGTGGTCATACGGTATACAATATCATCAATTTCTTTTGTATTCATTCCCGGTTTTACTACCGTTTCCAGATAGTCAAGAATGGCTATATTGATCTTGCAGCTCTCCTTGATCTTTTCGATCTGCGCCGGTGTTTTGATAATACTTCTTGGAGGCACAGAGCATCCTTTCTCCCGGTACGAATTTACCTTTGCGTCAAAATCGGCATGACAGGTTTTGTATTTGCGCCCACTTCCACACCAGCAAGGCTGATTTCTTCCAATTTCTTTTTCCATGATTTTCATTCCTTTCTTCTATCTCTCATCTAGACCTTTTCGTGTAATGTTTCTCTTTCCATAACTCTCAAAAAAATAATACATTGTCCACTGTTCCTTGTCAATCACTACGATTTTTTGTTATATTTTTAGGACTATGAAAACGAAATCATACTCCTCCTGGAGCAAAGCAAAAAAAGTCAAAGCTAAATAAAAAGAAGTTTCATTCTGCCAGAGGCTTTAACGCAGCGCGTTTTCAGTCTCCGGCGGAAGAAACTTTTTTTTTTACATTACTACAGTCATCTGTGGCAGCTTTCGCCCGGCCTCAAATACCTGTCTGTAAATCCTTGTACATTTCCGGTACTTGTCAAACAAAGCTTCCTTCTCCCCTGCATTGCAGTATACTTTCCAGAAACCGCAGCTTTGACAATTCTTTCCTTTGTTGTCGATAAACCCTTTCACATCCTCCAGCGGATACCCCAAAAAGATGCCGATCTCATGAGGAAAACATTTGTATCCGTGAAGCCTCTTTTTTAGATGTAACAGGCTTTTCTCCAGAGAAAAATCTTCATAGCCATAGTTTTTCAGCAGTTCCTGCACATCTCTCCGGGACAGGGATGCCTCAATCTGCTTTTTCCGATACACATATACAAGGACAGTGCTTTCTTTCCACAGCAGTGCCTGCACCCATACACCTCTGGGATTCAGCATTCCATTAAGCCAATCCAGTTCTTTTTTTATCTCCTCTTTTCCTTCATAGAAAAAGTTAAAAAGTCCCGCTGCCTTCATACCGGCCAATGTAGGTGCACAATGCTGTATCACGCTCTGTTCTATCCCCATATCCGGCTCCTTTACAGAGCCGCTAACTGCTGTCCCATTGCCTCGCAGTCAGACAAGGCGGATTCGTCCGGCACCTCATGGCACATCAGACCTTCGCCATTTAAGACGGTGGCACCGGCACCGCTCATGCGTTCAACCCAGTCACGCATCCACTCGCCATCTCCCCAGCCGTAGGAACCAAACAATGCGATAGTTTTGCCTGCTGCAAAGGCCTCTACCTCTTCTACAAAAGGTTCCATCTCCGTCTCTTCCAGCACTTCCGCTCCCATAGCCGGGCAGCCAAGAGCAAATCCCTTTGCTGCTTTCAGTGCTTCGATGTCAGCATTTCCTACATAGACAACCTCTGCTTCTTTTCCCGCATCTGTAACGCCCTTTCCAATGGCATCTGCCATTGCCTGTGTGTTTCCTGTCTGTGACCAATAAACTACATATACTTTATCCATGATCGTCCTCCTAAATAAAAATAATCTTACAGTAGTTAGTCTATCCTAACTGCTGTAAGATTATCACAAATTTATAAAAGAATCAATGGGTCTAAATCGTCCTATTTTCTCAATAACATCTTAGTCCTCAAAAGGAATTACGGCTCCGTCATATTTATCGTTGATAAATTTCTTGATATCATCGGATTTCAAAACCTTAACCAAAGCCTTGATGCCGTCACTGTTTTCATTTCCTTCTTTCACGCCAATGATGTTTACATAAGTTTTTGCCGCTTCAGAATCTGCTTTTTCATAAGCAATGGAATCCTTGCTGACACTGTAGCCTGCTTCCAGTGCATAGTTACCATTCAATACAACAAAAGCAACTTCATCTTTTACTTTAGCAACCTGGGCTGCTTCCAGTTCCTGGAATTTCAGTTTTTTAGGATTTTCTTTAATGTCATTGATGGTTGCTGTCAGACCTGCACCGTCTTTCAGTGTTAAAAGACCGTTGTCCTGAAGAAGAAGAAGGGCACGAGCTTCATTGGTTGTATCGTTCGGAATGGCAATTGTATCACCTTCTGCCAGATCATCCAGTTTTTTCTTTGTTCCCGGATAAATACCAAATGGCTCATAGTGGATGCCGCCTGCATTTACGATATGTGTTCCGTTTTCTTTGTTGAACTGCTCCATGTAAGGTACATGCTCCATGTAATTGGCGTCAAATTCGCCGCTTTCTACTACATTGTTTGGCTGTACATAATCATCAAATACCGTCACTTTCAATTCGTAACCCTGTTTCTCCAGGATTTTAGCTGCCTCAGCCAGAATTTCAGAGTGCGGAGTCTGAGATGCCGCTACCGTAATAGTCTTTTTCTGTGTATTGTCCTGGCTGCTGCTCTGATCGGATGAAGATGCACTGCTTCCGCATCCTGTTACCAGTCCTGCTGTCAAAATAGTTGCTAATGCTAATGATAACAATTTCTTTTTCATAGTTTCTTATACCTCTTTCCTTTTTTATTTTATTTTACGCCGGTCCAGTTTGGCAGAGATCAGCATACCAATCCCCTGCAGAATCTGAACCAAAACAATCAATATCACAATGGTTACAATCATAATATCCGGCTGATAGCGGTAATATCCGTATCGTATAGCTATGTCACCCAGACCGCCGCCGCCGACTACACCGGCCATAGCAGAATATCCAAGAATAGTTCCCAAGGCAATAGTAACACCTACGATCAAGGATGTTCTTGCCTCTACCAAAAGCACTCTCCCTATAATCGTGAAAGTGCCGGCTCCCATACTCTGGGCTGCCTCAATCACACCTTTGTCCACTTCTTTCAGAGAGGACTCGATCATGCGGGCAATAAATGGTGCCGCTGCGATCACCAGCGGAACCACCGTTGCTGCCGATCCATAACTTTGGCCTACGATAAACCGGGTTACCGGAATCACCAGGATCAAAAGGATCAAAAACGGAATGCTTCGGATCACATTGGTGATCACATCTAAAATCCGGTACACAACCCGGTTGGGATGGATGCCTCCCTTGTCTGTCACTGCCAGGGCAATGCCAAGAGCCAGACCTAAGACATATCCCATCAAAGTTGACATCAATGTCATAAACAGGGTCTCACGGATTCCCTTCCATATCATATCAATGACTACCTGATCAAATTGAAACATGTTCATCCACCTCCCCTACAGTCAGTTTTCTGTCTCGTAAATAAGCACTCATCTGTTCTGCTATCTCCGGCTGGTCCGGCAGCTGCAGGATCATCTCCCCGGTAGCCGTTCCCTGAATGTCTTTTGTATCTGCATACAGGATATTCACAGGCTGTTTAAAATGCAGGATCATGTTTCCGATCACCGGTTCAAAAGATGAATTTTCACTGAACACAACTCGAATCAGATGCTTTCCTTTCATCTCTTTTGTTTCACCTTCATCTCCAAACAGCATCTTTTTAGCAACGGCTGATTCCGGATTGGCAAAGATCTTTGTTACCGCCCCTGCTTCCGCCAGTTTTCCTTTTTCCAGGATTGCTACTTTGTTACAGATTTTCTGGACTACGGACATTTCGTGAGTAATGATCACGATGGTGATGCCGTATTCTTTGTTGATGGTCTGCAAAAGTTCCAGAATGGACTGGGTCGTCTGGGGATCCAGTGCACTGGTTGCCTCATCACAAAGCAGGATGTCCGGGTTGTTGGTCAGGGCTCTGGCGATGGCCACTCTCTGCTTCTGTCCTCCTGACAGTTGGGCCGGATACGATTTTGCCTTATCGGATAATCCTACGATCTCCAGAAGTTCTCTGGCTCTTTCTTTTGCCTGTTTCCTTTTCACACCGGCAATCTCCAATGGAAAACAGATATTGTCCAATACATTTTTCTGCATCAGAAGATTGAAATGCTGGAAGATCATGGATATTTTCTGTCTCTCTTTGCGAAGTGTACGGCCTTTCATCTTGGAAAGGTCTCTTCCCTGAATCTCTACCGTTCCTTCTGTGGGTTTTTCCAGATTGTTCAAACATCGTACCAGAGTACTTTTTCCGGCACCGGACATTCCGATGATTCCAAAAATGTCTCCTCGTCCGATCTCCAAGTCAATCTGATCCAAAGCTCTGACACCGTTGCCATATTCTTTCACAAGATTTTTCACAGCAATCAATGTTTCACTCATTTGACAATCCCCCTTTCTCTTTCCCTGTTCTCATAAATTCATATTGGTTTTGTATGAATTGGTTGTTATCATACTAGAGTTGCCGGCTTTTGTCAACGCTTTCAACTATAGTTATTTTATAGTATTTGCTATAGGAAAAAGTTATATACGCCTTTTTATCAATAATTTCAACCTAAAACAGGCAAAAAAAATAGCAGCCTCAGCTGCCATTTTTCATCTTTTTTCTTCCCCACAGAGCTAACACCGCCGCCAGCAGTATACCCGCCAGGCTCATAAGGAGTCCCTGCCACATATAAGGATACTTCATTACCACCGTCGTTGTTCCTGCCTCTACCTTCAGCAGGTGGTGGCTGCTTTTTATCGTCTGTTCACTGGAAAAAATATCCTGATACGCCAGAGTTGTATTCACATCGTTTTGATCTGTCCGGATCCGGATCTCTCTTTTATACACAATGATAGAAAGGGGCACGATCTGTCTGTCCGGCAGTGATTTTACTTTTTCTGCCATCAATTTCTGCAGATACTCCCCTACCGACACATCTCCGGTAAGAAAATAGTGATTGGTGAGATTCAAACCGACAAACACGATATTTTCATCTCCTGCCGTGCCGGCAAAATCCACCTTCATCCCTGCATCATAAAGATATCCATAAGACTGATCCAGTCCGTTAAAATACACGGTCTTCCAGTCTGTATTTTCTCTGTCAAATAGTTCGGTGTCTACCTCGCCCCCTTCGGTATACAATACCGGGTATCCATTTTCAAAAAAGATACTGTGACAGGTAACGCCTAAAAACTCCTGGATCTGGGTCTGCTCATTTACCGGTACTCCATCTCCGTTTATAATGACCCGTATACCGGCAGATGCCAGCTGTCTTACCAGTGCCTCTGCCTGACTCTTGCTATGATAAGAAAAACCGGCCAGATATACAATCTGATAAGAAGACAGATCTCCATAAGAATACTCATCTATATACTTTGAATCTCCGATCTCCATATCCGGATACTCGTAAGTAATGAGAGCTGCAGAACTTCCGATGGCAATTCCGTCGTACTTTGTCACCGTACCGAAGTTCCCGGAAACTTCCCTGTGATACAGCAGATAACTGTCATTTTGCGAATCCAGTTCATAGGAAAGTTCCTCTGCCGCTTTGGTCACAGACTCTATATCTTTTTCCTTATTCTTCAACTCCTGGATCTGGATCAGCACCGTATCATTTCCCATCTCCAGGGCACGGTCAAAGACATATGGATAAAATCCGCGCTCCACTGCCTCATTTAATGACACGATGTTTTCTGCCGTGGCCGCCGACTGCCAGCCGGCACCAAAAGTTTCCTGTGTTTTTTCCTCTCCGGCATCACCGATCAGATAGTGGGCCATGGCGCCCAGACTGCTTCCATCCAATAATGCCATTCTCTGTTTTGTAATGCTCTTGGCCCGCTTGATCAGCGTTCCTTCCATAGTCTGTTCCATCCGTTTATTGGCATCGTCTCCCTCTGTGCCATGATACACCAGGCTTAAAGATGGGATACAATCCAAAGTCAGAAGGACACAGCAGAGGATCACGATCCACCGCCGCAGTTCCTTCCACATAAGAAAACTGTACAATATAAGACACAGTGCAATGGATATAAAACGGAGCATCCAGAGATACTGGCTTCCCGGAAGTTTGCAGAGTACACCGTAAGCGGATGTGGTGGTACACAAAAAGATGCATACCCCCGCCCCAAATCCTGCCATACTTTTCCGTTTGCTTCCAATAAAACCAAACACAGCCAGCAAAAAGGCCGCCAGTCCGAAGTAAAATTCCACATTGCCCCGGGTGAGACGGCGCAGTGGATTCAGGGAGATAAAGGCATCCTGGAAAAAGCCTTTCATGACCTGGGAACTATCTGTGGAGGTAATACCTCCCTTTAAAGAAGCAAAGAGCCAGACTCCCATAATAAGAAAGGATGCCAGCATACTCAGAAGAACCGGCAGGTACATTCCTTTTTCATGGGTTACTAAACGGTACACAAGCATAAACAACAGCACCGCCAGAAAGATCATGCCGGCGTATCCCACATGACACAGTGCAATCCCGGTAAATACAAGGATGATCCACTTCAGCCGCCGGAAATCTTTATCTTTCATGGTCTCATACACAAGATACATAAATACAGGCAGAAGCACCATAGACAAAGATCTTGGCAGATTTCCCTCTACAAATAAAGCAAACAGATTGTTGGGAAGGAAAAACCATAATGCGCCCATAAATGCTCCCAGTACAGGGCGGTTGTTACGGATTCCCAGGCAGAGCCACACAAGGGCTCCTGTAAAGAAGATCATAGCCACATACAGAAGGTATCCCTGCAGCGCACTTCCTCCCACAAACATCTGGCACAGCGCCAGCACATATACCGGAAGAGGTGCCCAGTAGCGCATCATCTGAACTCCGTTATACCAGAAACGGTCGTACAAAGGATATATATCCCCCTGACCGATAGACTGATACAAAGAATCCCCTTTGTATACATGGCACATGGTGTCCGCACCAGTGGGATAATTGCCCCCCATTTTAATGCAGACGGCAATTCCCACTGCTATGGCTGCATATAAAAGAACGGCAATCACAACTCCAATTTTTTTCTTCAATGTACTCTCTCCTTAATCCAGAATACGATCTAACAATTCATCTACCACTTTTCCCATTTGTTCTTTGGAACTGCGGGCAATGCTGTCCAGATACTCGTCATCCCGCTCAAAACTAATGACATAACTTCTGGTAGGAGTCTCGCTGCTTTCCATCTTAACCAACTGTCCTCCCAGTTTTTCCACAATTCTACGAATGTCGTACACAAAATAATCCGACATATTTTCCAGGGTAGGGATGGTCTCATCAAAGGGCGGGATCTGATTGATGATCCGGTTTTGATACTGGTTGAAATACTCATCAATGGCCTTCTCATAGGCATCAAACTGGATAAACTTTTCGTCTTTCATCAGGATATCCACCATAAATTCCCATGTATGGGGATGTGTCTCCCCTTCTTTCCCATTTATGATAATATAATGATTGGCATTCAGGTAAAATTTGAACTTGTACTCTCGAAATATCTTACTGCTCATTTTGTCCCTCCATTTTTTCTACCGACTGCTTCATAAATTCATTGAAAAACTCCGGCAAAGACATATCTTTGCTTTCATAACTTTCTGCCAGACAGATCTTAAACTGTACCGTATAACCAGGGATCACTTTCAAAACCCGCAGCGCTTCTTCTCTTTTACTGCATAGAATTGTCCATTGGTACGCCCTGTTTATTCTCTCTTTATGGGGTGCCGCAACCTTCTCCATATACTTTAGGTTTCTCTTGGAATAGCTTGTCGCATTTGGAAAGAAATCTTAAGTCACTTTTCCAAAACTCTCTTAATTGTTCTCCAAGAGGAGACATACCAAGTAATTTGTGCAAGCGGTGCTTGCACAAATTACTTATTAGGAAAGCGCCGAGCAAATTTTGCCATATACCTCAGATTTCTCACGGAGTAACCTGTGGTATCCGGAAAAGAAATTTTGATGTCAGCAGCATGATTTTCTACAAACTTGTTGCCCCATGTCTTGTGCTCATTGATGACATCACCGATAGAGTGGTAGAGAACCAGCAGCTATCGATTGACGCTGACCATCGCGCGGTATTGCACCGTGCGGATCTCCTGTTTGATCGATTCAACGATGTTCAGATATTCGTTGGAATTCATCAGCATTTTTTCTTTTCCTCCGTCAGTTCACGCAGCAGTCCTTGGCATCCCGCCAGCACATCCTGCCAAGTCGCTTCAAAGTCTTCGGTATACCACGGATCGGCAACATCGCAGGGATGGTCGGTATAGTCCATCAGGAGGTGCAGCTTGCCGGCAAAGTCGCCGCCGCAGATGCGGTGCATATCCCTCAGATTGGCTCTGTCCATGCCAATCAGCAAATCGTACTCCTCATAGTCCCTGTTGGTAAGCTGCCGCGCCGCATGACCACCACAGGAGATTCCGTGCTCTGCCAGCTTGCGCCGTGCCGGAGGATAGACTGGGTTGCCGATCTCCTCCCGACTGGTAGCCGCTGGTTCGATATGAAATTGCGATGCCAGTCCCGCCTTTTTTACCAAGTCCTTCATCACGAACTCGGCCATGGGGCTGCGGCAGATATTTCCATGACAGATAAACAGGATCCTCTTCATACTGCGTTCTCTCCGAAATCTCATCGTTGCCCTCATTATACCACACATCGACCTTTTCGTCGAGAACACTTTCCAGATACGCAGAATCCTCGATCATTCGCAGAAGCTCCG
>OGOG01004098.1_pt1 | contig 10387 bp, 7 predicted proteins | sample 1552581 | NCBI WGS metagenome assembly OGOG01 (sample SAMEA2580152, study PRJEB22360) | human gut metagenome | biome: human gut; feature: human-associated habitat; material: faeces | place: Denmark | collected 2008/2010 | reverse complement strand
TGTACCGCCTCAAGTGGACCAAGGGCCCGCACGACTTCGTGTACACCGACGCCGAGCGCGACCGCGTGCTCGCCGAAGGCAAGGCCAACGGACGCCAGCTGCCCAAGGGCGAAGGCATCCAGCGCTACAAGGGTTTGGGCGAGATGAGCTACCAGGAGCTGTGGGAGACCACCATGGACCCCGAGCACCGCATTCTGAAGCAGGTGCACATCGAGAACGCCGCCGCGGCTGACGAGACCTTCTCGATGCTGATGGGCGATGAGGTCGAACCCCGCCGCCTCTTCATCCAGCGCAACGCCAAGAACGTGCGTTGGATCGATGCATAACGGAATCCTCCAACCTCCCTCGTCAGAGGGAGGTACACAACGGACTTAGACAACTAAAGGAACAACAGTGGCAGATGAAAACAACACCGGCGACGAGCAGTTCACGCCGGACGGCTCGATGGAGCCGTTGAGCCCGCAGGAGGCGGACACCACCGACTACGGCCTGATGGACACCGGCGAACGCATCCAGCGCAAGGACCTGCAGCAGGAGATGCGCGAGTCCTATCTGGCGTATGCCCTCTCCGTGATCGTCGAGCGTGCCCTGCCGGACGTGCGCGACGGCATGAAGCCCGTGCATCGCCGTGTGATCTACGCGATGTACGACGGCGGCTACCGCCCCGATCGCGGCTACAACAAGTGCTCCCGCGTGGTCGGCGACGTGATGGGTAAGTACCACCCGCACGGCGATTCCGCCATCTACGACACCTTGGTGCGTATGGCCCAGTCCTGGTCGATGCGCAACATGCTCGTCGACGGCCAGGGCAACTTCGGCTCCCCCGGCGACGACCCGGCAGCCGCAATGCGTTACACGGAATGCCGTATGGCGCCGCTCGCCATGGAAATGGTGCGTGACATCGACAAGGACACCGTCGATTTCCTGCCGAACTACGATGGCAAGACGCAGGAGCCGACCGTGCTGCCGGCCCGCTTCCCGAACCTGCTGTGCAACGGCTCGTCCGGCATCGCCGTCGGCATGGCGACCAACATTCCTCCGCACAACATGCGCGAGGTGGCAGAAGGCGTGCATTGGGCGCTCGACCATCCGGACGCGAGCCGTGAGGAACTGCTCGACAACCTGATCCGCATCATCAAGGGACCGGACTTCCCTACCGGCGCCACGATTCTCGGCCATAAGGGCATCGAACAGGCGTACCGTACCGGCCGTGGCCTCATCACCATGCGAGCCGTGGTGAACACCGAGGAGATCAAGGGCCGCATGTGCCTCGTGATCACCGAACTGCCGTACCAGGTCAACCCGGATCGTCTGGTCGTGTCCATCCGCGAAGCGGTGCGCGACGGCAAGATCCAAGGCATCGCCGACATGCGCGACGAAACCTCCGGCCGTACTGGCCAGCGCCTCGTGCTCGTGCTCAAGCGCGACGCCGTGCCGAAGGTCGTGCTCAACAACCTGTACAAGCATTCCCAGCTGCAGCAGACCTTCGGCGCGAACATGCTGGCACTGGTCGACGGTGTGCCGCGCACGCTGTCCCTGGATGCGTTCATCCGTCATTGGGTAAACCACCAGCTCGAAGTCATCGCACGCCGTACCGCCTACCTCAAGCGCGAGGCCGAGGAACGCGACCACATCCTGCAGGGCTATCTGAAGGCCCTTGACATGATCGATGAGGTCATCGCCCTCATCCGTGCCTCCGAGTCCGCGGAGACCGCCCGCACGGGCCTTATGGACCTGCTTGACGTGGACGAGGTGCAGGCCGACGCCATCCTCGCCATGCAGCTGCGCCGACTGGCCGCCCTGGAACGTCAGAAGATCCTCGACGAGCACAACGAGCTCATGCGCAAGATCGCCGACTACAACGACATCCTCGCCAAGCCGGAACGCCAGCGCAAGATCGTCGGCGACGAGCTGGACGAAATCGTCGCCAAGTATGGCGACGAACGCCGTACCAAGATTCTGCCGTACTCCGGCGAGATGAACGTCGAAGACCTGATCGCCGAAGAAAACGTGGTCGTCACCGTGACCCACTCCGGTTTCATCAAGCGCACCAAGGCCGACGAATACCGCGCGCAGCACCGCGGCGGCAAGGGCATCAAGGGCGCCAAGCTGCGCGAGGACGACGTGGTGGACCACTTCTTCCTGACCAGCACGCACAACTGGCTGCTGTTCTTCACCAACAAGGGCCGCGTGTACCGTCTGAAGGCATACGAGCTGCCGGAAGGCTCCCGCGATTCCAAGGGACAGCACGTGGCGAACCTGCTGCAGTTCGGCCCGGACGAGACGATCCAGACCGTGCTGTCGATTCCGAACTACGACGTGGCCAAGTACTTGGTGCTCGCCACCCGTTCCGGCAAGGTCAAGAAGACCGCGCTCGCCGAATACGACTCCCCACGTCAGGGTGGTCTGATCGCGGTACGACTCATGACCGACGAGAACGGCGAGAACGCCGACGAGCTGATCGGTGCCGCGCTGTGCAACGCCGACGACGACATCATCCTCGTCTCCAAGCAGGGCATGAGCCTGAAGTTCGAAGCCAACGACGAGCAGCTGCGCCCGATGGGCCGCCAGACCGCCGGTGTGCAGGGCATGAAGTTCCGCGACGGCGACGAGCTTTTGGCCATGGATGTGGTGCAGGGCGATTCCGACAGGGATCTGCTCGTGGTCACCAACGAGGGCTTCGCCAAGCGCACCGCCATCAGCGAATACCGTCTGCAGGGCCGTAACGGCTACGGCGTCAAGGCCGTGCAGCTCGCCGAAGGCCGTGGCTCCCTGGTGGGTGCCGTGATCGTGGAGGAATCCGACCAGATCATGGCCATCATGAAGTCCGGCAAGGTCATCCGCTCCAACGTCGCCGAAGTCAAGCGCACCGGACGTACCACCCAGGGTGTGACGCTCGCCAAGCCTGACAAGAACGACGAAATCATCTCTATAGCACGTAACGAGGAGACCGACGAGGATGACGCCGAGCAGGCCGCCGCGGAAAACGGAGCAGTCCAGAACGACGCAGCCGCGCAATCGCAAGCCGAAACCACTACTGAAAACTCCGCTGAAACCGGTACGGAAGCCACTTCCGATGCCGGCGATGGCGAGAATGTAGAGGCCTGAGACACAGGCGGGGAATCGTCTGCGAAAACTGGTAGCCTCGGCTAGAAGTAGGCAAGATTCTGCAAGGAGCAACGATGAGCGAGAACAATGAAAGCCATCAGGCGCAGGCAGGGGCGCAGGCCCCACGCGTGGCCCGTTCCGCATCCAGCCAGCCGTTGAGCGGTACGGAACAGTCTCAGGCGCATGAGAACATGGCCGCCGCGTCCGGCGGTGTGAAGGTTCGTGAAAAAGCGCGTCGTGGCGCGCCTCGCGCCCGCCGCATGAGCCTGTCCCTGACCCGCATCGACGCATGGTCCGCGGCCAAGGTGGCGTTCATGCTTTCCATCGCGGGAGGCATCATCCAGATCGTCGCGGTGACGCTGCTGTGGCTGCTGCTGAACGTGGTCGGCGTGTTCGATCAGGTGACGCAGATCGTGTCCTCCACCGGTCTTGACGCCGGCGGATTCGACCTTGCCAACGTGCTTTCGCTGAGCACCGTGCTGAGCGCGGTCACCATCTTCTCCATCATCGAAGTGGTGCTGTTCACCGTGCTGGTGGTGATTCTCACGCTGCTGTACAACGTGGTGAGCACGCTGGTCGGCGGCATCCACGTGACGCTCGGCGACGACTGATCGATTCGTCATACGGCGTTCGTACGGCGCTTGCGCAACGTAAGCCGTTCGTGCAACATAAGAAGACGGCGCTTCCCTACTTCGGGAGGCGCCGTCTTTTCTTATGTAATCGCGATTATGCGGTCGCTTTTATGCAATCGTCATACTGCGTTGCGCGTTATGCCGTAAACGCATATGAAAACGGTCCGTGCGAACGAATCGCACGGACCGTTGAAACGGATTGTGAAAGACGATCAGAGCACGCCCTGGGCGACCATGGCGTTGGCGACCTTGACGAAGCCGGCGGCGTTGGCGCCGAGCATCAGATCGCCCTCATGGCCGTACTCCTTGGCGGCGGCCAGGGAATTGGCGACGATGTTCTCCATGATGGACTTGAGCTTGTTGTCCACCTCTTCGAACGTCCAGGAAAGGCGGTAGGAGTTCTGGCTCATCTCAAGGCCGGACACAGCCACGCCACCCGCGTTGGCGGCCTTAGCCGGGCCGTACAGCAGGCCGTTGTCCTGATAGACGGCGATTGCCTCCGGGGTGGACGGCATGTTGGCGCCTTCGCACACGACCTTGCAGCCGTTGGCGACGAGGGCCTTGGCGGACTCCTCATCGATTTCGTTCTGGGTGGCGCACGGCAGCGCGATGTCGCACGGCACGGTCCACACGCCCTTGCAGCCCTCGTGGTATTCGGCACCCGGAACACGCTCCGCGTACTCCTTGATGCGGCCGCGGTGGCCGAGCTTGATGTCCTTGACGATGTCGAGCTTGATGCCGTCCGGATCGTAGACGTAGCCGTTGGAATCGGAGGCGGTGACGACCTTCGCGCCGAGGGCCTGGGCCTTCTCGGTGGCGAAGATGGCCACGTTGCCGGAGCCGGAGATGACGACGGTCTTGCCTTCGAAGGAATCGTTCTTCAGGACGCGCAGGGCTTCCTGGGTGTAGTAGCACAGGCCGTAGCCGGTAGCCTCGGTGCGAGCCAGGGAGCCGCCGAATTCGAGGCCCTTGCCGGTGAGCACGCCGGAGTATTCGTCGCGGATACGCTTGTACTGGCCGAACAGGTAGCCGATCTCACGGGCGCCGACGTTGATGTCGCCGGCCGGAACGTCGGTGAACTGGCCGATGTGACGGCACAGCTCGGTCATGAACGCCTGGCAGAAACGCATGACTTCGGCATCGGACTTGCCTTTCGGATCGAAGTCGGAGCCGCCCTTGCCGCCGCCCATCGGCAGGCTGGTCAGGGAGTTCTTGAGAATCTGCTCGAAGCCAAGGAACTTGATGACGCCCTCGTTCACGCTCGGGTGGAAACGCAGACCGCCCTTGTACGGGCCGATCGCGGAGTTGAACTGGATGCGGTAACCGCGGTTGACCTGCACCTTGCCCTCATCGTCCGTCCAGGCGACGCGGAACTTCACCACGCGCTCCGGCTCGACGAGGCGCTCGAGCACGCCCGCCTTCTCATATTCCGGGTGCTTCTCAACAACCGGCTCGAGGCTTTCGAAGACCTCGCGAACGGCCTGCAGGAACTCCGGCTGGTCGCCATCGCGCTTCTCGACCTGCGCGTACACGCGCTTGACGTACTCATCAGTGAGCATATTTTTCCCCTTCGGGATAGTTGGGTTATCAATACGGCGGTTTCATTCTATGTGCTTGATTGTGAGACGCACAAGATATTGCTCAAGATTTGGCTGGAGGCGTTTGGAACGCCATAGGATAGTGTGTGGAAGGCGAGGAGAGAGCGTCGTCCGCAACATCAACTCCCTCATTTCCCACAGGAGAAAAACCATGCTTGAAGGATTCAAGAAGTTCATTGCACGCGGCAACATGATCGACATGGCTGTCGGTGTTGTTATGGGCGGTGCCGTCACCACCGTGGTCAATTCGATCGTGAACAGCGTGATCAACCCGTTCATCGCCATGATTTTCGGCAAGCCGAATATGGACGGCCTGCTGGCGATCACGTTCAACGGCGCGACCGTCTCGTTCGGCGCTGTGCTGGGCGCGATTCTGAATTTCCTGATTATCGCGGCCGCCGTTTATTTCTGCATTCTGGTGCCGATTAACAAGTTCCGCGACATGACCGAAGCGCTGCTTGCCAAGACCAAGCTTGCCGAGCAGAAGGAAGCCGAGGAAAAGGCCGCTGAAGAGCCGTCTGCCGAAGAGCAGACCGTCCAGCTGCTGCAGCAGATTCGTGACGAGCTGGCCAAGCAGAACGCGGCCCGCAACTAGTTGCGATTCGTGGTGCCACTCCCCTATTGATTTGATGATTCCGGCCGCTTGCGGGTATGCAGGCGGCCGTTTTATTTGGTTTGCGGGCGATCGCGTCCGTTGGATGGTCGACAAGAGGCTGAATACGAAAAAGGCTTCCGATTACTCGGAAGCCTTCAATTCTGTGGAGCTAAGGGGATTCGAACCCCTGACCCTCTCCATGCCATGGAGATGCGCTACCAGCTGCGCCATAGCCCCGTGGAGCTAGCCGGGTTCGAACCGGCGACCCTCTGCTTGCAAAGCAGATGCGCTACCAGCTGCGCTATAGCCCCATAGGTGAAAAAAGCGGCTATGCCGCTTCCTTACCATCTACGTGGGCCCGGGAGGACTTGAACCTCCGACCTCATCCTTATCAGGGATGCGCTCTAACCACCTGAGCTACGGGCCCAACTTGCTGTGTCTTGAACACAACGAATTGAAATGATACTTGAATCACAGGGAAAGTCAAGTGCCGCCGTGTCATCGGCGTGTCGTGGCATAATGCAGGCATGACATACGGGCAGCGCAACGGCGGTAACGGCCGTTACGGCAGGGGAGTGGGGCATCGCAACCGCAATCGCGTGATTTCCGAAACGACGGAGAGCATCGCCGGCATGCGGGTGGCCATCGTGCGCAAACCCATCAAAAACATGTACCTGCGCATCAAACCGCCGAACGCGGATATCGTCATCTCCGCGCCGCAACGAATGTCGCAAAGCGCTATCGAACGGTTTGTAACGGAACGCAAGCCGTGGATCGAACGGGCGCAACGCAGCATGCGGCAGGCCAGAGACGCGCAACTCAACGCGCAGCGTGCGCAAAACGGCAATATTGGCGATACTGGCGCTTCCGCCAACCCGCCCGCTTTCGTATGGACGGACGAGGCCAAGGCGCGGGCGCAACGCAACATCGAATCGCAATTGCCTGTGTTGCTTGCCAAATGGGGCCCGATCGTTGGCCGTACGCCGACGCATATCACGTTGCGTCTGATGAGTTCGCGTTGGGGATCGTGCACGCCGAAGACCGGACGTATCCGACTTAACCTGCAGCTTGGTTTAATGGCCCCTAGATTCCTCGAATACGTGCTGGTGCATGAGATGACCCACCTGTGGGAGAACGGCCACGGAGAGGGCTTTCAAAGGCGTATGAGCGCCTATCTGCCGCAATGGAGGCAGTTGCGCCGCGACATCAACCGGCAGGTGGTGCTGTAAGAGGCCGCTTGGGTTACTTGGCGTCCGCCGCGGAATCGCCAGCCGCGGAACCGTCCTCATCTGCGGTGTGCCGGCGCACTTCCAGCGTTTCGATACGACGGCCGTCCACTTCGGTGACGACCATGTCATAACCGTCATCGGATGACAGCACGTCGCCGACCTCGCCCATTTTGCCGGTGTGCGCCAGGAAATAGCCGGCAACCGTCTCGTACGGGCCGTCTTCCAGCTCGATGCCGGTCAAATCCGCGAAATCCTCGATCGTCATGCCACCTTCGATGGTGGCCACGCCATTGACGAAAGCGGCGCGTTCTGTGCGTTCGCCGCCCTTTTCCTCCGGCAGGTCGTATTCGTCGCGGATGTCGCCGACCAATTCCTCGGTCATGTCTTCCAACGTGACGATGCCGTCGGTGCCGCCGTATTCGTCGATCACCACGGCCAGGTGAATGCCTCGTTTGCGCAGCAGCTCAAGGCTTGGCAGCAGCTTCGACGTGCCCGGCAGGGAAATGCCCTCACGCGTCACGTCGGCAACGGTTCTCGCCTTCGGATCGCGGATGTCGAGCAGGTCGCGCACGTGCACGAAGCCGAGCACGTCATCGAAATCCTTGCCGGTGACGGGGTAACGCGAATACGGCATTTCACGCACGTACGCGGCGGCTTCCGCAATCGGCATGGAGCCGTCCAGGAACGCGACGTCGGCACGCGGACGCATGACCTCCGCCACAATGGTTTCGGATGCGTCGAACACGTCGTCGAGGATGGTGCGCTCGTCCTTGCTGAGGTTGGTGTTGGTGTTGACGAGCACGCGCAGCTCGTCGTCGGACACCTCGCTGTCGGTTTCGTTCGGATCGAAGCCGAGCAGCCGCACGATGCCGTTCGTGTTCTTGCCGATCAGCCAGATGATCGGCTTGCACACTTTGGCGAACACATGGATGGCCGGCACCACGGCACGCGCGATCTGCTCGTTGCGTTGCATGGCGATACGCTTCGGCACCAGTTCGGAAATGACGATCGAGCAATACGAGATGATCAGCGTCAACGCGATGGTGGTCAGGGGAGCGGCGACGTTATGCGGCACACCCCAGTCTTCGATGACCGGCACGATATACGGGGCGATTGAGGATTCGCCGAACGACGCGGACAGGAAGCCGCACAGCGTCACGCCGATCTGCACGGTGGACAGGAACGTGTTCGGGTCGCGTGCGATCTGCGCCACACGCTTGCCGCGCGCATCCTCCTGTTCCATCTGGTCGATCTGCGATCCGCGCAGGCTGACCAGCGCCAGTTCGGTGCCGGCGAACACGGAACCGAGCAGCAGGAAAATGAAAATCAGAAGGATGTTCAAACCAAGCGACATGATTCCAATCTAAAGCAACGGCATGTCAAAACAGCGCGACGCAACGGATCCGGAAGCCGTCTTTTTCCGGAAAATCGTCAGAAGCTCAGCACTTCCACCTTGCCGGTGTCGAGCTGGTAGCGTGCTCCGGTGATCATCAGCCGATCCTCGGCCAGCGCGCGCTGGATCACTTCGGAACGTTCCACCAGCTGTTCGATGGTGCGTGCGATGTGCACGCGCTCGAAATCCTCCGCCGATTCCAGTTCCGATTCGTGCGCCTGCCAAATCGAAAAACCGACCGTGCGCAGCATCAGCGATTCCGCGTTCATAATGCGTTCGTCGATGTCGGCGATGCTGTCGGCGGCCATCAGCGAATCCTCCGCGTCGGCGGTCAGTTCGTGCAGCAGTGCCTCGTATTCCTTGCTCGCCTGCTTGATCGCGCCGCAATTCTGGTGGCCGAGCACCACCAAAAGCCGTACGCCGAGCGTATCCACCGCGTATTCCAAGCTTGCGATTACCGCATCGTCGATGACCTGTCCCGCCGTACGCACGGTGAACAGATCGCCGATGCCCGCGTCGAAAATGATGTCGGGGCTGACGCGTGCGTCGGAGCAGCTGAGTATCGCCGCGTCCGGCTCATGCGTATCGACGACCGCCGCGCGCGCTTCCGCACTGCGGTTCGGATGTTCCGGCTTGCCTTCCGCGAATCTGCGATTACCGGCCAGCATGCGGCTCCACACGCCGCTCGCGGTGCCTTCCACGTCGTTTTGGTCTACAAACAGCTCGTCATTGTCCGCCATTGTCGCTCCCTTTTTCGGCTACTCACATCATACGGGTGAGACTGCATGTTCGCTGGGAATGGGGAGGATCGGGTGTGGAAAACGTACGGATTGCGTAAACGTGAGCATAAACGCGAGCGGGGAGGTCCGCGCCTCTTATCGGCACGGAACCTCCCCGCTCGTATCAATCAGTCAGACGAAGATCAGCCCGTGTTCTGCAGGCCTGCGGCGACGCCCGAAACGGTGCACAGGATCAGATAGGTGTAGTTCTCCTTCTGGCCGTGCGTGAGCTCTTCCTTGTCCACGCGCTTGCGCAGCGAGCCGAGGGCGAGCACCTGGGTGACGGACAGCGCGTCCACGTACGGCGAGCGGATGCGGATGGCCTGGCCGAGCACGTGGCGGTGCTGCAGCGGCCATTCGTCGCCGACGATCTTGAGCACCCACTTGCGGGTGAGCTCCATCTCGTCGAGGACCTTCTTGTTGAGGTCCTCACGGTCGCCGAGGGCGAGGTACATCTTGGCGATGCGCTCGTCGGTCTTGGCCAGCGACATTTCGATGTTGTCGATGAACGTGGAGAACAGCGGCCACTCCTCGTACGCCTGACGCAAGGTGTTCAGGTCGCCGAACTGCTCGCACGCGGTGCCGAGGCCGTACCATGCGGCCAGGTTGATGCGGGCCTGGGCCCAGGAGAAGATCCACGGAATGGTGCGCAGGTCGTCGAGGGACTTGGCGCCCAGACCACGCTTCGCCGGACGGGAGCCGATTGGCAGCAGGCCGATTTCGGTCAGCGGCGTGACGGTGGAGAACCACGGTGCGAAGCCGTCGGTGTTCAGCAGGTCGAGGAAGCGGTTGTGCGCGGCCTCGTCGAGCTTGCTGGCCATGTCGGCGTACTTCTTGGTCATATCCGTGTTGCGCTTCTCCACGCTCGGAGCGGACTGCAGCAGCGTTGCGGCTGCGACGGACTCCACATGGCGGATGGCAAGCACCGGGTTGCCGTAGCGGGCGAAGATGACCTCGCCCTGCTCGGTGAGCTTGAAACGGCACTTCACGGAGCCGACCGGCTGTGCGAGCACGGCTCGGTTGGCCGGGCCGCCGCCCCCGCCGCTTGAGGAT
>OGOG01004079.1_pt1 | contig 10434 bp, 9 predicted proteins | sample 1552581 | NCBI WGS metagenome assembly OGOG01 (sample SAMEA2580152, study PRJEB22360) | human gut metagenome | biome: human gut; feature: human-associated habitat; material: faeces | place: Denmark | collected 2008/2010 | reverse complement strand
TCAGTAATTTAAGAATTTCCAGACAGTCAGTATTAATAGATTCATATTGTTCATCGCTTATATATTCTGTTTGCTGAAGTAAATATAGCCAATATTCTGTTTCAGAACATTCCTTTTGAGAAATAGAGTATTTGTGTATAAAGTCAAGATGTGATTCTGCATAAATAGCTTCTCTAATATTAGCACCGATAGAAGTTCCACTACGTAATATCTGTTTTGATAGAATTGTTTCTTTCTTGCAATCTCTTAAATACTTATATAGATTAATTATTCGAATTGCAAATTTGGTAGACTTCTCTTTTAATAAATTTTCTTTCACGGCTACGGCTAATACCTAATACTTAATACCTAATACTTATTTAAACCTTTCTCCCCATAACTGCTGCATCCGTTCTGCATGCTTCTGTTCGGCGGCATTGTTCTGAGGTTGCCATATTCGTTTTTCTTTCAGCTCGTCCGGCAAGAATTGTTGTTTCACGAAGTTGCCTTCGTAGCTGTGGGCGTACTTGTATTCTTGTCCATATCCCAGTTGCTTCATCAGCTTGGTGGGAGCATTGCGTAAATGCAGAGGTACAGGCAAGTTTCCGGTGGAACGTACCAGCTCTAATGCATCGTTAATGGCACTGTATGCCGAATTGCTTTTAGGACTCGTTGCCAGATAGATCGTTGTTTCCGCCAAAGGGATGCGCCCTTCGGGCCAACCGATTTTCATCAGAGTTTCAAAGCAGGCATTCGCCAGCAGCAATGCGTTCGGATTGGCCAGACCTATATCTTCGGCGGCAGAGATAACGAGTCTCCGCGCGATGAAAGCAGGGTCTTCACCACCTTCTACCATGCGGGCGAGCCAGTAAATAGCCCCGTCCGGATCACTGCCACGGATAGACTTGATAAAAGCGGAAATGATGTCATAATGCATTTCCCCGTCCTTGTCGTAAGCCAACGGATTCTGTTGCAGACGTTCGGTCACCATGTCATCGGTGATGACAACCGTTTCCTCTGTGTCCGATTCCACTACAAGTTCAAGTATATTGAGCAGTTTACGGGCGTCTCCGCCGGAGAAGCGCAGCATGGCTGTCGTTTCTTTGAGTTCGATTTTCCGTTCTTTCAGTATGGTGTCGGTGGTGATGGCACGTTGCAGAAGTTCGAGCAAATCTTCCTTTTCCAAAGATTTGAGCACATAAAGCTGGCAACGGGAGAGGAGAGGGCGGATCACTTCGAATGATGGATTCTCGGTCGTTGCGCCTATCAGCGTCACCGTACCGTTTTCCACAGCTCCCAACAAAGAATCCTGTTGCGACTTGCTGAAACGATGGATTTCATCGATAAACAAGATCGGACTGGATTGCGAGAAAAAGCGGTTGCTCTTGGCACGCTCTATCACTTCGCGCACATCTTTGACGCCTGAAGTCACGGCACTCAGCGTATAAAACGGAGTTTCCAGTTTATTGGCGATAATCTGTGCCAATGTGGTTTTTCCCACTCCGGGAGGTCCCCAGAGGATAAACGAAGAAATACGTCCCGCATCAATCATCTTACGCAGGATAGCCCCCGGTCCAACTAAATGTTTCTGACCGATATAATCATCCAATGTCTTTGGTCGTAACCGTTCTGCTAAAGGTTGCATAGTTTTAGAATACCATTAATACCATGAAACGAATACCGTTCTTGTTGATACCCGGATTGTCACGGTAGGTGAAACGATGTACATATTCAACGTGCAGCAACTTGAAAATGTTGTAGATACCTATACTTCCTTCGATATACGGCACCTTCGGGTCCATCACGAAACTGGTGAATTTACCGTCGCGTGTCGGGAAACGGAAGAGGTCGGGGTTGCTGCTCTTGAATGGATTGTTTTTGTCGGTCAATGTCCCCCACAATGCGCGGATACGGAACATTTCTCTCCATTTCAGATTCTTGATCAGCGGGATGCGGTTGAACAACTTTCCGTTCATGTCATAAGAAAGTGACATGGACGCATACCGGTCGTTCAGGAATTCCATATTGTTGATCAGGGAAAATGTCTCACGTTGAGTGATATATGACAAGTTGGCTTCCGGCAGAATCAATAGCGGGAAAGGTACGACATTCCATTCTGCCCCTGCTTTTACGCTACAGTCTATCTTTCCCCACGAAGCGGGAAGCCAGAAACGTTTCCAGATGCTTGCTTCCGTGCGGTTGAAGTTGTATTCTCCGCCCAGCACGCCTTTGAAGCCCATGGCATGAGTCAGCGTGAAGATAGGAGCGTCCAGCGACACCGGAACACGGCGCTGCTTGGAGTTGACGAAAGATTCTCCCGGAGCATAACGCAGTGTCACACTCGCTTCGGAAGTCGTGATGTCATGCACACGGGTTTGTGCAGCGTCATTCCGCAGATATTCCAGTTTTCCGGTAGGCTCGTCATTTCGATGGCGGAGCATGGCTTTCACTCCGAATCCCGTCAGCGTTTCGAGTTCGTAGTTGATGGTAGCATCACGCATATATGACATCTGGTCTACCGTTGTCGTTTTCATCGAAAGGAAGATGTTGTCTTTGTCCGTAAACAGGAACTTGTCCATCGGCGACATTACATCATAACTGTACGTTGCAGATATAAAATGTTTGGGAAACTCCCATACTACATAATCTCGTTTGTTGAAAGAATAAGTCAGCGTTCCGCTATATTTCCACTTTTCGTCTTTCAGACCATAAGCTCCGTATCCGCTCAGGAACCAATGCTTGTCAAAATGGGCAGTAGTCATACCACTCAGGCGGAAACGGGTTCCGTCGATGTAGTTGCTTGAAATCATGGTGTTGATAGGACCGATATCCACTTTGCTCTTATGGCCTTTGCTGCCTGTTTCCACAAAGTTCTCGATCAATGCTTTCGCACCGAAGATGATATATTTGAATCCCGGAATCTGTTCCAGACGGTTGACGAATACATCCATATTGCTTTCCTTTCTGGTCAACGGCACCTGGCGTACACTCGCCCAGTATTCGTCACTCTTCGAAAGCATGTCGGCCTCCTTGATCACAGGACCTTTCAAACGGAACAACCGCTGTTCTATCGGATCAAACTTATAATTGCTGTATTTAGTCGTTCGTTCTACCTGTAACCCTCCCGAGGTTTTGTTGGAACTCCATGAAAGGTCTACCGTCATGTCGTCATCCGCCAATACCCAGTTCCCGTTGGGAAGCTGCTCGTACTGCTGCACGATGTCCATGCGGTTGACAAAGTTGACACCACTCTTTTTAGGCAGGTTCATCGTACACTTCTGAACGGCATAGGTCGAATCTTTCAGCACATAAAGATGGCCTGTAAATCCGAAATCCTGTGAGTTCTGCGGTACGAACGTCAGATGTACGCATTCGCGCTTGTCCACCATCAGCGTATCCATCAGGTAGTATTTATAGAATGAGATGGCATTGTTGCCGATAGGGCTTACGAATCGCTGTTGGAGCAGCCGGATGTCATCATCATAAATGTTGATGTCGGCAAAAACATCCTTCAGAACAGTCCCCAGCATGTCTCCTGTGGAGAAAAACTCTTCGATACCATTGGAGTTCTTTCCTTTGATAATGGTCTTTTTGCTTTCGGGATCTTTCCGGAAAATGGTCTGTGAGGCCGTTTCCTGTACGGAGATAGGGAGAATCAGTTTGTTGGTCGTCTCCGACACTTCCACCTGATCTTTGAGGAATGAGTATTTCTTGTAGATACCCTTTTCCAGTTTCTCCGGAGTCAGGTCGTTGATAGACATTTTCATTTTCTCGTACTTGTCGTACTGGTAGTAATCGTTCACTTCGAGCACTTGTGCTTTTTTGTGTTCGATCACTTTCTTCATGAATTCGACTGCCGGATTATTCTTGCGGGAGTATTTTTCTTTCTGTGGTTTTACGACTACTTCGGTGAGCATTACATCGTCCGGGGAGAGTTTGACATTGACGGTCTGATTTCCGGAGCCTACTTTAACGGTTTTGGTGACATATCCGATGGAAGAGAAAACGAGCGTTCCTCCGTTTCTCCGCGCGTCGAGCTTATATTCTCCGTCAATATTGGTGACAGTACCCATATCTCTCTTGTCTTGGTAGTAGACAGAGATATACATTAGTGGTTCATGAGTGACTGAATCAGTTACAACCCCCTTTATTTGCTGCGCAAAAGCATTTGAAACTGCAAATACGACTAAGAGCAGTATCAGTATTTTGTTATATCGTTGTATCATAACGTTCGTAGTAGGGCTGCAAAGTTAACAAATAAGTCTGAGTAAAATAGAGTATATAACTTTTTTTACCCATCGTTTTTTGTTATTTACAAGCTTATATCATTCAACAATGGAAGGAGGCAGATTGTTTTTTATCTTTTTATACTTCCCTTTTCAACGTATGCCACATCTTGCGAACCGGCATGCTCCGATTCTTTTCCGTAGTTCCAAAATCTGTTTCAACGGTTGAAACAAAAAGTTTCATGCCTTGAAACTCTAGTTCCCACTGCTTGAAACTCTGGTTTCTACGCCTTGAAACTTTGGTTTCCTCGGCGTGAAACTTTCTGAAACACTTGTCGAACCTGATAGTGGTCGGCTACTTCTGTCTGGCTATTAAGCCGGCTCGTTGATCATCGAGTCCGGCTCAACCACTCCGGTTATTTACTTGTTAATATTTGTACGATTCGTTCGGCTGTTCGTCCGTCCCAGCGTTCGGGGAGTTCGCCTTTCTTCCATTCACCTTTCATCAGCGTATCCATAGCCTGAGCGAGTGCTGCCGGATCTTCGCCGACCAGTTCATTCGTTCCCACGCGCCACGTTTCCGGATGTTCGGCATACGTGTTGAGCGTGATACAGGGGATGCCGAGGAACGTAGCTTCTTCGGCTACATTGCCGGAGTCCGTGATGATTCCTTTGGCTTTATTGATCAGATATCCGAAGAAAAGATAATTCTGCGGAGGCATGATATGAAGATTCGGGGCTTCTATGCCGAGGTCTTTGATTGCATTGCGCACATATGTGTGCATGGGCGCTACGATAGGCATACCAGCAGCTTTTTCGATCATCGTTTGCATCAACTTCCGCAGGTTCTCTTTGTTGTTGAGCAGTACACGTCGGTTGAGGGTGAGCAGGAGATAATTGCCCTCCTGAAGTCCCAGCACGGAGAACCATACCGGTTTGAGCAGCCGGTTCCGGTTGAAACGAACGGTATCTACCAAAATGTTGCCGACGTAATATACGTTTTCGCTTTCCGTGCCTGTCTGATTCAGATTTCGGTTGGCCACCATGCCGGCGGTAAACAGATAATCGGATACTCCGTCGGTAATCATCCGGTTTACTTCCTTCGGCATCTTCATGTCGAAGGAACGTGTGCCGGCTACCAGATGGGCTACCTTGATTCCTTGTTTCTTGGCTACGATGGCGCAACTCATGGTTGCTGTCAGATCATCCACTACCAGGACGACGTGTGCCGGATTCTCCGTCAGCTCCTGTTCGAAGGCGATCATGATTCCGGCTGCCAGACTGGTGGGGTTACTGCTTTCCACTCCAAGGTAGACATCGGGAGCTTTCATGTCGAGATCCGAAAACAGGGAAGCATCCAGACTTGTATCGTCCCGTCTGCCTGTGTACACCAAACGGTAGGAGATGCTTTTACCCAGCCCTCTTGCGGCTTCGATGGCGCGTGTGATAGGGGCTATTTTCATGAAATTGGGGCGTGCCCCGGCAACAATTGTTATTTTCATATTGTTTCTATCTAATTCGTGTAGCAAAAGTACATTTTCTTACGGAATTTATTCGTTACTTTGCATACAAAATAACAAATATATGCCGACATTCGTTCAAATTCTTGATTTTATAGGCACATTTGCCTTTGCTATTAGTGGTATCCGGCTGGCTTCAGCAAAGCGTTTCGACTGGTTCGGAGCCTATGTCGTAGGTCTTGCTACCGCTATCGGTGGCGGTACTATCCGTGATGTACTGCTGGATGTGACGCCCGGATGGATGACGAACCCTATCTATTTGATCTGTACGGGACTTGCCTTGATCTGGGTGATCTGTTTCGGTCGCTGGCTGATCCGTCTGAATAATACCTTTTTTATATTCGATACCATCGGACTGGCTTTGTTTACGGTGGTCGGTGTGGGGAAAAGTATCGCTTTGGGCTATCCTTTTTGGGTAGCCATCATCATGGGTAGTATCACAGGTGCCGCAGGAGGTGTGATTCGTGATGTCTTTATCAATGAGATCCCCTTGATTTTCCGAAAAGAAATCTATGCGATGGCGTGTGTAGTAGGCGGCATCGCTTACTGGCTGTGCGATGCCGCAGGGATGGAATCTTATGTCTGTCAGCTCGTTGGCGGATCGGTGGTATTTGTTACACGCATCCTTGCCGTGAAATACCACATTTGCCTTCCTATATTAAAAGGTAGTGAAGAGACTGACGGCAATTCTTGAAGATTTTACTTCTTGTCCAGATCCACTTCTCCCCGGTAGCTGATTGCCTGACGGTTCTGCATCGTGACATCGATGCTGGTGGTGCCGTCGGGGAACACTTTCGCCCTGAACTCAAAGAAGTCTTCCGGACTTCGGGCGGAGAATTTGATAACGGCGTTTCCCTTCTTATCCATATCCATCGTGTATTCTTTGAGGGGAGCGTTGAATATCAGCCCGCTTCCTCCGCCGTAAGGAACGCTGTAAGCACGTCCGTAATAAGGGAGGTAAGAGAATACCGAATCATTTCTGATTTGCAGTGAGTATTGTGAAGTCAGAGGTATAGAACGTCCGCGCATGGGCATAGCAGTGTTGACGTCTATCTTGTAGTCTTCTGATACGATCAGCTGTCTGACAGCTTCTTTCTTCTGTTCCTTCTTCTCCTTCTTGGTCTGTGCCGAAAGAGTCGGGATTCCTGCTAGCATAACCAGCAGTAGCATAAGGATTTGTTTTCTTGTTTTCATATCAGTTACAGTTTAGTGTATATATGTATAACACTCAAATATACTAAAAATAAGGAGTCCCCCTGCTTTCTTTAATGAAAATTAAACAGAAATCTTTAGAACTGTTCCAGAATGGAGATTCGTTTCTCGATAGGGGGATGCGTGGCAAAGAGGCCGCTAAGTCCGCTGAGGGCACTTTTCGACTGGTCGCCCGGATTCTGAATGAATAATTGCGCCACATCCCCACGTTTTACCGCTTCTATATCCGGATCATCGGAAATTTTGCGCAGGGCACTTGCCAATGCTAACGGATTCTTTGTCATCTCCGCCGAACCGGCATCTGCCATATATTCGCGCTTCCGTGAAATGGCGAAGCGCATCAGACTGGCAAAGAAGTAACCGACAGCGGCTATTACTAAGGCAATCAGTATGATGAGGATAGCTCCTCCGCCGTTTTTCCCGTTGCTACGTATGCGCGCGTGCGTAATAGTATAGAAAGTGATCTGCGTCAGCATCGAGAAGATTCCGACAAATACAATCGAGACGATCAGCAGGCGCACATCTCTGTTGCGGATGTGAGTCAGTTCGTGGGCGATGACTGCTTCCAGTTCTTCGTCGTTCAACTTCTGAATAATCCCTTTCGAGAGAGTGACCGTATAGGTGCGGTCGTTGATACCGCTGGCAAAAGCGTTCAATGAATCGTCGTCGATGATATTGATTTTCGGAGTCTTCATTCCGTTTGCCATGCAGAGGTTCTCGACCAGATTGTAGACACGTTTGTTCTCTCTGCGGTCGAGAGGTTTGGCGCCTGTGGCGGCTTTGATGATACTCGTATTCGCCCAGAAAGCTATCAGGAACCAAATCAATACGACCCCCATCGTATAGGGGAGGGCATTGATGAAAAGAGGATTAGCCAATTCCAGGATACTTACTTCCATGCTTTCACCGTGCCCCATAGCGGCCAGCAGATAGCAGGCCAGATAAAGCAATGCTGCTACCAGGCAGGGAAATAGAAATAACAGAAGAACAGAGCGCCGGTTGTTCCGGCTCTGCTGTGTTTGGATTCCGACGTACTGCATACGTGCTCGTTTTTAGAAACTGATCTTCGGTGCCTGTTCCAGATTCGCACGTTCGTTGGTACCCAGGTCGAACATGATTTCTCTGCGGAAACCTGCCATACCTGCTATGATATTGGACGGGAATGTCTGAACCGCATTATTATATTCCTTCGTAGCCGAGTTAAAGTAACGGCGTACAGCAGCCAATTTATTCTCTACATCGGATACTTCTTCTTGCAGTTGCAGGAAATTCTGGTTTGCTTTCAGGTCCGGATAAGCCTCCAACGTGATTTTCAATCCCGATAAAGCGGAAGATAATTGATTCTCAGCTGCTATCTTCTCGTCGATTGTCTTGGCGCTGACTGCACCGTTACGTGCCTGAATCACCCGTTCGAGGGTATCTTTTTCGTGTGCGGCATATCCTTTCACGGTATCCACCAGTTGCGGAATAAGGTCGTGGCGCTGTTTCAGCTGCACGTCGATGTCTGCAAAAGCATTTTCACGGTTATTTCTCAGTCTCACCAATGAGTTGTACATGGAAGCAAAAATGATTCCCAACAGTACGATTATTCCTACGATAATAAGTATAGTCATGTCCTTTACTTTAAGTTAATAATACTACCCAAAAGTAAGTTATTTTGTATTGCCAAACAAGAAGAAGAGAATAAAAAACGTCCTAAACCACCTAAAAACTATCAAAAAGCACCTAAAATCTATCATTTGACAGTTTCACCCCCTAAGAAATGACGAATTTCCCCCTGTTTGACTCATAAAATACCTTTAAACTTGCAAACGTCAAGAAAGAAACGAAATATTAACCGTAAAACCCTTAAAGTATGAAAAGTTTAAGTTTCAGAAAAGATTTAATTGGAGTTCAGGAAGAGTTGCTTCGTTTTGCTTATAAATTAACTGCCAATCGTGAAGAAGCAAATGATTTATTGCAAGAAACATCATTAAAGGCCTTGGATAACGAGGAAAAATATGTTCCCGATACAAATTTTAAAGGATGGATGTACACAATCATGCGTAACATCTTTAATTAATAACTACCGTAAAATCGTACGTGACCAGACATTCGTAGATCAGACCGACAATCTGTATCATTTGAATCTCCCCCAAGACTCAGGATTTGAAAGTACGGAAGGCGCTTATGACTTAAAAGAGATGCACCGCATCGTCAACGCGCTGCCGAAGGCATATAAAGTACCATTTTCAATGCACGTATCCGGTTTTAAATACCGTGAGATCGCTGAGAAGCTGGACCTACCCCTCGGAACGGTGAAGAGCCGCATATTCTTTACACGCCAACGTTTGCAACAAGAGTTGAAAGATTTTGTATAAATAGGGATAACACATTAGTCAAACAATTAATTCTGGTAAGGAGCAACGGGTAAAAACTCGCTTGCTCCTTTGATTTTGTGACAATATGATATTAAACATGTCTTTATACCCCAACTTATTCTCTCTGTATTTGTTATTATGTCAGAGAACTCAGTATATTTGTATCAACTAGTTAACCTAAGTAATATAAATCTCATCTATTTACGGCAATGAAAAAGGAAATCAAATTCAGTCTCGTTTATCGGGATATGTGGCAGTCGTCCGGCAAGTATCAACCGCGTGCCGATCAGTTAGTAAGAATTGCTCCGTTAATTATCGAAATGGGTTGTTTCTCCCGTGTAGAAACCAACGGAGGCGCGTTCGAACAAGTCAACCTACTGTATGGCGAGAACCCGAACAAAGCCGTCCGGGCTTTCACGAAACCTTTCCACGAAGCCGGCATACAAACTCATATGCTCGACCGTGGTCTGAATGGTCTTCGAATGTATCCCGTTCCGGCAGATGTGCGCCGGTTAATGTATAAAGTAAAACATGCGCAGGGAGTGGACATCACCCGTATCTTTTGTGGCTTGAATGAAGTCAGAAATATTATTCCTTCCATTCATTATGCCCTTGAAGCGGGGATGATTCCGCAGGCAACGTTATGTATTACGTTCTCGCCCGTGCATACCGTAGAATATTATACCGCTATCGCCGAGCGTCTGATAGAGGCCGGAGCACCGGAAATCTGTCTGAAAGATATGGCAGGTGTCGGTCGCCCCGAAATGCTGGGACGTCTGACGAAAGCAATCAAGGAACGGCATCCCGAAATCATCATCCAGTATCACGGACATAGCGGACTGGGACTTTCGATGGCTTCTATCCTCGAAGTTTGTGAGAATGGCGCGGATATTATTGATGTTGCAATGGAGCCGATTTCGTGGGGGAAAGTTCATCCGGACGTTATCTCTGTGCAGGCTATGCTGAAAGACGCGGGATTTCAGGTACCGGAGATTAATATGAAAGCCTACATGAAAGCCCGTGCCATGACACAGGAGTTCATTGACGATTTTCTGGGTTATTTTATGGACCCTACCAACAAGCATATGTCTTCTTTGCTCTTGAAATGCGGACTTCCCGGAGGTATGATGGGTTCTA
>OGOG01004078.1_pt1 | contig 10439 bp, 4 predicted proteins | sample 1552581 | NCBI WGS metagenome assembly OGOG01 (sample SAMEA2580152, study PRJEB22360) | human gut metagenome | biome: human gut; feature: human-associated habitat; material: faeces | place: Denmark | collected 2008/2010 | reverse complement strand
ACCATTGAAAATAATACTCTTTTCATGATTGTTGTTTGATTAATTATTAATATTACGTCTATTCTTTTTCTTCATTTTCTTCGATTCCTGTATCGGGAGTATCTGCATCTTCTGAACTATCCATATCTGTTGTCGGATCGCTCAGGATTTTGCCCTCTACTTCTTCTACGGGGATTTCATCTTCCAAACTTTCTGTCGTTACTTTACATACAGAGCCGATTTGATCGTTACGTTTTTCAAGGTTAATAAGGCGTACACCTTGTGTGGCACGTCCCATAATTCGAAAATCTGCAACTTTCAGACGTATGGTGATACCGGATTTATTGATGATCATCAAATCGTTATCATCTGTTACAGATTTGATAGTTACCAGTTTGCCCGTTTTTTCAGTGATATTCATTGTCTTCACACCTTTACCACCACGGTTTGTTTTACGATAATCTTCGATTTCAGATCGTTTGCCATAGCCTTGTTCTGAAACGACCATTACGGACTCGGTTTCCAAATCTTTAATGCAGATCATTCCTACTACTTCATCCTGACCATCGTTATCGAGTGTAATGCCACGTACGCCTGTTGCTGTACGACCCATGACACGAACTGTTGCTTCGTGAAAACGGATGGCACGACCGTTACGGTTAGCGATGATTATTTCATTATTTCCATTGGTCATACGGACTTCAATCACTCGATCGTCCTCTCGGATTGTAATGGCGTTTACGCCATTTTGACGTGGACGTGAATATTGCTCAAGCAAGGTTTTCTTGATTACACCATTCTTGGTACAGAATAATACATAATGACTGTTGATGTATTCTTTGTCATCAAGATTCTTCACGCGCAGGTACGCGTTTACTGCGTCATCAGAATCAATGTTCAGTAGATTTTGGATAGCACGGCCTTTTGAATTCTTTGTTCCTTCCGGAATTTCATATACTTTTAACCAATAACACTTACCTTTTTGAGTAAAGAACATCATAGTATTGTGCATGGTGGCAGGATATATGTGTTCGATGAAGTCTTCATCACGTGTTTCGGTACCCTTAGAACCTACCCCACCGCGATTTTGCGCGCGGAATTCCGATAAAGGTGTACGTTTGATATATCCCATGTGTGAGATTGTGATGATCATTTCATCATCAGCATAGAAATCTTCGGGATTGAATTCTTCAGAGGAATAAACAATCTCCGAACGGCGTTCATCACCATATTTTGCTTTTACTTCAAGCAATTCGTCTTTTATAACTTTACGACATATTTCATCGTCAGCCAAAATACTTTCCAAGTAGGAAATTTGATTCATAATCTCCTCGTATTCAGCATGCAATTGGTCTTGCATCAGGCCCGTTAATTGACGTAAACGCATTTCAACAATGGCGCGTGCCTGGATTTCTGTCAGTTCAAAACGTTCTGTCAAACCGGTGATTGCATCGTTTGGAGTTTTTGCTGCACGGATAATGCGGATCACTTCATCAATGTTATCTGATGCAATAATCAGACCTTCAAGGATATGGGCACGTTCTTTCGCCTTGCGCAGATCAAATTGAGTTCTACGAATAACTACTTCATGTCTATGTTCAACGAAGTATTTAATAAGATCTTTTAGATTCAGTGTTTTGGGGCGTCCATGCACCAGTGCTACATTGTTCACACCGAAAGAAGTCTGCAATGCTGTCATTTTATACAGCTTATTTAAGACTACGCTGGCATTGGCATCACGTTTAATGTCAATAACGATGCGCATGCCTTCACGGTCTGATTCGTCGTTGGCATTCGATATGCCTTCAATCTTTTTGTCATTAACAAGGTCAGCGATATATTTAATCAATTCTGCCTTATTAACATTGTAAGGTATTTCGGTAACAACAATTTTATCATGAGTTTGTCCGGCTTCTATTTCAGCTTTGGCACGCATAACGACACGGCCACGACCTGTGAGATAAGCCTCACGAACCCCACTTATACCGTATATATATCCTCCGGTTGGGAAATCGGGCGCTTTGACGTAATTCATCAGTTCTTCTACAGTAACTTCCGGATTGTCGATATAGGCATGGCATGCATCAATCACTTCGGACAAATTGTGAGGTGGCATGTTTGTTGCCATACCTACTGCAATACCGGACGCACCGTTTACCAACAAGTTAGGGATACGTGTTGGCATTACTGTCGGTTCTACCAGTGTATTATCAAAGTTTGGTTCAAAATTCACGGTTTCCTTGTACAGGTCTTCCATCATGGCTTCGCCCAGCTTATTTAGACGGGCTTCGGTATAACGCATGGCAGCGGGACTGTCACCGTCGACGGAACCAAAATTACCTTGACCATCTACCAATGGATAGCGCATTGCCCATTCTTGAGCCATACGAACCATTGCAAAATATACGGAAGAGTCCCCGTGGGGATGGTATTTACCCAATACTTCACCAACGATTCTGGCTGATTTTTTATAAGGTTTATCTGACATATTACCCAATTCCATCATTCCGTAGAGAATTCTGCGGTGAACGGGCTTAAATCCATCTCTAACATCTGGAAGGGCACGTGAAACAATGACCGACATGGAGTAGTCAATGTACGATGACTTCATTTCCTCCTCGATGTTAATCTTTATAATTCTGTCTTGTTCAAGCATTTAAAAAGATTATTAATTATACATTTGTGGCTTATGAAAAACCACGCTAAAGTACTACTTTTTCTAGATATACAAAAGTTTTCAGCCATAAACTTTTTGTAGTTGTCGGTATGCTGTTTATGGTTCGTGGAAAGTGTATGGTTATGATGGTAAAATGCTATCCTTAATGTCTTTTTTATCAATGTTTTATGGAATGTTTACGTGAACTCCATATTGAAAACATCCGGATGTTCTTATCAAAAACATGGGGATGTTATTGTATAAAACATCCGGATGTTGTGTGTTAAAACATGGGGGTGTATTTGCTGTTTTGTCCCTTGATTAATTCTAAAGAGATTAATATAATGAATTTAAAAAGGCTATTTTTTATGTATTTATTGTAAAGGTATATAGTGATATGTGTTTTTTTGGCACGACATTTGTTATCATAATAAATAAAGCAAATATTACGTATAAACAGATTTATATGTATCTTTGCAAGTGAATAACCCTTAAGAAGGAAGGAATAAAAGTATGAATAATCAATTCTCACAAAAAGTTTCCGATATTATCGTCTTTAGTAAAGAAGAAGCCAATCGTCTGAGAAGCAGATATATTGGGCCTGAACACCTGCTGTTGGGTATACTTCGTGACGGTGAAGGGAAAGCTATAGAGATATTGTCCAAACTCAAAACGAATCTGACCGACATAAAAAAGCAGATTGAAGTGATATTAAAAGCGGAGGCAGATGACTTTTTGCTTCCGGATGCCGATGTGCCATTGTCCAATGGTGCTGCAAAGGTACTTAAGATGTGTATCCTTGAAGCTCGTCTGCTGAAAAGTAATGTCGCTGATACGGAACATGTACTATTAGCTATTCTGAAAGATCGTAATAATGTGGCGGCTTCTGTACTTGAAGCGAATAATATCGATTATAAAAAGGTATTTGAACAATTGTCTTTGCAACCTGACATCAGTTCCGGGATGGGATTTACGGAAGACGATGATGACGAAGAGGAAATGGGTTCATCCCGTTCTTCCGGTGGAGGTCGTGGTGCCGATGAACGTCAACAAGCGCAGACGACCTCGAAAAAGCCATCAAATGATACTCCGGTACTGGATAATTTCGGTACGGATATGACTAAAGCTGCAGAAGAAGGCCGTTTGGATCCGGTTGTAGGGCGCGAACGTGAAATAGAACGCCTGGCACAGATTTTAAGTCGGCGTAAAAAGAATAATCCAATTCTGATTGGTGAACCTGGTGTGGGTAAATCGGCTATAGTCGAGGGGCTGGCATTGCGTATTGTTCAGAAGAAGGTATCTCGTATTTTATTTGATAAACGTGTGGTGGCTCTTGACATGACTTCGGTTGTGGCCGGTACGAAATATCGTGGGCAATTTGAAGAACGGATTCGTTCTATCCTCAATGAGTTGCAGAAGAATCCCAATGTGATTTTGTTTATTGATGAAATCCACACCATAGTAGGTGCAGGTTCTGCTGCAGGTTCAATGGATGCTGCCAATATGCTCAAACCGGCATTGGCCCGTGGTGAGATACAATGTATTGGTGCTACGACTCTTGATGAATACCGGAAGAATATTGAGAAAGACGGTGCTTTGGAACGCCGTTTCCAAAAAGTAATAGTAGAACCGACTACATCCGAAGAAACGCTTCAGATTCTACGGAATATTAAGAGTAAATATGAAGATCATCATAACGTGAATTATACGGATGCTGCCTTGGAAGCATGCGTCAAGTTGACAGATCGTTATATTACCGATCGTAATTTTCCGGATAAAGCGATAGATGCCCTTGATGAAGCAGGTTCTCGCGTACACCTGACCAATATCAATGTACCTAAAGAAATCGAGGAACAGGAAATATTGATAGAAGAGGCTAAGAATCAAAAGAATGACGCAGTGAAATCGCAGAATTTTGAACTTGCCGCCAGCTTCCGTGACAAGGAAAAAGAACTTACTATAGTTCTGGATCGTATGAAGCAGGAATGGGAAGAACGATTAAAAGATAATCGGGAAACGGTGGATGCTGAAGAAATAGCCAATGTTGTTTCTATGATGTCTGGTATACCGGTACAACGAATGGCACAAGCCGAAGGAATGAAGCTGGCTGGAATGAAAGAATCCCTTCAGTCGAAAGTCGTTGCCCAAAATCCGGCTATAGAAAAGTTGGTTAAAGCAATTTTGCGAAGTCGCGTCGGGCTCAAGGATCCTAATAAACCAATCGGAACCTTTATGTTTTTGGGCCCTACGGGAGTTGGTAAAACACATCTTGCCAAAGAATTGGCAAAATATATGTTTGGCTCTTCCGATGCTTTGATTCGGATAGACATGAGTGAATATATGGAGAAATTTACTGTCTCTCGCCTTGTTGGAGCGCCTCCGGGATATGTGGGGTATGAGGAAGGCGGTCAGCTTACTGAGAAAGTGCGCCGTAAGCCCTATTCCATTGTATTGCTTGATGAAATAGAAAAAGCCCATCCGGATGTTTTCAATTTGTTACTGCAAGTAATGGATGAAGGTCGGCTTACTGACAGTTATGGCAGAGTGGTAGATTTTAAAAATACGGTTATCATCATGACATCTAATATTGGTACGCGCCAATTGAAAGACTTTGGTCGAGGGGTAGGTTTTGCTACTCAAAGCCGCTTGGATGATAAGGAATTTTCTCGGAGTGTCATTCAGAAAGCATTGAATAAATCTTTTGCACCAGAGTTTATTAATCGTGTTGACGAGATTATAACTTTCGACCAGCTTTCCCTGGAGGCAATAACTCAAATTATTGATATTGAACTCAAAGGATTGTATGATCGTATTGAATCTATTGGTTATAAATTGATTATTGAAGATAAGGCAAAGCAATTTATTGCCGGGAAGGGATATGATGTTCAATACGGTGCCCGACCATTGAAACGTGCCATTCAGACTTATCTTGAAGATGGTTTGTCAGAACTTATTGTCTCATCTGCTTTAGCTGATGGGGATACTATCAGAGTGATTCTGAATGAAGAAAAAAGTGAACTGGAGATGAAAGTGGAAACGGTAACCAAAGAATAAATGTTTTTCGAAATACGTCAAAATGTCAGACTTTTAGTCTGGCATTTTTTTTGTTTCTAAACTTAGCAAATAGTATAAATAGGATCAATTAAAAAATATACATTATTATGCAAAAAGGTAATATTGGGGTTACTACCGAGAACATTTTCCCTATTATCAAAAAGTTCTTGTACAGCGATCATGAGATTTTTCTTCGCGAATTAGTGTCGAATGCTGTTGATGCGACTCAGAAATTAAATACACTGGCATCAATAAGCGAATTTAAAGGTGTATTAGGTGATCTGACTATCCACGTTTCTCTAGGAAAAGATACTATCACTATTTCTGATCATGGTATCGGACTGACGGCCGATGAGATAGATAGATACATCAATCAGATAGCTTTCTCCGGTGCCAATGATTTTCTGGAAAAGTATAAAAATGATGCAAATGCAATTATCGGACATTTCGGACTTGGTTTCTATTCCGCTTTCATGGTGGCAAAGAAGGTTGAAATCATTACAAAATCTTATAAAGAAGGTGCGCAAGCTGTAAAATGGACTTGCGATGGTAGTCCGGAGTTTACACTCGAAGATGTTGAAAAAGAAGACCGCGGTACTGACATAGTGCTGTATATTGATGATGATTGCAAAGAATTTCTGGAAGAATCTCGTATATCAGATTTATTGAAGAAATATTGCAGATTCCTTCCCGTTCCTATTGCTTTTGGTAAAAAGAAAGAATGGAAAGACGGAAAGCAGGTAGAAACGACCGAGGATAATATCATAAATGACACTACGCCTCTTTGGACGCGTAAGCCCAGTGAACTCTCAGATGAAGATTATAAAAAATTCTATAGAGAATTATATCCAATGGCGGATGAACCTTTGTTTTGGATACACCTGAATGTGGATTATCCTTTCCATTTGACTGGAATTCTTTATTTTCCGAAAGTTAAAAGCAATATTGAACTGAATAGAAATAAAATCCAGCTTTATAGTAACCAAGTCTATGTAACAGATTCTGTAGAAGGCATTGTGCCGGACTTCTTGACTTTATTACATGGGGTGATCGATTCTCCGGATATTCCTTTGAACGTTTCCCGCTCCTATCTGCAAAGTGATTCAAATGTGAAGAAGATCTCTTCGTATATTACGAAGAAAGTTGCTGATCGTTTGCAGTCTATTTTCAAGAATGACCGTCCTCAGTTTGAAGAGAAGTGGAATGATTTGAAAATATTTATCAATTATGGAATGTTGACGCAAGAGGATTTTTATGACAAAGCGTCAAAATTTGCCCTTTTCACCGATACGGATGGCAAGCATTATACCTATGAAGAATATCGCCTGTTGATTAAAGATAATCAGACAGATAAAGATGGAATTTTGATTTATATATATGCTAATGATAAGAGTGAACAATATAGTTATATCGAAGCTGCTAAAAATAAAGGATACAATGTATTGCTTTTAGATGGGCAGTTGGATGTAGCCATGGTTAGCATGTTGGAACAGAAATTTGAAAAATCTCGTTTTACTCGCGTGGACAGCGATGTTGTTGACAATCTTATAGTGAAAGAAGAAAGAAAAGACGATGCATTAAAACCCGCTGAAAAGGAAGCTTTGTCGAATATTTTCAAAAGCCAGTTGCCTAAAGTCGAGAAGATGGAATTTAATGTAATGGCACAGGCCTTAGGAGAAAATATTGCTCCCGTTGTGATTACACAGAGCGAATATATGCGTCGTATGAAAGAAATGGCTAATATTCAAGCGGGTATGAGTTTCTATGGAGAAATGCCTGATATGTTTAATCTCGTATTGAATTCTGATCATCCATTAATCAAAAAAGTACTTGGTGAAGAAGAAATTGCTTGTGCCGCTGATATTGTTCCATTGCAATTGTCTATTGACGACACGACTAAACAACGTGATGCAATGGCGAAGAAGCAAGAAGGCAAAAAGGATGAAGACATCCCCACTTCAGAAAAAGATGAGTTAAGGGATTTGGATAAGAAACTTGATGAACTAAAAGGTAAGAAGGAAGCTATATACGCTGATTTTGCCGGTAAGAACAAAGTAGTTCGTCAATTAATCGATTTGGCTCTGTTGCAAAATAATATGCTGAAGGGGGAAGAATTGAACAACTTCGTTAAGAGAAGTATTGAACTGATCTGATTTGCATCTTTTTTAATTTAAATATTCATAGAAGAGCATTGCGCATATGAAAATGTAGCAGTGCTCTTTTTTTGATTATAAATTTCCTAAAATTCCGATTCATTGGAAACAAATGCATATATTTGAACAGTAAATAACAGAACAAATCAATCGTTTTTATATTGTATTATGAAAAAGGTTTTGGCGCTTATCATTATTTTACTTTTACTACCTGTCATGGCACAAGCTCAGAAAGTTGGACTTGTGCTAAGTGGAGGTGGTGCCAAAGGGTTGACACATATTGGCATAATTCGTGCGCTTGAAGAAAACAACATCCCTATTGATTACATTACCGGTACTTCAATGGGAGCTATTGTGGGATCATTATATGCCATGGGGTATTCTCCAGATGATATGGAAGCGTTGTTAAAGTCTGAAGATTTCAAACGTTGGTATTCAGGAGAGGTTGAAGAAAAATATATGTATTATTTCAAAAAAGATTTGCCGACTCCTGATTTTCTGAATATCCGTTTGTCGTTTCGTGATTCATTAAACATTAAACCTCAATTTTTACCGACTAGCGTAGTTGACCCAATACAAATGAATCTGGTTTTTATCGACCTCTATGCTCGGGCTACTGCATCCTGTGGTGGAGATTTTGATAAGCTATTTGTACCTTTTAGATGTATTGCTTCGGATGTGTATAATAAAAAGCAGTTGGTCATGAGAAAGGGTGATTTGGGAGATGCTGTGCGGGCGTCCATGAGCTTTCCTTTTATGTTTAAGCCTATAGAAATAGACAATGTATTGGCATATGATGGTGGAATATACAATAATTTTCCCACGGATGTGATGCGCAATGATTTTCATCCGGATATCATTATTGGTAGTGTGGTTGCTGCTAATCCTACAAAACCTAAGGAAAATGATCTAATGAGCCAGATTGAGAACATGGTTATGCAAAAAACGGATTATTCGGTTCCTGAATCCGATGGTATATTGATGACGTTTAAATATGATGATGTAAATTTGATGGACTTTCAACGGATTGATGAATTACACGATATTGGTTATAATCGTACAATGAGTATGATGGATTCCATTAAAAGTCGTATTCATAGGCGTGTAAATTATGATAACATACGTCTCCGGCGATTGGTTTATAAAAGCAATTATCCCGAACTTCGTTTCAAAAATATATTAATAAGCGGTGCCAATGCCCAACAGCAAGCTTATATAAAGAAAGAATTTCATGCATCTGATGAGAAAGAATTTACATACGAAGATGTGAAACGCGGCTATTTCCGTTTACTTTCCGGAAATATGATTTCAGAAATTATCCCCCATGCTGTATTCAATCCGGAGGATGATACATATGATCTCCATTTGAAAGTCAAATTGGAAGATAACCTTTCTGTCCGTATCGGAGGTAATGTTTCAACTACGAGTTCCAATCAGATATATCTGGGAGTAAGTTATCAGAATCTGAATTACAATGCAAAAGAGTTTACGCTTGACGGACAGTTGGGAAAAGTTTATAACAATATCCAGTTAATGGGAAAAATTGATTTTGCTACGACTATTCCTACTTCATATCGTCTAATTGCTTCTATAAGTACGTTTGATTATTTTAAGAAAGAGAAGCTGTTCTCTAAGAAAGATAAACCAGCTTTTAATCAGAAAGATGAACGTTTTGTGAAGCTTAAAGCAGGACTCCCCTTTTTATCAAGTAAGAGGGCTGAGTTTGGTATAGGAATAGCAAAGATTCAAGATCGTTATTTTCAGAAAAGTGTTATAGACTTTGATAAAGATAAATATGATAAAAGTGAATATACTTTTTTTGGTGGCTCTATTAGTTTTAATGGAAGCACTCTGAATACAAGGCAGTTTCCTACTCAAGGCAGCCATGAGGAATTGGTTGCGCAAATTTATACTGGTAAAGAACGTTTTTATCCTGGTGAAAATACGGATAATAAAAAGTTGAACGAGGAACGGCATTCATGGTTGCAACTCTCATATATGAAGGAAAAGTATCATCGTATGTCCAAAAATTGGACTTTAGGGTGGTATTTGAAAGCGTTGTATTCCTCGCGTAATTTTTCTGAAAATTATACTGCTACAATGATGCAGGCGGGAGAGTTTGCTCCTACGGCACATGGCCAATTGATGTACAATGAGGCTTTTCGCGCTAATCAGTATGTTGGAGTTGGTATTCGTCCTATATATCGTTTGAGTCAGATGTTTCATGTTCGTGGAGAATTTTATGGATTTATGCCGATTTTTCCTATAGAAAGAAATTCCATTAATAAAGCATATTATGGCAAAGCGTTCTCTCGTTTTGAATATTTGGGGGAATTATCAATAGTATGTCAATTGCCATTTGGTGCTATCTCTGCATATGTAAATCATTATAGTTCACCTAAAAGGGAGTGGAATGTAGGATTAACGCTCGGTTGGCAACTATTTAACTATCGTTTCTTTGAATAATTTTCAAGAAAAAGAGGGATAAACGCTTGCTGTTTTCAAAAAAGTCAGTATCTTTGCACCCGTTAAACAAAAACAGAGGGTCGCGTAGCTCAACTGAATAGAGTAGCTGACTACGGATCAGCCGGTTACAG
>OGOG01004066.1_pt1 | contig 10481 bp, 8 predicted proteins | sample 1552581 | NCBI WGS metagenome assembly OGOG01 (sample SAMEA2580152, study PRJEB22360) | human gut metagenome | biome: human gut; feature: human-associated habitat; material: faeces | place: Denmark | collected 2008/2010 | reverse complement strand
CGCAAAATGGCCCTGATGGTGCCCCACACCCGCCGCACCGAGCTGACCACCTGCTTCGAGATGGCGTCCGCCGGGCGCTACCCCTACACGGGGCGGCTGGGTGTCCTCTCGGCGGAAGATAAGCGCCAGGTCTACGCCGCGCTGGCCCTCGTGGGGGCCGAGGCGCTGGCGGGCCGGGACTTCAACCGCATCAGCGACGGCCAGCGCCAGCGCGTCCTGCTGGCCCGGGCCATCTGCCAGCAGCCGGAGCTGATATTATTAGACGAGCCTACGTCTTTCCTCGACATCAAGGGAAAGGCCGAATTGCTGGCCATCCTGAAAAGCCTCGCCCGGGACAAGAAGATGGCCGTCATCCTGAGCCTCCACGAGCTGGAGTTGGCGCAGAAAGTTTCCGACAAGGTCGTCTGCATCTCGGCGGCGGGCGTCTCGGACGTCATGACGCCGGAAAAGGCCTTTGCCCGGGAAAACATCTGCAAAATTTATGCTCTGACCGATGAGCAGTACGCATTCCTCTACGGCGAAGAAAAAGCGCCGGAGGAAAAGCGCCCGCTCTTTGAGCACTACGTCCGCAGCGGCCAGAAGCTCCTGCGCTGCGGCTACACCACCGGCACCTGTGCGGCGCTGGGCGCGGCGGGCGCGGCACGGCTGCTGCTCACCGGCCACACCCCCGAGACGGTGGCCCTCCGCACCCCGAAGGGCATCGTGGTGGAGGTAGAACCTATCTTCTGCCGCCTGTCCGGCGAGGGGACTGAGTGCGCCATCCGGAAGGACGGCGGCGACGATGTGGACGTGACCACCGGTCTGCCGGTCATCGCCAGTGTTGCCCTCCGGCCCGAGCTGTCCGGCGAGGTGCGCATCCACGGCGGTGAGGGCGTGGGCCGGGTGACAAAGCCCGGTCTCGACCAGCCCGTGGGCGAAGCAGCCATCAACCACGTTCCCCGGGCCATGATAAAGGAAGCGCTGGAAAAGGAGGCCGAATCTGCCGGGTACGCGGGCGGCTTTGACGTCACCATCTCCATCGAGGGCGGGGCTGAGACGGCGAAGCGCACCTTCAACCCCTACATGGGCGTGGAAGGGGGCCTCAGCGTCCTCGGCACCAGCGGCATCGTCGAGCCCATGAGCCAGCAGGCCATCCTCGACACCATCCAGCTGGAAATGGGGCAGGCGGCGCTTCGGGCCGGAAGCCCCCGGCGGCTCATCCTCGCCCCGGGCAACTACGGCCTCGACTATCTCCACGAGAAGATGCCCGCCCTAAAGAATATCCCGGTGGTCAAGACCTCGAACTTCATCGGGGATACGATGGATATGGCGGCGGCATCCCACTTCGAAGAGGTGGTGCTGGTGGGCCACATCGGCAAGCTGGTCAAACTGGCGGGCGGAGTCATGAACACCCACTCCCGCACAGCCGACTGCCGCACCGAGCTGCTCTGCGCCCACGCCGCCCTCTGCGGTGCATCCCGGGACATCTGCGCGGCCCTGATGAACGCGGCCACCACCGACGCCTGCATGGAGATATTAGACGGAGCAGAGATGAGAGAGCCGGTGCTGTCCAGTCTGCTGGACGCCATCCAGCTCCACCTCGACCGCCGCGCCGCCGGGGCGTTCCGGGTGGGCGCGGTACTCTTCTCGAACCAATATGGCCCGCTGGGCCAGACCAGAACTGCAAAGGAGCTGCTGGACGAATGGAAAAACGGATAGGCACTTTTTACGGCGTCAGCGTCGGCCCGGGCGACCCGGAGCTCATGACCCTGCAGGCTGTCCGCCGCCTCGAAAACTGTCCGGTCATCGCCGCGCCCCAGACCCCGAAGGGCGGGATGCTGGCGCTGGACATCGCAAAAGGTGCGGTGGATCTGAGCGGCAAGACCATCCTGCCGCTGCGCTTCGCCATGAGTCTTGACCCGGCGGTGCAGAAAGCCGCCCACATCGAGGCGGCCCGGGCCGTGAAAGAATATCTCGACGCCGGGCAGGATGTCGCCATGCTCAACCTCGGCGACGTGTCCGTCTACGCCACCTTCGGCTACCTGCAGGAGATCTTGGAGGCCGAGGGCTGCAAGACCGTGATGCTCCCCGGCGTGACGAGCTTCTGCGCCGCTGCGGCCCGGCTGGGCCAGTCCCTGACGGGCGGCATGGAGCAGCCGCTGACCATCGCCCCGGGGCGCTGCGCCGCTGAGGTGCTGGCCGCACCGGGCGCAAAAGTGCTGATGAAATCGGGCCGTCAGCTGCCCGAGACGCTGGCCGCGCTGGCCGACGCCGGGCTTCTGAGCCGGAGCGCGATGGTCTGTAACTGCGGTCTGCCGAACGAGGAGGTCTGGCCCGACCTGGCCGATTATGACCCGGCCCGGCCGGCGGACTATTTCGCAACGATTTTGGTGAAGGAGGGGTAAGATATGGTCCATTTTGTAGGAGCCGGGCCGGGCGCGCCCGACCTCATCACCCGGCGGGGTGCAGCCCTGCTGGCCGATGCCGACTGCATCATCTACGCGGGCAGTCTCGTCAACCCGGCCCTGCTGGGGCTGGCGAAGTCCGGCTGTGCCATCTATAACAGCGCCGAGATGACGCTGGAACAGGTGCTGGACACCATCCGTGCCGCCGAAAAGGCCGGCGGAACCACGGTCCGCCTCCACACCGGCGACCCCTGCCTCTACGGGGCCATCCGGGAGCAGATGGACGCACTGGACGCCGACGGCATCCCCTATGACGACACCCCGGGCGTGTCCAGCTTCTGCGGCGCGGCGGCAGCACTCTGTGCCGAGTACACCCTGCCCAATGTGAGCCAGACCGTCATCATCACCCGGATGGAGGGCCGCACTCCTGTCCCTGAGGCCGAGCAGCTGGAAAAGCTGGCCGCTCACGGGGCTACCATGGTCATCTTCCTCTCCATCGGGCTGGTGGACAAAGTCCAGCAGGCCCTTCTCGAGAGCGGCGGCTACCGCTCCGGAACCCCTGCCGCCGTGGTCTATAAGGCCACCTGGCCCGAGCAGAAGGTGGTGCGCTGCACCGTCTCCACACTGGCCGAGGAGACCCGCAAAAACGGCATCACCAAGACCGCCCTCATCGTCGTAGGCGACTTTCTGGGCGAAAACTACGAGCGCAGCAAGCTCTATGACCCCGCCTTTACCACCGAGTTCCGGCAGGGAACGGAGGACGGGCAGTGAGCCGGGCATATCTGGCCTTTACGGCAAAGGGCGAGGCGCTGGCCCATCGGCTGGCGGAAGCTCTGCCCGGCAGCGTGAGCCGCTGCGGCGGAGACGTGACCCTGAAAGGCTGGACGGCGGAGCATTTTGCACAGGATGAGGCCCTGATTTTTGTGGGAGCTGTGGGCATCGCGGTGCGGGCCATCGCGCCCCACTGCAGGAGCAAGGCCGCTGACCCGGCGGTGGTGGTCGTGGACGAGGGCGGGAACTTCGCCGTGCCGCTCCTGTCGGGCCATCTGGGCGGTGCCAACGCGCTGGCCCGGGCGCTGGCAAAAGCGTGCGGCGCGGTGCCGGTCATCACGACGGCCACCGACGTCAACGGCCTCTTCGCCGTGGACCTCTGGGCCAAGGCCCAGAACTGCGCTGTCCTTGAGCCGGAGCGCATTAAGCGCGTCAGCGGCGCCCTGCTGGCCGGGCAGACTGTCCGGTACTGGTCGCCGTGGCCGGTGACGGGGGAGACCCCCGCCGGCGTGGAAAAAACTGACGCACCCGAAGCCGCCGACTTCGCCCTGACCCTCACGCCGCAGGGCGAGGCGCTCCACCTTGTCCCCCGCATCGGGGTATTGGGGGTGGGATGCCGCCGCGGCACGACGGCCCGCCAGCTGGAAGAAGCCTTTGCAGCGTTCTGTGCCGCGTCCGGCCTCAGCCCGGCGGCGGTCTGCGCCGCCGCCAGCATCGACCTGAAAAAAGATGAGCCGGGGCTTGCAGCGTTCTGCAAAGCCCACGGCTGGCCCATCACGTTCTATCCGGCCGACGAACTGCGGGCCGTGCCGGGACAGTTCACCCCGTCGGCCTTTGTGGCAAGTGTCACCGGCGTGGACAACGTCTGTGAGCGCTCGGCGGTAAAAGCCTCGGGCGGGACGCTCCTTCTGCCCAAAACGGCAGGCGGCGGCGTGACGCTGGCGCTGGCCGTCCGCCCCTTTGCACCCGATTGGAGGACAGAGCAATGAGTGAGAGTAAAAAGACCGTGTTCGTCGTGGGGCTTGGCCCCGGCGGCGGACAGTTTCTGACCGTGCAGGCGCAGAGCGCCTTGCAGCAGGCCGAGGTGTTGTGCGGCTATACGGTCTACATCGACCTTGTGCGCCCCCTCTACCCGGAAAAAGAGTGCTACACCACCGGCATGACCCGGGAAATCGACCGCTGCCACTGGGCGCTGGACACCGCCCGGGCGGGCCGGGACGTGGCGCTGGTCTGCTCCGGCGACGCCGGGGTCTACGGCATGGCCAGCCCGCTGCTGGAGCTGGCCGAAGAATACCCGGACGTCAACGTGGAGGTCGTCCCCGGCCTGACCGCCGCCCTCAGCGGCGGCGCGGTGCTGGGTGCGCCGCTGGCCCACGATTTCTGCGTCATCTCGCTGTCGGACCGTCTCACGCCGTGGGAGGTCATCGAAAAGCGGCTGGCCTGCGCCGCCCAGGGCGATTTCGCACTGGCGCTGTACAATCCCTCGTCCAAGGGCCGCCCGGACTATCTGCGCCGGGCCGTGGACGTCCTGCTGGCGAACGGCAAAGCCCCGGACACCCTCTGCGGTTCTGTGCGGAACATCGGCCGGGAAGGGCAGAAAAAGCACATCCTGCCTCTCAGCCAGCTCCGGGATACCGAGGTGGATATGTTCACCACCGTCTTTGTGGGCAACGCCGCCACCCGCGCGCTGAGCGGGCGGATGGTCACGCCAAGGGGGTACCGCCGATGAACGTCGTCGTTTTCAGCGGCACTACCGAGGGGCGGGAGCTTTCCCGTCAGCTGGCGGCGCTGGGCATCGAAGTCACTGTCAGCGTGGCCACCCCGCTGGGACAGGAAGAGCAGGGGAGCACCCCCGGCGTCACCGTCCGGTGCGGGCGGCTCCTGCCCGATGAGATGGCCGCGCTCTTGGGGGATGCCGCCCTCTGCATCGACGCCACCCACCCCTACGCAGTGGAGGCGACCAAAAACATCAAGGCAGCGGCAGAGAAGGCCAGGGTGGGATACCTCCGCCTGCTGCGCCCGGCCAGTCCGCTGCCGGAAAACTGTCTCGTCTTTGAGAGCGCAAAGCAGGCAGCCGAGGCGCTGGCCGCAAAAGAGGGCAACCTTCTATTGGCCACCGGGGCCAAGGAGCTGGCGCAGTTTGCGGCCATCCCGCCCGAGCGGCTCTACCCCCGTGTCCTGCCCACGCTGGAAAGCATCGCAGCCTGTGAGGCGGCGAACATCCCCCATCGCAACATCATCGCCATGCAGGGCCCCTTCAGCTTTGCCCTCAATCAGGCCATGATGGAGCAGTTCCATATCCGCTGGCTCGTCACAAAGGACGGCGGCGCAGCCGGAGGCTTCGACGAAAAAGCCGCCGCCGCCTCTGCCGCCGGGGCGCAGCTGGTGGTCATCCGCCGCCCGCCCGAGCAGGGCGAGACGGCTTCCGAGGTGTTGAAACGCTGCAAGGAGATGATAAGATGAACGTGACACTCATCGGCATGGGCTCCGGCCAGCCGGAGAACCTGACCCTTCAGGGCCTGGCCGCACTGCGGCAGGCCGACCTCATCCTGGGCGCACGGCGTCTGCTGGCAGTTCTGCCTGCCGGCTGCACCGAGAACCGCGCCGCCGCCTACCGCCCCGACGAGGTGGCAGAGCTGCTGCAGACTTCCGGCGCAGAGAACGCCGTGCTGGTCTACAGCGGCGACACCGGCTTTTACTCCGGCGCGTCTGCCATGATGGAAAAGCTGGAAGCCCTCGGCGTCCGCGCCCGGGTGCTGCCCGGCCTTTCCAGCATCCAGCTGCTGGCGGCGGCGCTGGGCCGTCCGTGGCAGGGGTGGAACCTTGTTTCGGCCCATGGCCGCACCTGTGACCCGGTGGCCGAGTGTATGCAGGGCAGACCCACCTTCTTCCTCACCGGCGGCAGCGAAGACCCCGCCACCCTCTGCGCCCAGCTGGCGGCAGAGGGCTTCGGGGACGTGCAGGCTGTTGTGGGCCAGTGCCTCGGCACGCCGGAAGAGAAGATCTTCCGCGGCAGCGTCAAAGAGCTGGCCGCAGGCCGCTTCAACAGTCTGAGCGTCCTTCTCGTGGAGGCGGCGGAGGTGCTGCCCCGCCGCGCCCCGGGCCTGCCGGACGAAGCCTTCGAGCGGGGCGACGTTCCCATGACCAAGCAGGAAGTCCGGGCCGCTGTGCTGGCGAAGCTGGCCGTCCGCCCGGAAGACATCCTGTGGGACGTGGGGGCCGGGACGGGCAGCGTCAGCGTGGAGCTGGCATTGGCCGCGCCCCGAGGCCGGGTCTACGCAGTGGAGTGCAGGCCGGAGGGCTGTGCGCTCATCAAAGCCAACCGCGAAAAATTCAGGACCCGGAACCTCGTCCTCGTGGAGGGGCTTGCCCCTGCCGCCCTTTCGGACCTGCCCGCGCCGGACGCTGTTTTCATCGGCGGCAGCAAGGGCAGCCTTGCCGCCATCGTGGACGCCGCGCTGGATAAGAACCCCGACGCCCGCATCTGCGTGTCGGCCATCGCCCTTGAGAGCCTTTCGGCGGCGGTGGCCGCGCTGACGGCCAAAGGCCGGACCGTGCAGGTGAGCCAGATCGCCGTCAGCCGGGCCAGGGCCGTGGGCGGACTGCACCTCATGATGGCCCAGAACCCCATCTACCTCATCACAGGAGAATGACATGATACAGTTTCTGCTGGCGGCGCCCCGCTCGGGCAGCGGCAAGACCACCATGACCTGCGCCCTGCTCATGGCGCTGAAGCGGCGGGGCTGTGCGCCCTGCGCCTTCAAGAGCGGGCCGGACTACATCGACCCCATGTTCCACCGGGCCGTGCTGGGGGTGGAGAGCCGCAACCTCGACCTCTTTTTTTCTGCGCCCGAGACGGTGCGCACCCTCTACGCGAAGGGGGCCGCCGGCCACGGTGCGGCGGTGTGCGAGGGGGCTATGGGCTTTTACGACGGCCTCGGGGGCGTCAGCGACAGGGCCAGTGCGTGGCATCTGGCCGACACACTGGATCTGCCGGTGCTGCTAGTGGTGGAGCCAAAGGGTCAGAGCCTGACGCTGGCCGCAGAGTTGAACGGGCTCGTAAACTTCCGCACTCCCAGTCACATCGCAGGCATCCTGCTGAACAACTGCACGGCACGGATGCACGCTCTGCTGGCCCCGATGCTGGAAGAAGAGACGGGTCTGCCGGTGCTGGGCTTTCTGCCGAAACTCCCGGAGGCCGTCATCGGTTCCCGCCATCTGGGCCTCTACACGGCGGCGGAAGTGGAAAATTTACAGCAGAAGCTGGCCCTTCTGGCCGACGCGGTGGAGGAGCACATCGACTGGCCCCGCCTGCTGGCCCTCTGCGAAAAGGAGCCGCCCGTCCTGCCGGTGCAGCCGGAGACGCCTCCGGCCCGCGTCCGCATCGCCGTGGCGCAGGACGAGGCGTTCTGCTTCGCCTACGCTGAGACGCTGGAAGCCTTCCGGGACGCCGGGGCAGAGGTGGTCTTTTTCAGCCCCCTCCGCGACACGGCTCTGCCGGAAAACATCGGCGGGCTGTATCTGCCCGGCGGCTACCCGGAACTTCACGCAAGAGAATTGAGTGAAAATACCTCGCTTCTGCGCGAGATAAAGCAAAAAATCGAGTCCGGTCTGCCCACAGCGGCCGAGTGCGGAGGCTTCCTCTATCTGGGGCAGAGCCTCACGGACGCCGAGGGGCAGAGCTGGCCGATGGCGGGCGTTCTGCCGGGCGAAGCAAAAGATGCTGGACGTCTCGTCCGCTTCGGCTATGCCGCGCTGAGCGCAGACTCGGACAGTATGCTCTTCCGGGCCGGGGAGAGCTTTCCCATCCACGAATTCCACCACTGGGATTCCACCGCCAACGGCGTGGCTCTCGCGGCAAAAAAGCCGGTGGGCGGCGCAGAGTGGCGGTGCGGATCTGTAAACGAGCATTTCTATGCGGGCTTCCCGCATTTGTACTGGGCGGGTACGCCCCTGCCGCAGCGCTTTGCCGCCGCGGCTGAAAATTACAGGAGAGACCATGACTGAGACAGAACTCGCCGCCCTTTGTGCGGCCATCACGCCGCCGGACGAAGCCGCCCGGGCGGCGGCGCACGCCCACTGGGCCAGCCTTGCAAAGCCGCTGGGCGGGCTGGGTGCGCTGGAAACGACCATCGAGGACGCCGCCGCCCTCACCGGCAGCGCAAAGCTGGATATTTCCCGTCGGGCGGTGCTGGTGCTCTGCGCCGATAACGGTGTGGTGGCCCAGGGCGTCAGCCAGACCGACAGCAGCGTGACCCGCGCCGTGGCTGAGAACCTCGCCGTCCGCCGCACCAGCGTCTGCCGGATGGCACAGACCGCCCGGTGCGAGGTGGTGCCGGTGGATATGGGCATCGCGGGCGACCCGGTTCCGGGCGTCCTTGACTGCCGCATCGCCCCCGGCACAGCGGACTTCACCCTCGGCCCGGCTATGAGCAGGGCTGAAGCTGTGGAGGCCATCGGCAGGGGCATCCGGCTGGTGCAGGAGCAGAAGAAAGCGGGCGTCGGCCTGCTGGCCACCGGTGAGATGGGCATCGGCAACACCACGACATCCAGCGCTGTGGCCGCTGTGCTGCTGGGCCAGCCCGTCGAAGTGATGACGGGCCGGGGCGCGGGCCTTTCGGACGAGGGACTTGCCCGGAAGTTGGACGCTATCCATCGCGGCATCGCAAAAAATCAGCCAGACTCTGCCGATGCACTGGACGTGCTGGCGAAGCTGGGCGGTTTCGATATTGCCGGGCTCTGCGGCGTCTTCCTCGGCGGTGCGCTGGAAGGTGTGCCGGTGCTGGCCGACGGTTTCATCAGCTGTGTGGCGGCGCTCTGCGCTGTCCGGTTCTGCCCGGCAGCGGCCAAGGCTGTTTTTGCAAGCCATTGCTCCACCGAGCCGGCCGCAAAGCTGGTGCTGGACGCTCTGAACAAAAAAAACCTCATCACGGCGGGCCTGCATCTGGGCGAAGGCACTGGCGCGGTGGCCGCCATCCCGCTGTGGGATATGGCGCTGGCCGTCTACGATGGCTGTTATTCCTTTGAAGAGGGCGGCATCGAAGCCTACACGCCGCAGGGAGGCGAAGGATGCTGATGCTGGTGCTCGGCGGCGCGGCCAGCGGCAAGAGTGCCTACGCCGAGAGCCTTGTGCTCAAGACCGGCCTGCCCCGCTATTACCTCGCCACCATGCAGGTCTGGGATGCCGAGTGCGCCGCCCGGGTGGAAAAACACCGGAAAATGCGGGCGCAAAAGCAGTTCGAAACGCTGGAATGCCCGCTCCACCTCGACCGTCTGGTTCTGCCCGGCCGGGGGACCGTCCTGCTGGAAGACCTCGGCAACCTCGTCGCCAACGAGCTTTACAGCCCCGGCGGGGCAGGAAAGCACACCGCCGAGGCCGTTTTGGCCGGGCTGGAACGCCTCGCCGCCGGGTGTGATAACCTTATCGTCGTATCGAACGAGGTGTTCAGCGGCGGTGCCGACTACGCAGGCGACACCGACCAGTATCTGCTGGCGCTGGCGCAGGTGAACAACGCTTTCGCCGCCCGGGCGGACAACGTCTGCCGGGTGGTCTGCGGCCTGCCGGTGTACTACAAGGGGGGAGAAAAGCTGTGACTGTTTTGCAGACCATCGCGGTGGCCTTTGCGATGTTTTCGGCCCTGCCGGTGCCGCAGTTCGAGTGGAACGAAAAAAATATGCGGTACGCCATGTGTGCCTTCCCCCTCATCGGGCTGGTGTGCGGCGGGCTGTGGTGTCTCTGCGGCGTCCTGCCCCTGCCGGAGCTGGCCCGGGCGGCGGCGTTCTGCCTCGTGCCGGTGGCCGTCACCGGCGGCATCCATCTCGACGGCTACGCCGACACCTCGGACGCCCTCTCGAGCTACGGCGACCGCGAAAAAAAGCTTGAGATCCTGAAAGACTCCCACTGTGGAGCCTTCGCTGTCATCCGGCTGTGCTGCTACTTTGCGGCTTACTTCGGCCTCTGCGGCAGTGTGCGGTTCACGCCCCGGGCGGGCCTGTGCTGGACGCTGGCGCTGGTGCTGGAGCGGGCGCTGTCGGGCTTTGCCGTGGCGGCGTTCCCGCTGGCGAAAGACACCGGCCTCGCCCATACTTTTGCCACAGCGGCCGACAAGCAGACCGTCTGCCGCTTCCTCTGCGGCCTGTCGGCTCTGCTCATCCTGGCGCTGACGGCGCTGGGCGGCGGCGGGCTGGCGGCGGCGGCGCTTCTGGCGCTGTGGCGCTATTATTTCGTGGCAAAAAAGCAGTTTGGCGGCATCACCGGCGACCTGGCCGGGTGGTTTTTACAGCGGGCCGAGCTGTGGATGCTGGGGGGGGGTGTGTCCTCAGCAT
>OGOG01004064.1_pt1 | contig 10482 bp, 10 predicted proteins | sample 1552581 | NCBI WGS metagenome assembly OGOG01 (sample SAMEA2580152, study PRJEB22360) | human gut metagenome | biome: human gut; feature: human-associated habitat; material: faeces | place: Denmark | collected 2008/2010 | reverse complement strand
TCATAGTTTTATAAATGCTTACGATTTCTGCTCTTTGCTAAAGTTAATGACATTGAATAAAATCAAGGCTTTTGCCCCGTCCCTTAAACACTGCCGTGGCAGATAAAAAGTACTCTAATCATAGTTTTGTTTCTCCTTGTTTTGCCCTGAAGTGCCCTGTTTTGCAAGGGTTTCTGGGGATTTGTAAAATGTGTATTTTTGCTGAACTCCTGGCAAAATAGAGCAAGATGGAGCAAGTTATTGCGGGCTGTTAGTAGTAAAGTTGGTAGTAAAATGGAGTTGGCTTACTACTAAGGATTATATATTATAATCTGCATATACTGAAAGCATACTCTCAACACTCTTCACAAAGTTCTTAGAATTATCATCAAACTCGTACTCTCCAAGTATGGTATGATACACATTTCCCGTATATTCTGTAACAAAAATTGCATCGTATAACTGTTGGATTTTTTGTTCAACAGTAACTACACTCTTACCTTCTTCCACTTCAAAGGCTTCATTTCTATTCAGCAATCGTGTAGCCAACCATTTTCCCTTATCAGAATCTTTATAAATATCCATAAGTGGTTTCGAACTTTTTCCGCATACAAATTGGTTATATAACGATATATCAACAATTTTTAGTCCTACAAGAATTGGAACCACATACATCAATAAAAGTTGTCTTCCTTTCCCATCTGAAAAAGAAAAATCAAATTTTTTACTCTCATGTGTAGGCTCATATGCTGCTGTTTTCACTTGTCGATAAAAACGAGTGGCTTCACGCAACTCCATATTATATGTATCTATTACTTTTCGACATATTTTTTCTAAAACATAACTAGATTCCAACCCCATTTCCCTATAAAATGCAGTTTTATCTGCTGGTGGCAAGGATATTCTCATATCAAAAAATCTGTCTAAATATCTGCACGCATCAAATGTATTACCATAATAATGCTTTATTGTATGTTGTAGCTCACCTAAATTAACAGAAAAAACAAACGTAATTCTGTCATCATATAAATAATGTTTTATTCTTTCTAATAATTGAACAGCATAGCTTGGCTTACATCTATCCAATTCATCTATGAAAACCACTAACCGATTTCCTCTTTCAACTAACAACTCCGTAAAGAAATTTTTAATATTCTCGTGTAAATCTTTTTCTTCTTTAATCTTTGTAAGCGGATTATCGCTTTTTAATTTTTCAATAATACCGTTTATATTTCTACCAGTAAGTGCCTCTAACACAGACCCCGCCAACTTGAATGCATTGCTATTATCATCAAAAGCATAATTTATTCCTAACTGCTTTATTATTTCGTACACCAAAGAAAATACCGGGTCTGTATCATTATCATTTTCCCATGCGTCATAATAAACTGCCACATCATAATTCTCTGACATGTCTTCTGCTTTTTTCGGAAATGGAAGTGCGTATACAATACTTGCTTTCTTTTCATCATCCATATCGCTCATCGGATTTTTTGCATTTATTAGCAACATAGATTGTTTCACAAAAAAAGTCTTTCCACTCCCCCATCTGCCATCAATAGCAATAGAAGAATCTCCTTCTTGTGCTAATATCAAATCATAAAAACGCACTAAATCTTTGTTTCGTTTCAATAAATCTTTGTCCAATGTATGTATCAAATTTTCTTCTGTAGGAATCAATTCAAAACTATTCATGCCCATTTCCCTCCTGTAAAATATCTTGCAACTGTTTATTTCGATTAATAATTACATCCACAATATATTCTAGAAACTTAACATACTGTTCTGGTTGCAACTTTAATAACTTTTCAACAGTATCATATTTATCGTTTTCTAAAATTTTCTCTATGAATGCACTTCTATAAATACTACCATAAACTAGTTTCGTAAATTTAGCATGCCGTTTATAATACACATTGGGTATATCATAGCAATGTGCCATTCCTCTATTTACATTCGCCCCTGGCCATGTTGGAATTATGTTCCCTATATCATAGTAGTGTTCTAAAAATCCTTTTATTTCCGGTAAATCGTTTACGTCACTAAATTGTGGATAATTCTCACTTAAAAACTTATCGGAATAAAGGCGCTGTCTCGTAGCCCCCTTTTCATCTTTCACCATAATATCCGTCTTCACATTATCTACAAATAATTGTCGATAATAAATAAAAACCCCAATAGCATATACTCCTCTAAAAGAAAATAATACATCCGGACATTCCCAATTCAGTTTTATGATTTTATCATCATTATATTTTTCAACAGTTTCTCTCTTATAAAAAAATTCTTCTACAGATTGTAATTTCATCTTTAGCACTTCCTCCTTAAAATATAGCATTTATATTATACTACTTCTTTTGATAATCCGCCACAAATTCAATTTCGGCAACATTGTAAAAAACGCCCCAGCCTAAGCCAGAGCATTGCCTATCTTCCATTTTAAATTACCTTAAACATCTTCTGCGACATCGGTTTCTCTTTCTTCTGCTCAACCTCTGCCTGTGCCTTTCTAAACTCTTCCATCCGTTTCAATTCTTCCTCAGCATCATCGAATCCGATATGTGTGTACACATTCATTGTAACCGATATATCCGAATGCCCCATGAGGTACTGCAGTGTCTTGGGATTCATTCCCGATTTTGCCATATTCGAGCAATAGGTGTGTCGGCATACATGAGGTGTAATATTTGGCATCTGTACTCGGTAAATGTCATTGTATCTGCCGACCATATGATTGAATCGATGCTGCCAGTGCATTGCCACAAGTGGCATTCCATTATCATCATAAAATAGGAATCCACTATATCCATCTATGGTTTTCTCCACTTTCGGTGCATTTCTATCCTCAATGTTTGCCTGAAACATCTGTGCCACATCCTCCGTGATTGGCAATACTCTTGTTCCTACATCCGTCTTTGTGGTTTCTATGATATATCGCATATCTGATGTTCTCTGCAACTGATGGTCGATATTCACAGTTCTGTTCTCAAGATCAATATCCTTTAGTGTCAGTCCACAAAATTCCGATATTCGCATTCCCGTACGAAAGAGTATGTACACCACTTCATAGTATTTACAGTACACCACATCGTCATGCACAAACTTTAGGAACTTTCTCATCTGGTCTTTGGAAATTGCCTCTCTTGTGACTGCGTCATTTACCAATACCCCGGCAAGCTGAAATCCGAAAGGGTTCTTTACCAAAATGTCATCATCCACCGCCATCTGAAAGGCTGGTCGCAACACTCCACGGATGGTATGAATGGAACTGTAGCTTTTCCCATCTTCCTGCTGCAACTTGATAAGAAACAACTTTGCATCGGAAGTTTTCACACTTCGTATCGTCTTTTTACCAAATGCTTCCTTCGCAAGTAATCTCTGCACTGTTACATATCCCTGTTTTGTGCTTTGCCTTACTCCGGTCTTTGTTTTCAAATATCGGTCTACCAGTTCACATACTGTCATCTGTCCGTCCACGATATTTACAAGCAAATCCAAATCTGTATTTACCTGTTTTTCCAATTCACGAAGGGAAAGGCATGATTTCTTGCCCTTTGGAAGTTTGTCCGTAGGCTCCAGTTTCCAACTGTATACAAAATGTGGTTTTCCATCAATATGATATTTATATTGATATTTTCCATCTGCTCTTACGCTTTCTCCCGGTCTTAATACTCTGCGTTTGGAGTCCCGCCTTGTCTGTCCTCTTCCTGCCTTTGCCATTATACCCGTCTCCTTAGTTCCGGATGGTTACGCAGATACCTTTCAAAGGCTACACGAAGAATCAGCTTGCGTTCTCCGTAATATGCCAGAAAATCTTCTCCATCCGTATTATTCAATAAATCGTAAAATTTTCTCCGGCTCAAGACAAAATATTCAATTGCCTCTGAAGGATTCAAAATATCCTTTTCTGCTAAATCTGGTCTTGCCATAAAGCACTTCCTTTCTGCCAAAAGTGGCTGTTTTCAAGGGTTTTCGTGGTCATCCTATGTTCGCTCTTATGCCCTGTAATAGCAACTACTTTCGGCAGATAAAAGGAACTATATTTCTGAAGAACCACTAATAAATTCTTCAAACTTCGGGCGGATGATCAGGAATCTGTTTCCACAGTACACCGCCACCGTTCCAAGGTTATCCTCTGCAATTCTTCTCAGTTTCTTTATACCAATATTAAAATAAGCTGCTGCCTCCTTGATGGTGAGCATATACTTCTCACTAACAGGAAGCGCTTCATTGCTTTCTGCATTCATAGTATCTCTCCATACCAGAGATATACTGTTGCCTTTTTCTTCATGCTGGACGTATGCATTCCACTGATTTCTACGTTAAATCCATTTCCAAAATCTCTGTAAATTACTCTTTCAAGATCTATAGTTGTTACTCTGTAATCAACTCCGAGGCTCTTACATAATGCTCGGATCATTGTGTCTCGTTTCGACATCTTCTTCTCTCCTTCCTTTTATCTGTGGGTAGCAGTTCTATCTTCCGAGGTAGCAGCAATTTTTGTAACTGCTACCCGGCTTATCCCTTGTTTACCAAGGGTTTCCGGCTATTCGGTAGCAGAAGGTAGCAGTTCTCACGGTTTTATAATCACAATTACTCTTTTTATATGCCGTTTTATTTCTGCATTAAACTTTTTATTTTTCAGCTAAGAAGTTAAAACTGTGCTACCCATTGCTACCAATATACTCAAAGCCTTGTGTTTACTGATTTTTCATAGGTAGCAGTCTTTAAAATCACTGCTACCCGTACTGCTACCTCTGCTACCCGGCAAGGAACTCTGTTTCCTCATATCCGTATTCCTTGGCATAAAGTTCCTTGGTTTCCTCTGTTATCGTGAAATCTTTATAGTAGGTATTACCCTTCTGCCTTGTTGTCACATCAGCAAACGTACCACCAAGATATCCTGCAAGCTGTTCTCTGAACTCTTTTGCAGTTCTGGCATAACCATGATTGTTCTCCCTGCACCATGCCTGATATACCTTGTATATTCTCCCTGTGGTATAATGTCTGACAATCTTTCCATTTTCCCAAGGGCACATACATTCTTTATAAAAAGAAATCACTGTACTGTTTGCGCTCTGGTAATCTCTTCTTGCCTCTGCAATACTGTCCGGCTCTGTGAAACGATACCCATTTGCTATAACAGTCTGCAACGCTTTCACAGCTTTTTTCACAATGCCTCTGCGCTCTGCATACATTTTTTCTAAAAGCTGCTTGTCCTGCTGTTCTTTCGGTATCACATTCGGGCAATCCACCACCATGATGCGGTCATATACCCATTTGCCGTCATCTCCTCCGAACTTCGGCAGCCGGTTCATGCAGAACCACAGCAATCCATTAAATGTAAATTCAAATGCCTACTGTCCTTTAAATTCTGCAAAAAGGCTGTCCCCGCCTGTCATTTTCTTGAATGTTTTCAGTTCATCCACAGACAAAAACCTCATATCCGAACTTCCTGCAAGCCTTGTTCCATACACTGCCCCTGTTCCAAACCGGGATTCAATTTCTTTCAGATCAATGCCTATAAAGTTGCCCCTGCCAAGCAGACGCTCCACAAGACTTTTAAGCTGTGACTTTCCTGTATCTCCCTGCCCTACAAGAAATAATGCTTTTTTCATTCGCCAGCCTTTCACATTGGAAATACAGACACCAATAAATTCCATCAACAGCTGCTTTACCATCTCATCTCCGTTAGTAAGCGTGTCCATATAAGAATCAAATACAGGTGTATCAATATCCTCATCTGCATTCAATGCATCCTGACTTACATATATAAGATCTGTGGTAATATGCAAAAGCACCTCATTGACCTTACTCATCTTTACAAGTTCCTCGTCATAATCAGCAATATACTTTTTTATGATTCCAAGCAGCATATTATCTGCATAAAGCCTGTAACATCCACCTTCATATACATATTTCAAAAGTCCCTGTTTACCATTGTCCCGGACTAAAATATATTGCAGATGTTCTCTTACATATTTTGCAAGAAGCGGTACACTCACATATGGTTCTCCTGTCTGTTCATTAAACTTTATGAAATCAGGATGTTCCATTTTCGACCTGTGAAATACACCATTACAGGCTGAAATTCCTGCATTGATTGTGTTTTCCCTGTAATCGTCCCTTTCCCATTTGCTTCGGTATAAAGCAGAGCTGCGAAACACTTCATCAATCGCATCCGGGTCTGCTCCTGTCCTAAATGCTATCAAAGCACAAAGGGCAGCATCCGCCTCAGACTGGGAACCATATTCACTGAAATCACCTTTATCATAAAGCCGGATGAACTTGTCTCCGTTCTTCTGCTTACGAAGATCACAGACAATATCAAATACTGCCCTATCTCCATCACGCTTTGCACTATACTTCGCTTTCGGCTTTTTCCTCATTTCCTTATCCAAGGTGGTAAGAACCGCCTGTGTACAGTCAGCTATTGGCAGACTGTTAATCGTATTTCCTGTAAAAGTGCCATATCGGTTTGTAATATCACCGATATAAAGTTCCAATCCAATATCAGAGCGTTTCTGATAATATTCACTGTCCAGCACAAGTCTCTTCCTTCTGTATTCGGTAGTACATATATCACTCTGATGGCACAGAATAGCAAGACAATTCGGATTATATTTCTGCCAAAATGTACGCAGAAAAACTGTGATTTTTATACTGTTTTTTACACGTTTTTTCTGCGTATTTCGTTACTATCCGGCAAAACAAAATCAGCTAAAGTGATGACATTCAGCGGATATTTTCACGTCAATCGACCTTGATGGGTATCCCCCCTGTTTAATTCTGCGAAAATTCGCACGAAGGGGGGCATCGGTCTAAAGATTTTTTATTGTAAGGATTACTACTCCCCCTGAGCAATTACATAACATTAATATTGTTTTTATTCGTTTGTGCGCATATAATAACTATTATAATTCGATATTTAGGGGGGGGTACAAATGGATTATATATCTGTAAAGGATGCTGCATCGCTATTTGGATTATCAGAAAGAAGAGTCCAAAAATTGTGTGAGACCAATCGTATTGACGGATGCAGTATGGTAAGCGGAGTATGGCTAATCCCCGCAGACGCTCAAAAGCCAACTGACGAAAGACTTTCTGACATTCCTGATGATTCAGAATGCATTTCATTAAAGGAATTATGCGATTCCCTATCTATATCTACAGCAACAGGAAGAAACTGGATTAAATTAGGAAAACTTATTCCTGAGTACACCGAAAAGAAAACACCTTATTTTTCAAAAACATATGTAGAAACGCTAAAAGCTGAAATACAGTCAGGAAAAAATAGCGCATTAAAGAGTAGACGAAACAAGAAATATGTTTCCGGCAATTCTCTTTATAACTCATACGTTTCAGACCAATGTAAAAGCATTGATGCTCTGCAAAAGTTATTAGGCATGGCAGAAGAAACATCCATTGATTTTTCTTTAGAAACAATTCAGTATTTTGTTGCAGATTGTGCTCTACACCTGCTTTCACAAAAGTATGATTATCCTTTTAAGACCGAAAAGTCGTTACTCGTAAAATATCTACAGGATGAAATATCACTTGAAACATATGCCGAATTGATTGACGCACTAATCGAGTCACGTGAGGATGCCATATCATTTTGTAATTCCAATCCTCTTCTCTTTGGCTTAGATTACATCTATGAACCAAACGAAGATATCCTTGGCTTAATATATATTTCTTGTAAAAATATAGGAAACAGAAAAGCCACTGGTTCATACTACACACCTACCAAGGTGGTAAAAAAACTTATTTCAAAGTTGGATATTACAAACGAAGATAAAGTACTTGATCCATGTTGCGGAACAGGAAACTTCTTGCTTCAACTACCTAACAATGTACCTTTCGACAAAGTGTACGGAAATGATATTGACTCAATCAGCGTCAAAATAACAAGACTAAATATGGCTTTAAAATATGATGATTTATCTACAAAAATAATTTTAGAACATATTACAGAAATGGACTTTTTGACTGACTATCAAGGAACGGAATTTCATTATATAATCGGTAATCCACCTTGGGGGTATGAATTCACAGAAGATGAGAAGGCCGTTCTTAAGAAAAAATATAAAGCCACTTCTGGCAAGAATATTGAATCATATGATGTGTTTATTGAAAGTGCTTTGCAAATGCTTTCTGGCAATGGTCAGCTTTCATATGTATTACCAGAAGCTGTTATGAATGTAAAAGCACATACTGATATCAGAAGTATTATCATGAAGGAGAACTCCATAAAATACCTTGAATTCCTAGGCAATGCTTTTGACGGAGTTCAATGTCCCTGCATAATACTGCAATTAGTTCATACGGGCACTCAGCTTTCCACAGTAGGTATGCAAATATGTTCCTCTGACAAATTGACTTCAATAATGACAGAAAGAAACGTTTCTTCAGAAAACTTCAGTTTTCTAACATCAGATGAGGAATATAACATTCTAGAAAAAATACGTAATAACCCAACTGCAAAATATCTTGCAGGCAATGCTGATTTTGCACTAGGAATCGTAACAGGCAATAACAAAGAATACATTTCTTCTCAAAAAACAGATGAAAATGAAATGGTACTAAAAGGTGCTAATATTTGTAAGTACCATATCAATCCAACAGAAAACTACATTATTTTCAAACCGGAAAGTTTTCAACAAATTGCACCAACAGAAATGTATCGTTCACCAGAAAAACTACTGTATAGATTTATTAGTAGTCAGCTTGTCTTTGCTTATGACGATAAACAAACACTTTCCCTAAACAGTTGTAACATTGTCATACCTAAGCTACAAGGCGCAAAGACGAAGTATGTTCTTGCCATACTAAACTCAAGAATTGCACAGTTTATCTATAAAATGGAGTTCAACTCCGTAAAAGTATTGCGTTCTCATATAGAAAACATACCAATTCCTATTATTGAGAAAGAAAAGCAGGACGTCATTCTAGGAATCACAGAGAGACTTATTAGTTCCTTACCTTTAGATGAAGCCCAAAAAACATATGATGAACTCGACCAACATATTTTTGAAGTATTTAACCTTACTCAATCCGAGCAGGATATCATTAAAAATGCCGTAGATGGCGATAATAAATTTTTAGCATAATATTCAAAGAGCCAATGACAGCTTCTTCTATCATTGGCTCCATTTTTTAATCTAACAACTTATATAATTCTGCATAAGTAAGTACTCTTTCAAGAAAATTCTTTCTATGGAATTCAATATTACTTTCATTCAGATGGAACTGTCCCTCTCCTTCATTACCTCTATGCTGCTTATCTGAATACCCCGGACAATCAAGTACCTCATCACTAGTCATCTTATATATTTCAACTTTATCAGCAAAAAATAGGCCATAATACAACAAATCAAATTCTTTTCTCTTAACCTGCTGGATATTGCAATCAAAACTATACTTATTTGTTTCTGTTGATTTCATAGCTCTATTAGCTAAATTAGCCTTTTTACACTGGTCAATAACATTATCATCACGAATCTTATCATCGTTTTCCTTCATTACAGTTGAGAATTTAACTTCAATTCTCTCCTTTGAATGTCGGTCTCTTTTATCAAAAGCCAATGAGCCAGATTCATCTAAATCATATAATCTTTTGACCATTATTTCTGCAACAGTACCAAATCTTCTGGTTCTTAATGCAAAAATACCATCTCTAAATTCTTCAATCAATTGATCTCCTACCATGTAATCCATAATCATTCTCCTTTTATCTGTCGTTTTCTAATAATTCAAATAGTTCCTTATATGTAATCCATTCATGAAAAAATTGACTATTCAGATGCCATTCAAGATTGGTATTTTTAATGTGAAACTGACCTTCTCCGTCACTCTTTAAATGTTGTTTTGTCGACGAATCAGGGATTGAATCTAGTACAAGAATCTCATCCAAAGAATTTACTAGCTGTTCACACTTCCTAATTCTCTTTGACACTGTCTTTGAATCATCACTGATATATTTCACTGTTTTTGAAATGTGTTTTAACAGTTGCTCTTCCTCAATTATTCGCTTTGCTAATGAATATGTTTTACTATCACTGTTTTTGATTTTTTTCAGAGTTTCACATATCTCAGTCAATAATTCTGGAATTTTTTCTTCCAGTCTTTTTCGAATATAATTCTCAGTTGCTTTGCCGTCAGGCGAATTCTGTATACGTTCTATAACCTCTTGCAGTTTTTCATCTACCTTTTCTAATCTCTTTCCCGCTGAAGAAAAATGCTTTGCAGTATAAAATTCGAGCATATCGTCAGAAGACATCTTAAAAACAGCTACTCTATCTTCAAAAAATAAACCATAATACAAATAATTGAATAAATCCGGTTTGACCTGTTGGATGTTGCAGTCAAACACCGCTGATTGATACTCGCTAGAATTAACTTTCCGATCAGTACGAAACTCCGAATTGTCCAAACAAATTGACAATACATTTTCCTCTGTTATATCAGCTTCTTTTTCACGCACACATGAGAATTTAACTT
>OGOG01004058.1_pt1 | contig 10488 bp, 3 predicted proteins | sample 1552581 | NCBI WGS metagenome assembly OGOG01 (sample SAMEA2580152, study PRJEB22360) | human gut metagenome | biome: human gut; feature: human-associated habitat; material: faeces | place: Denmark | collected 2008/2010 | reverse complement strand
TATAACATATTTTGAATTTATTGTGAATTTTAACATATTTTGCGTTTTGAATTTGACAACGGAGTGCTTGTAAATGGACTTAATTGGAAATTATGTCTAACAAGCGTCGATTTTATTAAGAGTAACTGAAAAACGGATAAAACAGAGAAAAAGTGCATTAAAAATTTCGCAAAATGTAAAGCTAGAACCCTTTACAAATGTAAAAATTGTGTAAAGTATTGTCACTTTACTCACCGTGAAAAGCTTATTTTTCTCCTTAAAGTTATTAACAAATTGTAAAATTTTCGTAAACTAATTGTGCATAGTGACAAAAAAACGAGGTCGTTTTTGGCTAAAGTTACAAAAATGAGGATTGTAAGTTTAATTTATTGACTTTCGGGTGGCCGTATGTAATAATTATAATGTGTTTAAAGCACATATTGCGCCAATTTAATGCTGTGGCTTGTAATGAGCCTTCATTCTAATTCAGATTGCCTGATGGTCAGAGATTGCGACGGGCATTACGCACAATATGTTAACACTTCACTTTAAATTTTTTAAAATTTTACGGAGGTAAAAAATGAAAACGAAAGCAAAAAAGTTTTCCCATAAGCTGCTTGCGTTGTTTATGGCTGTTCTTATGGCTGCTTCTTGTTTAACATGTGCATTTTCAGCTCACGCTGCACCTGTTAGTTCAGAAAAGCAGTACACAGATGACGCGTTAGAATATAACGACCTTGCTTGGAATATTCTTTCTGACGAACAAGCCGCAACAGCATTGCTTGACTATGCGGACCTTATGCTTCCTACAGTTGCTCCAACAGTTTACAACCTTCTTGCAAATCTCCCATCCAGCGTTACAGCTTTTATGACATGGGATGCCGCTCAAAAGCATCTTAATATCAACGCGTTTGGTATTATTAAATATACCTTAACAGTTAAGCTTGACAGCGTTGATGATGTAATGCTTACACTTGAGAGTGTTGCAGGTCTTCTTTCTAAGTATGGTAGTTATGTTGGTGACGCAGGTAACATTCAGCTTAAATCATTAGCTTCAAGTGATGCCAGCAAGAATTTCTGGCATGTTACAAGAGAAAACTATTCATCAACTGAGATTGTTAAGAGAGCTCTTGCTCTTCTTCAAATCAACTCAGCTGACTATGCCGGTAAGGATGTACTCGGTCAGGTATTAAGAGGTGATTTCAACCTCGGTGTTCTTAAGAGTGCGGTTAATATCTACAAGCTTCTTGCAGGTCCATTAGGCTTCAGTGGTGAAAGTTATGCTAAAAACCTTGTTTATAACATTGTTCAGCAGCTTATTTTCAACTATACTAAATGGTATACACAGGATGAAATCAATGATTTCAAGAGTGGCAAAACTCAATGGGTATATGATGACCAGCTTTTCGATAAGCTCTCTACCGAGCTTCTTCAGAAGATAAGCGTTCTCGTTACATATAACCAAGAATATAATGAAAAGAACGAAGATGGCTCACTCAAACCTATCCAGGATACATCAGCTACTCGTTATCTTGAAATCAAGGCTGAAATGAATAAGTCAGGCTCGGATTATGCAGCAGCAGCTGCTAAACTCGGTTATGACCCTAACCTTGTATATTCAAGCGAATTTAAAGATGATGACGGCAATCCGCTTAATGTTCTTCTTTTTGCTTATGGACATCCGGATGCAAACGGTTATGCAACAGAGCAAACAACAAAGCTTACATTTAAGCCAACCGATTCTCTTTTCAAATTAGGTTATACAGCACTTGATCTTGCTTGGGATACAGTTCTCAAGGGTACAGTCAAGCTTCTCCATGTAAACACCCAGGGTGACAGAAATCTTGATAATGCATACTATTATTATTTCGACAAAAAGGGTGAATGGAATTCAAGCAATATTGCTGCTAACTATACCCAGGAAAAGATTAACCAATGGGCTGAAGCTAATTACGAAGCTTATGGCGATAAATCAGCAGATGACTTTATTGCAAAAGCTAAGGAACAGCTTTCATTTGACCGTACAGCTGATGAAACATCAACAGGCAAGTGGTCAGATATTGATGAAACAAAGCTCTTTGCTAAGTTAAGATACAGCCCTCTTGCTGACTACGGTTTCAATATGCAAACAGGTCCTATCAACCTTTACTTTGCACAAACCGGAACAAAGAATATTGACGAATTCTTTAAAAATGAATATTCAAATTACGGTTCAATGGTAGCAGGCTTTAACGATGCACTTGTTGCAGCAGTTAATGATTTGTTCCCACAAAGAGATAACATTATCGGCAATCGTCCGGAAATGGCAAAATCTAAAACAACAAAGGCAGACGGTGTTGAATCAATCAATGATGCAACAATCAGGAAAATCACTTCAACACTCGTTAACAATGCACTTAAGATGGTTAAGTACACAGCAGATGCTACTGACGCTAACATCCTCAAGGCATTCTATGATGCTAACGGTAAAAATGCTGTTCTTTCAGAAGCAAATCTTGAATCAGCAATGGTTCCTATGCTTGTTGCTTGTATCGGCCAGGTTAACCTTGGTGCAGGCAAACTTCAAGATATTATCCACCCAGCAGAATGGGATGGTTGTAAGGATGCAGAAGCAGTTGCTTATGTATGCCTTAAAGAATACTTATCATACGTACTTCCTAATAAGGATTATTCATCACTTGTAAATGTAGCCGATGACGGTACAATCACCGCCACACTTGACGGTACAATTCTTCCTATGGCTCGTGATGCAGTTGCATATGTACTTGAAGGATATGTTCCTGTATCATACCAAGGCAAAACTTGGAAGACAGAAAACGAAGATGTTAATTCAAGTGCTACAATTTTTGACCTCTTGAATTCAGTAATTCTTTACTACGGTGGAGATTACTCAATGAAGAAGTCAACTAACTCAGGTGAAAGAGCAATGGGTGTTGCAGCTCTTCTCGGTATTTGCGATGAAAACGGTAACAGTGCTCTTACAAATAACCTTTGGGAAAATATTGATAAAATTGCTAACAAGTTCTTACCTATTCTTGGTACACTCCAAGGCAAAGAATACGGTAAGTTCGATTCACATGACCTTATCTGGAACGATGTAGTTCTTTCAGTTCTTAATATTGCAGATAAGAAAGACAGCGGTTTCTGTGGCGTATCTAATTTCGTTTACAAACTTATCACAATCGTATCTGCTGAACCGATTCAGTCAAAAGGTTTTGTAAATACTGTTTATGATTTGCTTGCTGACCTTATCAACGGTCTCCTCGGTAAGCGTTATTCTAAACAGCCGCAGGATTTCACAACCGTAGTTCCTAAGTCAAACGGTGACAACAAGCCATTTGATGATTTACTTCAGGTTAAAACTATTGCAGGTACCGGCGGTACTGACCTCGGTGCAATCCAAAAGGCTATTTGCAACTTTGTTGAATTCACCGGTTATGGTGCAGACAGCACCAAGGGTGATGCTGGCAAGTATGGCGATTCAGTAATGAGGGGTATTTTCTTTGCTCTTTCAGCAGTTAACTCTTTCGTTCCTGAAGCTATCACTCCAATCGGAACTCAGCAGCTTAAGACTGCTTCAGCAAGCTTTGCTACACCTTCTATGAAGACAACAGCAGGCGGCGATTGCAGCGATACAGTTTCATTTACAAATAACTGCACAGGTCTTAACCGTGCATATATCTCTAATGGACAGCTTGTTCAACTTTCTCGTTACTATTACAAGCTTAAGTCAGCAACTTATATTGACAGTAACAACGCAAAAACTGATATTACATCTCAACTTAAATCAGGTCTTATTGCTCCTAACGAAACAATAGAAACACCTAAACTTTCTATTACTTTCAACTCATCAGCAGGAGAATCAAATGTAGTTGAAGTTCAGTTTGTATACGACATCGTACTTAAAGATGGCACAGTTGTTGCAGCTGATAACAATGTTTCAGCTTATAAGTATATGACAACCGCAACAGGTTGGAAAGAAGCTATGTATAATAGTAACAAGCAGTTCTTGCATGATACAAATAAAGCTGATCAAACAGTTGGTGTTGAGGGTGCTTATGTAAAATCAACATCTACATTTAGTAATGATAATACTCTTCTTGCTAACTATCCTGAATACATGGTACTTGATTCATCAAACCTTGCTGATATTTCAACATATTCAGTTAGATATAGAAGTAACAGAAATAAGATTTTAACCGGTAAAAAAGCAGTTGACGGTATCTACTTCTATGATGAAGATTCAAATTATCAGTCAAACACACTTGATGCAAATAATGTTGTAACAAAGTATGATAAAAATGCTGCTTATACAACAGTAAACATCACCAGTGAAAACGCTATCCCTGCTTGGGATAAGACAAACGGTAACCTTCTTAAGTATAATATGTATGACTACCGTGTTGAAACTGCTCCTGGTTCAGGTGAATTCGGTGAATGGAACCGTAACCAGGTAACAGAAGCAACAGCAGGTAACAGCGATAAAATTACTTATTATAAGGGTTACACAAGCGATGAAATCGAAGCAGTTAAAGCTCAAACTAACCCGGATGGTACTTCAGCTGAAAATGTTAAGGCTATTCAGACAAGAACTCATGTAGTTTACACTCTTTCTGAAGCTATTGCTAAGAATATTATCGCAGGTTACCATGTTGGTGACGGTGATATTTACGAATCAGTTTATTTGCAGAACAATGGCGGTCAGATTAACTACGATAACCTCTTCAACATTGTTTCAATGGGTAACACCAAAGTTCCAGGTTTCTACATTGAAAGTGAGAAGAAGCAGATTCCAAATGCTTCTGCTCTTGAAGTTCAACCGTTCCGTTATGATGGTGAATCCAACATTCAAGGCGGCGAATATCCGGTTGATATGTGTATCTACAATGGTTCTAAGTCAGCTTATGCTCACTTTACTATCCTTGTAGGTGATACCAGCCAGCTCAGTGGTATGAATACTGCTTATGATAATTTGGCATCACTTGTATCACAGTATAAGCCTTCAGACTTTACTAACTCAACTATTTTCGAGCAAGCTAAGCAGGCTCTTCTTAATGTACTTTCTATTAAGTCATCTGCTATGACAGTTGCTTTTGCACAGAGCATTAACAATAAGACTCATCTCACAGCAACAACTAAAGAAGTTACATCAAAGTTTGGCGATTTAGCTTATGTTCCTTATACAAAATCTGCTCCAACAGTAACATCTAAAGGAAAAGATTACACAATTCCAAAGGATGTTTTGGCTAACGCTTATGTTGGTGGCGAAGCTCTTGCTGACGGTTCAGGTAAAGTAGGCGGTGTTGAAGGAGTTTACTACTTCGATGCTGCAGGTACAATGCCAATCTATTCACCATTAGCTCTTTCTGATGATAATGGAAGCGTTCGTACAACAGACCAAGCCGGAATCAAAGTAATTAAGAATGCAGATGGTAAATACTATCTTGCTAACTCAGTTGTTTATGAAACAACTTGGGATAATGCTATTACCACAAATGGTAATCCTTGCCAGATGCCTACTAAAACTCAGGCAACTGACTCACAGGGTAATCTTCTTTACAACCAGGTTCAGTATGTATACCGTGATGCCGATGGCAAGAAGGTTAACTCAAATGAAGATTGGTCATGTAAGTTCCCTGTAACAGATTATACTATCGTTCCTAACGAAGTTAAGTCTGACGGTTCAATCGTTGATAACCGTGGTGCTGTTGCAAAGGCTGTTGATAGAATCAACTATGTAACAAGCATTATGAATGACACACTTAAGCCGGCTGCAGATAATGCATTCAAAAACATTTCTGTTGCAAGAACCGGTCTTAATGACACAAACTTTAACATCTTAACATTCTCTAAGATGACTGACATTGCCAGAAACATTGAAAAGAACTTTACTGTTGATCTTGAATATCATTATGATAAAGTTGTTTTAGGTGCAGATGGCAACCCGGTAATTGATGAAGCTACCGGAGAGGCTAAAACTGAAGATGCAGTTAAGAAGGAATTAGGCGTTTCTCCTGCAAGTGCAGCATCAACTGTACAAAACTGCATTGACAACGGAAAGTCTTATACTTATGTAACTCATTCATCACTTTCATCAGCAGCAGTAGCTGAATATACCAGACTTTTCAATATCTTCGCAAGCGCAGCTGTTGAGCGTGGTTACCAGGGTGCACAGCTTGAAAAAGAAATCAAGTGTGCATCAGGCAACATCTATTCAACTCTTACTGCTACTAAGGCTGTTTATGCTGAAGACGGTAAGACTGTAACAACTGAAGCTTCAGTTTCAAAGACAACAGGCGCAAACGCTCCTCGCTTTGGTAAGTGGGATGCTGAAGGTAAGCTTGTAAACGATGGTTCTTACTCTGCAGAATCATGGACCAGATATGTCAGAGCTCTTGCAGCAGCAGTTGCTCTTGCACAGTATGGTCACGGCGATTATGCTCATAAGGATCCAGCTAACTTTGTTCTTTCTGATAAGAAGGGCTACGATGCTTCACTTACAAATATCTACACTGTTGATACAGAACTTCAGGCTGCAGAGATTGCTCTTGCTCCTGCTGAAACTACAAACAACACTGTAACAGTTAATGCTGTTGAAGGTGCTACTGTAACAATCAATGGCGCTGCTTACACAGCTCCTGTTTCAGTAGAAACCGGCTCAACAATCACAATTGATGTTAAGGCAGCTGAAGGTTACCAAGTTGTTAATGAACTTACAATCAACGGTGAAAAGGTAACAGTTAATGCATTCCCTTATGAATATAAGGTTGATGGCGATGTAACAATTGCTCCTTCAGTTAAGCAGGCAGCAGCTGATACAATCACTGTAAGCGGTAAGGTTCTTATTGCAACAAATGTTGACGGTACTGAATCATCAACAGGTGTTGCAGGAATTGATGTTATCGCAAACGGCGAAGTAGTTGCTACTTCGGCAGCTGACGGTTCATTCACTGCTACTGTTCCAGTTGGTACAACATCACTTACTGTTCATAGACAAAATGTAACTATCGACAGAACTGTAACACTCACCGGTACAAAAGATATTTCAAATGTTGAAATTCCTGTATGTATTTGTGATTACAACGGTAATGGTGTTATTGATGGCTTGGATAAGCTTTCGTTTTATAAAGCTTTCTCCGGTGGTGCAGAAGATTATAATCTTTACTGCGACTTTAACAAAGATAATGCAATTGATGGTTTAGATAAGCTTACATTTTTTACATTCTTTGGTAATGAAGTTAAATACGCTGATGTAACTTTGAATTAAATAGGGGGAAAGAAAATGAATAAAACTTTCAAAAAGGCAATTGCTGTCATTTTGTCAGTTCTTATGGTTGTTTTATCAGTACCTTTCACAGCACTTGCAGCACCTGGTGATTATGAACCAAATATGAAAATGTATTTTGGTACATTCGTAGAGGATAATGCAAAAGGCTATACTGATTATTCAACCTGTGGCACAGGCTCAGAAAAGTTTGGCTCTTATGCTTCACTTTATGGCGCGCCGGTAGATTATAATTACACAGTTGTTAATGGTAACACTACTTCAGGTACACTTACTATTAGCAAGGATAAGGCAAATACATTTAACAGTGCAATCGATAATGCATTTCCTACACTCGAAAATGATGTTCAGCTCGGTGTCGGTGATTATTTCACAATGACAGTTGCTGTTGAAAACATCAAAGTTCTTTCATCAATCTTGGCACAAGTTCAGTTCAGTGATTCTATTGAACCTGCCGGTATTTATTCTTATAAATCAGGCGGAAAGAACGTTTATAAGCTCGGTACTGAAACTGAAAGAGCAGCTGCTAAGGGTACTTGGGAAAAAGGTAAAGGTGGTTTATCTTACCTTCCTTTATATTCACTTTGTGAAGAAGGCGTAAGCAAATCTTCATTCACAACAGATGGTTCAAACTCTTCACAGATTATTGCTAATAAAGAAGATGGCAAGTACAATGTACTTGATTATAGCTGGTCTTGGCCAAATGTTGATACCACTTCAGTTGCAGATCCTGACGGTTTATTTGTAGACCCTACAACAGGTGAAGCATCAGGTTATACTTATACAAATGCAATTCCTGTTGCTACATTCGTATTTAAAATCGTAACAAACGATCCTATCCAGTTCCACATTTATAATCCTACAAATGTAAAGAGCTTTTCATATGTTGGTCCAAGCAGTGATGGTATTATGCTTAATCAACTTACAACATATGCTAAAAATATGTGGGATACAAAAACAAATACTAACACAGGTGATACTGAATGGCCTGGTTCAAGAAAGTCAACTTTCATGGGCTTCAATGAATTTAGAGAAGCTCCTAAGCCATCAACTTACACAATCAAATTTGTGAGAGCTGATGGTGTGGACGTTCCTTCTCAAACTGTAAATGCCGGCGAAAAGCCAACAGTTCCTGATTCTAACACAGCAAAAACTATTGAATCTGATAATGCAGGTCATCATACAGTTACAACATATAGCTGGCCTGATGTTCCAGTTGCAACAGAAGACGCTACTTATAATGAAGTAGCTAATCCTGTAAAATCAGATTGTCATTACATAGAAAAAGTAACAGTTAAGCCTACATACACAACAAAAGGTGAAGCAACATACACTTGTGATGTTTGCGGTCATTCTTACACAGCAGAAATTGATAAGCTTGTATGTGACCACGCTGATACAAAGGTTGTAAACGCTACTAAACCTACAATCAACAATCCTGGTAACACAGGTGATACAGTATGTAATGTTTGCGGCGAAACAATCGCAACAGGTACTGTAATTGCTCAGCTTAACGGTGAAGCTTACAGAGCTGCACTCAAGGCTGCAAAGGATGTTGACGCTTCTAAGTATACAGCAGATTCTTATGCTAAGGTAACAGAAGCAATTGCTGCTTATGATGAAGCAACAGTTGGTGCTTACACATCACAGGAAGATGTAGACGCTGCAACAGCTGCTCTTAAAGATGCAGTTGCTAAGCTTGATGCAGGTGTAGTTGTAACAGTTGCTTCAACAAAACTTGGCACAACAACTCTTAACGATGCTGATGCTACAAACGGTGCTAACGCAAGACTTGCAGTTGGTGATAAAGTAGTTCTTACTGCTAAAGCTAATAACGAAACAGGCGAATTCGTAGGTTGGAAAGTTGGTAACAAGATTGTTTCTGACGAAGCTTCATTTGTAACATATGCAACAGCTGACATCACTTACGAACCTGTATTTGCTGAAAAGGCTGACACTTCATTTACAGTAGTATTTGTAGACCCATACGGCAATGTAATTGATACTCAAACTGTAACAAGCGGTGCTAATATTGAAATTCCAACAGCTCCAACACTTATTGGTTACACATTCACTGGTTGGTCAATGACTGAACCTGATATCCATGCACTCACAGACGGTGCTACAATCTATGCTCAGTACAAGAAGGACGATGTTGCTAAGTATACAGTAACTGCTAACGATGGTGCTACAATCACTGTTAACGGTGCTGAAGTAGCTAGCCCGGCTCAAGTTGCTTATGATACTAAGGTTAGTGTTCATAAGGATGGTGCTGAAGCTTGGAAGTTAGCTGACGGTACAGTAGTTGGTTATGGCGATACTTACACATTCTTCTGCGGTTCTGATATTGAACTTACACCTGTAATGACTGCAGTTCAGCAGAAAACAACAGTTAAGATTCTTTCTGCAACACCAATTGAGGGTACAGTTAAGGTTTCATTCTTGGCAACTCGCAATATTGCTCCTGGCGAAACAGTAGTTAAGCAGGGCTTTGTATATGGTAAGAATTTAGCTGATTCTGAACTCACACTTGATAATGTTGGCAATAAGGGTGCAGACGCTAATGCAGGCACTGTAAAGATTCTTTACAACAAGAATTCAGCAGAGCAGATTGCTCTTGACTATGGTCTTTCAAAGAAAGATGGTAAGATTTCTGCAGTAGCATTTGTTATTACAAAGACTGCTGATGGCACATTAAAGCCAACTATGTCTAACATTGAATCTTACACTTATTGATAACAAATTATAATTTATTGATGCTTTTGCCTCTGCCTAATCGGCAGGGGTAAGGCACCGGTAAATTTGGGAGGAAAACCAATGAAAGAGCTTTACACAAAGCCAATGTCACAGATTGATGAGTTCAAGACTTATGATGAGGTTTTAACAGCATCTTATACTGGTGGAAATACCGGTATTGACCATGGTACTGATTTAGACTAAAATCTTGACATTGAAATAAAGCTTTAGGAGACGGTAGAAATACCGTCTCCTTTTGCTTTTTATAAACTAATAAAATATAGGTGTAAGCAGCATAAGATTTTGGTTGACATAAAACAAAGCCATCGGTTAAAAACCGATGGCTTTTATACTGTCGATAAACTGATTTAAAAGTAATACAAAATCTGACGCACTGCTGTACGACAGATTTTGAGAGGCGGAGCAAAATTCTCGCCCATAAACAAAAAGGAAATAATTAAAACAGGGCTCTTATAAGAAACAAAGAT
>OGOG01004056.1_pt1 | contig 10491 bp, 8 predicted proteins | sample 1552581 | NCBI WGS metagenome assembly OGOG01 (sample SAMEA2580152, study PRJEB22360) | human gut metagenome | biome: human gut; feature: human-associated habitat; material: faeces | place: Denmark | collected 2008/2010 | reverse complement strand
AAAACTGTATGTGTACCAGGATTAAACTGTTATTCCTGTCCTGCTGCAACAGGAGCCTGTCCCATTGGAGCATTCCAAGCAGTTGTTGGCTCATCCAGCTTTAAATTCTCATATTACATAACTGGATTTTTTATTCTGCTTGGCGTAACACTTGGAAGATTTATATGTGGGTTTTTGTGTCCGTTTGGATGGTTTCAAGATTTACTCCATAAAATCCCAACTAAAAAATTCTCTACTGCCAGGCTGAAGCCTCTAAGATACCTGAAATATATCAGAACGGCCGGCACCATAAGCTGTGAAGGCACGCGACAGACATTCTGCCCAAGTCGATAAGTCCTTACGGGTATATCCCACTACAGTCGGTTTCCCGGTAGTACCGGAGGACGCATGGATACGAACGATCTGGCTCATGGGTACAGCGCATAAGCCAAACGGATAATTGTCGCGTAAATCTAATTTAGTGGTAAATGGTAATTTGGATATATCTTCTATCCCGTTAATATCATCGGGTGTGATGCCCAACTCTTGCATTTTTTTACGATAGAACGGCGTATTATGATAAACGTATTCTACTATTTTCTTCAGTCTAATGCTCTGGATTTTATGCAAATTGTCGCGTTCCATGCATTCGATGCTCTCATTCCAAATCATGTCTTTCGTTGTATTTTGTTAGTTATGTTGTGCAAAGTAAAGGATTTATTTTAAAATTTGATTTGTTTATCTCAACTATTTTGCCGAATATTGTCTTCTGAAAGAAAAAAAGAAGCATGAATTTTGAATTAACATCCGCATACAAGCCGACTGGAGATCAGCCGGAAGCAATTGCGCAACTGACCGAAGGGGTTCTTGAAGGCGTACCGGCACAAACGTTACTGGGAGTAACCGGTTCCGGAAAGACATTTACCATAGCCAACGTTATTGCCAATATCAATAAACCAACATTGATCTTAAGCCATAACAAAACACTGGCAGCCCAGCTTTACAGCGAATTTAAAGGATTTTTTCCCAATAATGCTGTCGAATATTATGTATCTTATTATGATTATTACCAGCCGGAGGCCTATCTGCCAAGTTCGGATACATATATAGAAAAAGACCTCGCTATCAATGACGAAATAGATAAGCTCAGATTGGCTGCGACTTCGGCTCTTCTATCCGGCAGAAAAGATGTAGTGGTTGTATCCTCCGTATCTTGTATTTATGGTATGGGAAACCCATCCGATTTTTATAACAATGTAATTGAAATAGAACGAGGCCGGACCATCAACCGCAATGTATTTCTTCGCCGGTTGGTAGACAGCCTGTATATGCGCAACGATATTGAACTGAATCGTGGAAATTTCCGGGTCAAAGGAGATACGGTGGATATATATCTGGCCTATTCGGACAATCTGCTCCGGGTAACCTTTTGGGGAGACGAAATTGACGGTATCGAAGAAGTAGATCCGGTATCCGGAGTCACCATCGCACCTTTTGAAGCTTATAAAATATACCCGGCTAACCTGTTTATGACTACTAAAGAAGCAACTTTACGGGCCATCCATGAAATAGAAGATGATCTAACCAAACAAGTTGCCTATTTCGAGTCTATCGGCAAAGAGTACGAAGCCAAACGTCTATACGAACGAGTGACATATGATATGGAGATGATTCGGGAACTCGGTCATTGCTCAGGTATTGAAAACTATTCACGATATTTTGACGGCCGTGCTGCAGGTACACGTCCATACTGTTTGCTGGATTTTTTCCCTGACGATTTTTTGATTGTAATAGATGAAAGCCACGTTAGCGTACCGCAAATACGAGCTATGTACGGAGGTGACCGTGCCCGTAAAATAAACTTAGTGGAATATGGTTTTCGTTTACCGGCAGCTATGGACAACCGCCCCCTGAAATTCGAAGAATTCGAGTCGATGGCTAAACAGGTGATTTATGTCAGCGCTACTCCTGCCGATTATGAATTAGTACAGTCCGAGGGTATTGTTGTCGAGCAGGTGATCCGTCCTACCGGTCTGCTCGATCCGGTGATCGAGGTACGTCCCAGCCTGAATCAGATCGATGATCTGATGGAAGAAATACAGATACGCATTGAGAAAGAAGAACGCGTACTTGTCACCACACTGACCAAACGTATGGCCGAAGAATTGACAGAATATCTATTAAACAACAACGTACGTTGCAACTACATTCACAGTGATGTGGATACATTGGAACGGGTCAAGATCATGGATGATCTCCGTCAAGGAGTTTACGATGTGTTGATCGGGGTGAATTTATTGCGCGAAGGTCTCGACCTTCCGGAAGTGTCACTGGTTGCCATCCTCGATGCGGACAAAGAAGGATTTCTCCGTTCCCACCGTTCATTGACACAAACTGCCGGACGAGCAGCCCGAAATGTAAATGGAATGGTGATCATGTATGCAGACAAAATCACAGATAGCATGCGACTGACTATTGATGAAACCAATCGTCGCCGTGAGAAGCAACTTGCATACAACGAAGAACATGGTATTACTCCGCAACAAATTAAAAAGGCCCGTAATCTGTCTGTTTTCGGAAACGGAGCAGAAACAGAAGATACTCAAAAAGGTAGCCGTGCATACGTGGAGCCTTCTTCACCCAATATTGCAGCTGATCCGGTCGTACAATATATGAGCAAAGCCCAACTGGAAAAAAGTATGGAGCGTACTCGCAAGTTAATGCAGGAAGCAGCTAAGAAACTTGAATTCATTGAAGCAGCTCAATACAGAGACGAATTACTTAAGATGGAGGACTTAATGAAAGAGAAATGGCCCGGATAAGAATATCCAAGTAATAAACTTCCAGAATATATCAAAGTGAACTCTTTAACTCTTAATTATCCTAACAAATTAAGCTGATAAATAAAATAAATGTTATAAAAAGAAAGGTTTTCTATGAAACATTTGCCAAGATCTCAAAAATCTGTATCTTTGCATTGTGTTTTTCATAGTATTAGATTTAAGGTTAACAAAGGTTGGAGCAAGGCGTTGCTCCTTTTTTTATGCTTTCAAATCAACTTTCACACCAAATCCTTATCTTTGCACAGCATCCTGAATATAGAAAAATGAAAAAGATCGTCCATTGTGGAATACCTTTATTGTTGATAGTCCTTGTGATCACCATCTATGTTTGCAACCGGACTATACAGAAAAATAGCGAAACATATATCTATTCGACTGTTTCCGATATTCCATATAATAAGGTAGGACTGTTACTGGGAACTTCACCTAAACTGAAAAGTGGAAAAGCCAACCTATATTTCGACTATAGGATTAAAGCTGCCACAGAACTCTACAATGCCGGAAAAGTCAAATATATACTGGTTAGCGGTGATAACCGGAGAAATAGTTATAACGAACCGGAAGAAATGAAAAAAGCACTTATAGCAGCAGGAATACCTGACCAACGGATTATACTGGACTATGCAGGTTTAAGAACATTGGATTCTGTGGTAAGAGCACATTTAATTTTTGGTTTGGAGCGTTTTACTCTGATTTCACAACAGTTTCATAACGAACGGGCAATTTATCTGGCTCAGCAAAGTCACCTCCAGGCTATCGGATACAGCGCTCAGGATGTGAGTGCGTATGCCGGCTTTAAAACGAATCTTCGAGAATTATTGGCAAGAGTAAAAGTCTTTGTGGATATAGTTACCAATAAAGCTCCCAAACATCTTGGAGAAAAGGTAAAGATACCCGAATAATAATTGTATATTCCCCCTAATAACATCATTATCATAAAATACATGCAAAAGTTACTATTTCTTTTTTTACTGCCACTGATACCATTTTCGTTCCCATGCCATGCTCAAACGACTTATCGAATGGTGACAAGAAATTACTCTCCGGTTACAGATTCTTATCCCCAAGAGGTTTCTAATTTTAAAAAGGCAGACAGTGTCTACTATTTCACCGTAAAAGTATCCAAAGCTTATGACGATACCTTAAAAAGAAAAGTAGCAGAAAAGGTTCTTTATAGCCCCAATGACATCTATGACGGAGAGGTCGCTTCTTATCTAAACCCCACCCGACTCATTGACTATTCTTCTCCTACTATCGAACTTATAACAGACTCTTTATTCAAAGGCGAAGACAGTATAATGACAATTATAAGAAAGGGCTTGGAGTTTGTATCCCATTATATAAGTTTTGATGATTCTCTAGCCATGGCTATTTCAAGAGGTGATTGCAAAACATTGGATGTAAATCATATCCTTCAAAGAAAGAAAGGTACTTGCAGCGAATATACTAATTTATTCACGGCACTTATGAGAAAGAAAGGAATTCCTTGCCGGTTTGTTGCCGGTTTTATTTTTATACCTGAACAAAAATTCTATGGATGTCATGCCTGGGCCGAATGCTACCTCAAACAATACGGATGGATGGCAGTAGACCCCCAATCCGGAAAAAGCTGGTTACCAACAACTATAATCCGACTTTTTGCCGGAACAGATTATACAGACTGTGGATTAAACTCTTTTATGGACCTAGTACCCAAGTCTATAGAAATAGTAAAAGAATAAATGTACATCAAAAATATAAAAAGGAAAATAATGCTCAGATAATCATGGAACAACAACCTCAACTCAACGACCACAATAAACAAGAATATCCCCCGATGCATACAGCAGAGCATTTGCTCAATGCCACTATGGTAAAAACATTCGGATGTCCTCGTTCACGAAATGCACATATCGAAAAGAAAAAAAGCAAATGTGATTACGAACTTCCGACTTGCCCAACGGAGGAGCAAATTCATGCCATTGAAGAAAAAGTAAATGAAGCTATCGATCGCCATTTACCTGTAACCTGTGAGTTCATGACACACGAAGAAGCCAAAAGCATTGTGGACCTGAGTAAGCTTCCGGAAAATGCAAGCGAAATATTACGTATTGTCAGAATAGGAGATTACGATGCTTGCGCTTGCATCGGGCAACACGTAGAAAACACATCAGAAATAGGTCTTTTTAAAATTATCAGTTACGACTATGCCGACGGAAAATTACGCCTCAGATTCAAACTGATAAAATAGGTATGTAACAGTCTCAATCAACTAATAGATTATTAACAAAAGTCTTATCAAAGTATAAATTTATGAACGATTTGACAGCAAAATGGTAAAATTGGCATTATCTCCCTGACATTTAGTCAAACTAAGGAAGAATATGGCACTGGCACAAATTTTGTAATTTCTTTAGTGAACGACGGTTCGAAACGACGAACCGAAATTCAAGAATTAATCTGAATGTTTAACTAAAAGATAGGAGACTAAATTATGATGCCTGTTAGAAGATCTCAGAATTGGTTACCAAGTATCTTTAATGATTTCTTTGATAACGAATTAATGGCTAAAGCAAATGCTACCGCACCTGCTATTAATGTAATTGAAACCGATAAGGCCTATAAATTAGAGTTGGCCGCACCAGGGATGACTAAGGAAGATTTCAGCGTACGGATTGATGAAGAAAACAACCTGGTAATTTCAATGGAAAAGAAAGCTGAAAACAAGGAAGAAAAGAAAGACGGTCGCTATTTACGCCGTGAATTTTCATATTCTAAATTCCAGCAGACAATGATTCTGCCGGAGAACGTAGATAAAGATCACATCTCCGCGCAAGTGGAAAACGGTGTTCTGAACATCGAACTACCCAAGTTGAGTGAAGAAGAAGTGAAGAAACCTGACAGAACCATTGAAGTTAAATAAACTCATTGAATTAGTGGAAATTCCTTAATACAAAGGGATTAAAGATCACCCCGGAATCATCTCCCCATTAGAGAGAAAGATTCCGGGGTATTCTTTTATAAAACAAGAGTTGAAGGGTGGCAGTATTTGCGCAATACAGACATTAGTCTTGCTTTATCCACCGGCTTCACGAGATAATCATTGCAACCGGATTTCAGCGCAGCTACCTTGTCGGACTCGAAAGCATGCGCTGTAAGAGCTACAATAGGAATATTCGTATCAAACTTCCTAATCTCAGCTGTTGCCGTCAGTCCGTCCATTACCGGCATTTTCATATCCATCAACAAGAGATCTATTTTATACTCTTTTACCATCGCTACAGCCTGCTCCCCATTCACAGCGTGAAGCAAATTATAATGTTTGGACAACATAGCCGATATCAGCAGATAATTACTTGAAATATCTTCTACAACCAAGACTGTTTTTCTATCCAAAGCCGAATGCTGATTTCCGCTACGTATCAGATCATCTTTACCCGCATTCTGTCCAATGGCGATATTGGACTCCCGACGCATTTGTACCTCCGGATCGCAAGGTAGAACAGCCCAGAAAAGAGATCCCCGGCTATATTCCGATTCAAAACCGACACTTCCTCCCATCGATTCGGTAATAGCCTTACATATAGAGAGTCCAAGACCGGTGCCTTGTGCAAATTCATCCAATTTCTCAAACCGATGAAAGACTTTTCTCTTTTTCTCCTCCGGTATACCGATACCGGTATCCCTTACATAAAGACGGATTCCGGCGTCTACCACCTCGTATCCCATCTCGATAGTTCCCTGCGGCGTATATTTGATGGCATTAGTTACATAATTAGTCACCACTTGTGCAACCCGATTTTTGTCAAGTCTCACCCGGCACACACTATAAGGATTCACCGCGACCAACTGCACTTTAGGATTTGTCACCCGTTGCTTCATTGAAGATGCCATACTATCGAAATATTCTGCCAGATCAAATTCCTCATATTTCAGCTCCACCGAACCGGACTCCAACTTCGACAAATCCAGAATATCATTAATAAGTTTCAGCAGCAATTCGTTATTGGTATTGATAATCTGCATGTATTCTTCTTTATCACCCTGTTCTTCCGAATTCATCAATAGGTCAGAGAAGCCGACAATAGCATTTAGTGGAGTACGGATTTCGTGACTCATATTGGCAAGAAAGGCCGACTTGAGCTTATCCGATTGTTCGGCCAACAATTTCGCCTGTCTCAACTCTTCAATCATCCTCTCCCTGTCAGTAATATCATCCACACGAATGACAATACCGTCGATCTCTTCACTTTCATTAAATACAGGAGTAGCCAGCACTTCTACAATCCGGTTATTCTCCAGATGAAACTTGATCTTTTCCATCTGTCTTGATACCAATACTTTGCTTAGCACGCAGTTGTCACAAGGAGAAGTCCGATTATGAGCACTTTTATAACAGCATTCTCCTCTTTTATAAGCCTCAAAAGAGAGGCTGGATGAACAGACAGACACATTTTCCCATTGTACTACGTAATCTGTCGTGATATAGGCCAACCCCGAATTAGTGTTATTCAATACCAGTTCATTCTGTCGGATAAGTTTATTCAGCTTTTCTTTATTTTTCAGCAGAGTCAACTCTGTCTGTTTGTAGGATTCGATGCTGATTGACATTCCGGAAACATACTGATAAGGATGATCATTGAGTATGGAGGTTTCAAGTACTCCGCGGGTTTTCCACCATTCATAGTTTCCGTTTCCTCTCAGATCAGCACGATATTCTATATCCCATTCGCCGCTATCCTGTTTGAGCACCGCATCCATTGTATCGACAAACCGTTGCCGATCATCAGGGTGCACACACTCTGCAAACTTTTCAAACGAGTTGATATCCAAAGCATTCCGCCCGATCTTATCAAATCCTTCACCAAAGCTTACCCTTTGTTTTGACGGCTCGTAAAACCAGGTATAAGCGTTCATTACTTCCATTGACATAGAGAGCACTTTAGCACGGCGCTTAAGATCATTCTGCAATTTCTGATCCCAGCGGATATTAAGCAACAGACGCTTGGTGCCATCATAGATGATATTCTTGCGCACGATGGTATCATAGCTGCGTCCGTCTTTCAATATGATTCTTTCTACCCCAAAATAAGGCTTTCCGGTAGTGAAGACTTCCAGATCTGTTTTCTGCATACGTTCCGCCTGTTCGCTATCCAGAACGCTACATACGGTTTCACCCTCATGGGTGCCGAACATCCGCATGCTTTCTTCATTGCAGAAGACATAACGAAAATCATCTTCCACATCTTTTATATGAATGGGAAGCGGTATGCTGTTCAAAATATTCTCTTGTAGCAGCTTGCGCCTTTGCAGCTCCGTATTGTTTTTACGAAAACCCACATATTTAATTACCTTTCCATCCGTCCCTCTTTCATACGGGGTACAGTTCAGTTTACAATATTGCCATTCGGATGTATCGGACAACCTGATCCGGAAATCTATTTCATACAGACAATCGCAACCACTGAGCATATCCAATAGGATAATCTCCGCTTTTTTCCAATCCTCCGGATGAATCTGTTTCTTATAGTCTTCGATAGTGAGTGCTTGGGTAGGATCATAACCATTAAGAGGTTCATTCTCCGCATAAAACAACCGGGTACAAACATCAAATTCCCACAACATCACCTCAGCAGCCTGCATGGCCAATGCCGTTTTTTGCTTGCTTTGCCGCAATATCTCTTGAGTATGCACAGCTTCAGTCACATCCTGTGCTATGAAAAGAAACTTATCAATCTCCTTATTTTCATCCAGAACGACCGATACAGTAATTTCAAAATAACTGATTCCTGATAAAACAGTCGGATAATGGGCTTTTGCCAGGTCAAAATCATATTTGACCGTAAAACGGATATTCTCTCCCGCACGTAGACGCCTCTTCATCTCCACCGGAATATTCGGATTCTCAAAGATATTGATTCCCAACATATCTTGTTTATCCTTCACTCCCATCATCTTTAGTCCCACACTATTAATCTCTATCAGATACCCATCGCCATCGTACAATTCCATTCCTACAGGAAGATTTTCATAAATGGTCTGCTGAAGTCGATGAATCTGAGAAGGGGTTGATGTTTGTTTGTTCATTACGTAATAACTTTGTATATCTGTTTTTTCCTTCTACAAAAATACACATAAGTTACAAGCTAACGTACATTTACAGAGAAATTTAAGTCTCTCAACCACTTTTCGGAGGCTTTTGAGGCCCTCTTCCATAAAGTCAACCGCTTTTCCGATAGCTCTTCACTGCCCAAACATTGAAAAGCAGTGCAAAGGCCAGCAACGCCCCCAGCTGTGGCAACAAATCAATAAAGCCACTCCCTTTGAGATAAACCATACGCATCACTTGCATAAAATATTTCAGAGGATTGAGCATTGTTATCCATTGCGCCCATTCGGGCATACTACGAATAGGGGTAAACAGCCCGCTCATCAGAATCAGGATCAACATACAGAACCACATAACAAACATAGCTTGCTGCATCGTAGCCGAATGGTTGGAAATGACCAGCCCGAGGCCGGATACAGCCAGGACAAATATAATGGAGAAACAATAGATGACCCCAAAATGCCCCACAGGAAAGATACCATAAAGTGTCCATGCCAAAACAAAGCAAAGAGTCAGGACAACAAAACCGATCAGCCAATAGGGAATCAATTTGGCAAGAATAAAGGTAAACTTTCCGACAGGAGTTACATTGATCTGTTCAATCGTACCGGCTTCTTTCTCCCCTACTATATTTAATGCAGGCAGAAAGCCGCAAAGCATCGTAAGCAACATCACCATCAGGGCCGGAACCATAAACAGCTTATAATCCAAACGGGCATTAAAAAGATTCTGGGTGAGAATATCAATCCGGGGCAGATTTCCGTCGGCAGAGAAAGAGGTGGTACCGCTTTCAGTCCGTAATTCTTCTCCATAGTCATTGACAATGGCAGACAAATAGGAACTTCCCAAGCCACCCTTGGTACCATTCACGGCATTGACAGCCAAAAGTACGTTGGCAGCACTGCCATTCACCCAATCCTTCTCGAAGCCTCTGGGTATTTCAAGTAACAGGTCGGCTGTTCCCGCTTCAATCGCCTCCATACCTTTTTCGTAAGAATCCGGCAAAGCAGTGGTCTGAAAGTAAGTTGAAGCCGTTATTTTATCCACCAGCCTGCGGGAAATAACCGAATGATCATTATCAATTATATTCATCCGGATATTTTTTATCTCAAGATTGGCCGCCCAAGGCATAAGAAGCATAATCATGCAAGGGAAGATAAATATCAACCTCGGCAGGAAGGAGTTGCGGAGCAACTGCTTGAATTCTTTCTCTATAAGATATTTAATCATAACCTGTTTTTGAATTTCTTGAAGCTTATTGTTATCAACAGAACTGCCATCAAAGCCAGAATACTGACTTCAGACCATACAAACGAGATGTCCACTCCCTCGATCATCAACTTACGTACAGCCTGAATATACCAGCGAGCAGGCAGTATATCAGAAATTAATTGCAGCACCAAAGGCATACTTTCTATCGGAAATATCATACCCGAAAGCAACATGGTAGGCATCATCAGTACCAAACCCGAGGCCAGCATGGCAGCTACCTGTGTCCGTGTCACCGTAGAGATAAGTAATCCCAGCGACAACGATACAAAAATGAAAAGCAACGACACCATAATCAGCCAGAACAGGCTG
>OGOG01004055.1_pt1 | contig 10491 bp, 6 predicted proteins | sample 1552581 | NCBI WGS metagenome assembly OGOG01 (sample SAMEA2580152, study PRJEB22360) | human gut metagenome | biome: human gut; feature: human-associated habitat; material: faeces | place: Denmark | collected 2008/2010 | reverse complement strand
GTAAAGTATAGGGCAAATTATATACCCCCCCCCGCCTTGGAGCCGCCGTTTCTCGCGCTCGTCGTGTCCGGCGGTCACAGCCACATAATCGAGGTGCGCGACTACACGGATTTTCATATCATCGGCAGAACGCGCGACGACGCGGCAGGCGAGGCGATGGACAAGGCGGCGCGCGCCATGGGGCTCGATTATCCAGGCGGCGTGAACCTCGACAGGGTGTCCAAGGACGGCGACCCGAAGAGCTACAAGCTCCCGCGTCCGCATGTTGACGGGAGCGAATACGATTTCAGCTTCTCCGGACTCAAGACTGCTGCCGTTAATATTATCCACAACGCAAAGCAAAAGGGCGAGGAGATAAGCGTGCCCGATCTCGGCGCGTCGTATATCGAGGCGGTCGTAAGATGCCTGCGCGAAAACACCGAAAAAGCGGCACTGAACTTCGGTTTCGACAAGATAGTCCTGGCGGGCGGCGTGTCCGCAAACTCGCGCCTGAGAGCGGAAATGACCGATATCTGCAAGGCTCATTCATGGTCGCTGTTCATGCCCGAGCTGTCGCTTTGCGGCGACAATGCGGCAATGGTCGGCGCCCAGGGCTACTATGAATTCAAGGCTGGAAACATCGCCCCGCTGACCCTCAATGCACGAGCTTCGATGCCTATTGATGAAATTGATAAATTTTTATCAAAAAAGGTCTGAAAGTTAACAGTTTCGTCATTGAAAAACCGAGTTTATTGGGGTATAATACATACTGGGTAAAGATGGTACCTTTCTTAATAGATTAGACGAAAGGAGTCAAATATCATGAAACATTTGACACAGAACAAGACAGTGATCGACTGGATCGAAGAGAAGATAGCTCTTGTATCTCCCGACGAAGTCATGTGGATCGACGGCAGCGAGGAGCAGCTTGACGCTCTGCGCGCCAAGGCATGCGAGACCGGCGAGATGACCAAGCTCAACGAGGATCTCCTCCCCGGATGCCTGCTTCACAGAACCAAGCCCAACGATGTTGCGCGTGTTGAGAACCGCACATTCATCTGCGCTGAGAGCGCGGATCAGGCAGGTCCGACCAACAACTGGATGGATCCCGCTGAGGCTTATAAGATGCTCTATGATATAGCCAGAGACAGCTATAAGGGCAGAACAATGTATATTATCCCTTATTCGATGGGTCCTGTCGGCTCTCCGTTCTCGAAGATCGGCGTTGAGCTGACTGACTCCATCTATGTCGTTCTCAACATGGCTATCATGACGAGAATCGGCAAGAAGGTTATGGATACTCTGGGCGACAGCAACGACTGGGTTCGCGGACTGCACTGCAGCTGCGACATCGACCCCGAGAAGCGTTATATCTGCCAGTTCCCGCAGGATAACACCATCATCTCCGTCAACTCCGCTTACGGCGGAAACGTCCTCCTCGGCAAGAAGTGCTTTGCTCTTCGTATAGCCTCTTATCAGGGCTGGAAAGAGAGCTGGCAGGCTGAGCATATGCTTATCCTCGGCCTCGAGAATCCGAAGGGCGAAGTCAAATATATCTGCGCGGCATTCCCGTCCGCCTGCGGTAAGACCAACCTTGCCATGCTTATCCCGCCCGAGGGATACAGAAACAAGGGCTACAAGATCTGGTGCGTCGGCGACGATATCTCCTGGATCAGAAAGGGTCCCGACGGCAGACTTTATGCTATCAACCCCGAGAACGGTTTCTTCGGCGTTGCCCCCGGCACGAACGAGAAGTCCAATCCCAACGCGCTTGCCGCGACAAGAAAGAATACCATTTTCACAAACGTTGCGCTTAACCTTGACAACAACACCGTCTGGTGGGAAGGTCTCGACAAGAATCCGCCCGAGAACGCCATCGACTGGCAGGGCAGACCGTGGAACGGCAAGACGAGCGAGGAAAAGGGCGCTCATCCGAACAGCCGCTTCACCGCTCCCGCTGTCAACTGCCCGTGCATCAGCTCCGAGTTTGAGAACCCGGCAGGTGTTCCGATCTCCGCTATCGTCTTCGGCGGCAGAAGAGCTAAGCTCGCTCCGCTGGTCTATCAGTCAAGAAGCTGGAATCACGGCGTGTTCGTCGGCTCGATAATGGCTTCCGAGACCACCGCAGCAGCAGCCGGCGCAGTCGGCGTTGTCCGCCGCGACCCTATGGCTATGCTTCCGTTCTGCGGCTACAACATGGCTGATTACTGGCAGCACTGGATTGACATCGGCGCAGGCCTCGACGAGGATAAGGCTCCGAAGATATTCAACGTCAACTGGTTCCGTAAGGACGACGACGGCAACTTCCTGTGGCCCGGCTTCGGCGACAACATGCGCGTGCTTGAGTGGATCATCAAGCGCTGCGAGGGCAAGGTCGACGCAGAGGAGACCGCTATCGGCTTCGTGCCCAAGGCTGAGGACATCAACCTTGAGGGCATCGAGGACGAGGTCAGCGAGGATCAGCTCAAGGAGATCCTGAGTGTTGACAACTCCCTTTGGGAGGACGAGGCAAAGGGCATCGAGGAGTTCTACGCTAAGTTCGGCGACAGACTTCCCAAGGCTCTGAGCGACGAGCTCAACACCCTCAAGGCTAATCTTGAGAAATAATTAAATAAAATTGCGGCAGACAGGTGTGCTTGTCTGCCGCTTTTTTATTGGTTTGTCATATCGGCGCAGGCAGAGCGCAAAAAACAACAGCCGTGATTCTCAACGAACCACGGCTGCTGATATTTAATTTTGCTTACAATGTCTCAAATCTCTTTACGCCCTTGCGTTTGAGCCTTGAAAAGGATATCACGGTTATTATTGCTATGACAGCCGTCGCGATCATCAGCGCGAATACATTCGGCAGCACTTGCACCGCGAACAGATAGACCGCGACGAGCACGATGATATACGCCCAGCCGAGGCACATCGCGAGCATGATGCCGAGACTCTGCTTGACCGCTCCGCTCTCACTGCTCCAGGTGAGGTTGGGCATCCTGATATTTACTCTGAGCCCCGAAACGGCGCATAGGAGCGTGAATATCTGCGGCAGGATAATCATGCCCGCCGCCGTGAGAAGCTCCGGCTTGAGGGCAATACAGAAGCATATGCTGCATATCAGTGCGGGGACGGCGGTGAAGAGCATATGGAGCTTCAGCTTCGCTCTGAGAATCTGCCACGAGGTGACGGGGAGCGAACGGGCTATCCAAAGGCTCTTGCCCTCGAGGGATATCGAGGGCGCGGTGAGTATATTCATAGAAGAGAGCAGGCATAAAAGTAAGCACGCGAAGGTCGGGGCATATTCCAGCAAATCCTCATCCATTCGGGTGACAACGCCGATAAACCAGTCACTTTTTATCAGCGAGAAAACAGCGACGGCTATCATAAACAGCGCCCCGAGCGAGCAGTTGAGCATATAAGACGGGCTCGAGAGGAAGTGGTTTATCTCACGGCGCAGAAGCGCGCGGTCAGTGCCCTGCTGCTTGACCGTCTTTTCTTTGTAGACTGTCTTTGCGGTCTTTCCGCTGCTCGTGACGAGCTTTAAGAATGTGCGCGACATTATGAGCCACGTCGCGGCGAGCAGGGCGAGAATGATGAGTGAAATTATAATCGTCGGCAGAACATCGCCCGCGAACGCCTTGCCGAAAATATAGAGCAGATAGGCGGACGTGCGCACCTTTGCGGCAACAGCCGCGCTATTTGCGACGATGCCGGTGATTATCTCGTTCGCTCTGAAGTAGACATAGTAGTAGCCGCCGAGAAACGCTATTGAAACTATAACTGTTATAATGCTCTTGTTTTTTAATTTAACTGCGATTTTTGCAACGACCCAGCCGAGTATGCACGACAGTATAAGCACGAGAACAGTCACCATAACGGCCATTATAACGGCGGTTATGCCGGATATTCCGGGATGCGCGGTTATGAAATACACGCCGACGGCGGGTATTACCACAACGCCGGAATACATCAGCCCCATGAGATAGACTCCGATGAGGCGCGCCGCCATGATATCGCGTACTGGAATGGGCATCGAGAGCAGAAGGTCGTTGTCCTTTGCGTCATAGAGGCTCGAATATGTGTTGAACACGCTGCCGAAAACGCCGAAAAGCGCAGCGGTAGCGCCCATAATAGCAAAATAGAGCCAGCTCATGCCGTAGGTTATCAGCGGGCGCATCGAATATGACATATAGCAGAACATTCCGCCGATGGCAAAAATCATGAGCAATATGAACAGCACTATCGAGAATGTCGCCGAGCGGGGAGATTTGCCCTTGCCCGTCTTGCGGTCAACGAAGAAACTTTTATTGAGTTCGAGAAGCTGTTTTTTTATCAGTGTTTTCAGCATTCTTCTCCCTCCAGTTCGAGGAACACGTTCTCAAGGCTGGAGTCGCCCTTGACCTCTTCCATTGTGCCGGAGCGGATGAGCTTTCCGCTTTTTATTATCGCGACCTTGTCGCAGAGCTTTTCGGCAACTTCGAGCACATGGGTCGAGAAGAATATTGCGCCGCCGGAGTTGCAGACCTCGCGCATCATGCCTTTTAACAGATGCGATGCGGCGGGATCGAGACCGACGAAAGGCTCGTCCATGATAATTAACTTGGGCTCGTGGATCCATGCGGAGATTATCGCGAGCTTCTGCTTCATGCCGTGGGAATATGCCGAGATAGGCTGCGCGAGGTCGGCGGTCAGCCCGAACATATCGGCATATTTATGTATGCGCTCGCGGCGGTCGTCGGCGCTGACGCCGAAAATATCAGCGATGAAGTTCAGATATTTTATTCCTGTCATGTATTCGTAGAGGTCGGGATTGTCGGGGATATAGGCTATGATTTTTTTGCAGGCGAGCGGGTCATCTTTTATCGAGATGCCGTTTATTGTTATCTCGCCCTCGTCGAACTGCAGAATGCCGACAACGGATTTGAGCGTTGTGGTCTTGCCCGCGCCGTTGTGGCCGATGAAGCCATATATCTCGCCGGGCGCGATATGCAGCGTCAGGTTGTCAACAGCCTTTTTCTCGCCGTAGGTTTTGGTCAGATTTTTGATGTTAAGCATAATGTCTCCTTTTGGCCCGCATAGCGGCGCGGGTATCCTTTCCCTTTAATATATATTAATATATTTTGCTCCGCGAGTCAATTAAATGTGCTGCTGCGATTAAGAAAACGGGTGGGGATTTTTAATATATGACGAGATTCATCGTGTTTCCCCGCGTCGTCAAGGAAACAAAAAATCGGCACCCTGTTTATCTGATGCCGATTTGACCGGTTTGCTCACTGCGCAAACTGGCTGTTGTAGAGTCTCGTATAGAATCCGTTCTTTGCGAGCAGCTCTTCGTGCGTGCCCTGCTCGGCGACCTTGCCGTCTTTCATGACGAGAGTGCAGTCGGCGTGGCGGATGGTCGAGAGTCTGTGCGCCACGACGAACGAGGTGCGCCCCTGCATGAGCGTATTGAACGCATCCTGAACTTTCAGTTCAGTTCTAGTGTCTATCGATGAAGTTGCCTCGTCGAGGATGAGCATCGGCGGCTTCATGAGCATGACGCGCGCGATGCAGAGCAGCTGTCTTTCACCCTCGGAGAGTCCGTCGTCGTCGCCGATGACGGTGTCGTAACCGTTTTTGAGTCGCTTTATAAAGCTGTGAGCGCGTGCCGCCTTGGCGGCGGCGATTATCTCTTCATCCGTGGCGTCGGGCTTGCCGAACGCTATATTCTCGCGGACTGTGCCGTTTTTTATCCAGGTATCCTGGAGCACCATGCCGAAATGGTGTCTGAGACTGTGGCGTGTGATGTCATTTATATTCTCGCCGTCAACCTTTATGCTGCCGCCGTCAACGTCGTAGAAGCGGAGCAGGAGATTGATAAGCGTAGTCTTGCCGCAGCCTGTCGGACCGACAACGGCTATTGTCTTGCCGGACGGGGCAAAGAAATCGAAGCCGTCGATGAGCTTCTTGCTCTTGTCATATGAGAAGCGGACATTGTCGAACTCCACGCTTCCCTCGGGGTCGCTGAGCGCCGAGCAATTTTCGTCCGACTCCTCGGGCTTTTCGTCTATGAGCTCGAATATTCTTGCCGCGCAGGCGAGGGCATTCTGGAGCTCTGTCACGACGCCGGAAATCTCGTTGAACGGCTTTGTGTACTGGTTCGAGTAGGCGAGGAAGCTGACGAATCCGCCGACGGTCACCATGCCGCCGATGGCGAATATTCCGCCCATGAGCCCGACTACGGCGTAGATAAGATTGTTGATAAATCTGGTGGTCGGGTTTGTAAGCGACGAGAAGAATATGGATTTGAGCGAATATTTGCGCAATTTTTCATTGCTCTCGTCGAATCTTTCAACTGCTCTGTCTTCATACGAAAACGCCTGAACGGTCTTTTGATTCTGTATCATCTCGTTGATGAGCGCGGTCTGCTCGCCGCGTGTCTCGGACTGTTTTTTGAACATTGAATAAGTGCGGCGGGCTATAAAACGCGCCGTGAACAGCGATATCGGGGTCAGCACGACGACAGCGAGGGTTATTGCCGGGGATATGGTGAGCATGAACACGAGCGTCACCGCTATCGTGACAATGCCGGTGAAAAGCTGCGAGAAGCCCAATATGAGTCCGTCGGCGAACTGCTCCGCGTCCGCCGTTATGCGGCTGACGATATCGCCGTAGGGGTGGGAGTCGGCGAACGCCACGGGCAGGGTCTGCATATGCGAAAATGCCTTTGAGCGTATATCGCGCACGGTGTTATAGGCTATGCGGTTGTTGATGATGTTCATCACCCACTGGAGCACTCCGCCGACGATGGCGCAGATCAGAATGCCGAAAAGGCACTTCTTTATGACCTCAAAATCAACGTTGCCGTGCAGCTTTATTCCGTCTATCGCGCGTCCGGCGAGGACGGGGATATAGAGCGAGAGGATGACGCTTGCAACGGAGAGGATGAGCGAAAGGAACAGCAGAAGCTTTGAGTGGCCGATGACCGCGATAACGCGCTTGAAAACGGTTTTGTTCTTCACGGTTACGCATCCTCCTTTTCAAGCTGGGAATCGAAAATTTCTTTGTAGACCTCGCACGAGCGCAGAAGCTCGTCGTTCGTGCCCATGCCGACTATCTCGCCCTCGTCGAGGACTACTATGGTATCGGCGTTTCTTATCGCCGCAACGCGCTGGGACACGGTTATGACAGTCGGGGCAAAGTCGGTGTTTCTCAGCGCCTTGTTCAGCGCCGCACCGGTGGCGTAGTCGAGCGCGCTCGCCGCGTCGTCGAGGATGAGCACCTCTGGTTTTCTGACGAGGGCGCGGGCTATAGTCATTCTTTGGCGCTGACCGCCCGAGAGGTTCTTGCCCTCCTGTTCGAGGACAAAGTCGAGCTGCCCGCTCTTGTCCTCTATCATCTGCTTTGCCTGCGCCGTTTCGAGCGCCTGCCAGATTTCTTCGTCTGTGGCGTCCTGCTTGCCGAAGCGGATATTGTCCCTGACAGTGCCGGCGAACAGGGCTTTTTTCTGCGAGACGACGCCTATTTTCGAGCGCAGAGCCTTTGTGTCGTAGTCGCGCACGTCAACGCCGTCAACGAGCACGCACCCGTCGGTGACATCGTAGAATCGCGGAATAAGATTGACGAGCGAGGTTTTGCCCGATCCGGTCGAGCCGATAACGCCTATCGAGCTGCCGCGCGGGATTTTGAGGTCGATATTGTGCAGCGATTCTTCGCTGCCGTTATATGACAGGCACGCCTTGTCAAACTCGACTGAATATTCGCTGTTTTCGTTGCCGTCGGTGACAGTGCCGGGGACGGTGCCGGGCTCGATATCGAGCACCGACTGAATTCGGTTGCCGCAGGCTATCGCCTTTGTGACGCTGATTATGAGATTCGCAAGCTTTATCAGCTCAACGAGGATCTGTGACATGTAGTTATAGAGCGCAACGACCGCGCCGCGCGAAATGGCGCCGGAATCAACGCGTATTGCGCCGACATATATCAGCGCGATTATCGCGAGGTTTATGAGCACGAAGGTTGCGGGGTTCATGAAAGCGGATATCCTTCCGACCGCCGTCTGCATCTCGGTCAGGGCGTTGTTCTTGGCGTCAAAGTCCGCAATTTCCTCTTCCTCTTTGCAGAACGCTCTGACAACGCGGGTGCCGAGCAGGTTTTCGCGGGTCTTGCTTAGCAGTCCGTCCAGTTTCTGCTGAACCTTGCGGTACATAGGTATGCACACGAGCATTATCGCGAACACGACCGCAGCGAGAGCGGGCACCGCAACGACAAACACGAGCGACGATTTTACATCGACCGTGAACGCCATTATCACCGCGCCGAATACGACGAACGGCGAGCGCAGGACGAGACGCAGGGTCAGGTTTGTTCCGGTCTGAACCTGATTTATGTCGCCCGTCAGGCGGGTTATAAGCGTCGGCGCGCCGAGCGAATCGAGCTGGGAATAAGAGAGCTTGCCGATATGCTGGAAGAGCGCGTGGCGGATATCGGTAGCGAAGCCGACCGACGCTTTCGCCGAGAAATACTGCGCCACAAGCGTACTGCAAAGACCCAGTATGCCGAACAGACCGAGCAGCAGGCAGCGTTTGATAATATAAACCTTATCGCCGTTCTCTATGCCGACATCGATTATAGTTGAGACTATCAGCGGAACAATCAGCTCGAACGCCACTTCAATGAGCTTGAAAAACGGCGCGAGAATACTTTCAATTTTGTATTTTTTCAAATACTTCAAAAGCTTTGACATGCTATTCTCCTCTTGTTTTATACTGCATTCTATAATGGTATATAATACCCTAAATAATACCATGAAAACGGCTTTTTTTCAAGATGCTGCGGCTATTTCCCGTTCCTTGACAGAGACGGGGAGCAGTGATAAACTTATGCGTTGTAGAAAAGAAACGGTGTGGTGAACGATGAAAGAAAAGGCTCTCAAAAAAGAGGAAGAGCTTCTCGAATGCGAAAAGCTCTGGATTTTTGCCGTCATGATAGCGGTCGGCGGATTTTTCGGCGCATATACTTATGTTCAAAAGGGCGGCGTGTTCTGCAACGCGCAGACGGCGAACTTCGTGCTCATGGCGGTTCAGCTCGGGCGCGGGAACTGGCGCAAGGCGCTGTATTATCTCCTGCCCGCTTCGGCTTATCTGCTCGGCACGGTCATTTCGGAATTTCTGCCCAAGCATATAAACCGCCGTAAGATAGTTCGCTGGGACACGGCGTTCGTGGCGTTTGAAATGGCGTGGATATTTGCGCTCGGCTTCGTCCCGGACAATGCGCCGCCGCAGATCTGCCAGGTGGCTGTGAATTTTATCGCTTCGATGCAGTTCAATACATTCCGCCAGGCGAAAAAGATTCCGATGGCGACTACCTTCTGCACCAACCATGTCCGCCAGGTCGGCTCGAACCTCGTCAAGTGGCTTCGCAGCGGTAATAAAGAGGCACGCGGCAAGATGTTCGCGCATCTGCTGATGATAGGCTCGTTTGTCGCGGGCGCGGTCGCTTCAACTTTTCTCTGCGGCTATCTCGGCGGCAAGACTATCTGGTGCGCCGAAATATTGCTCGCGATAGTGTTCTTTGCGCTCCTGCGTGCCGATCTCGGCGAGGAACGTGATAAACTCGATGTCGTTCCGCACGGCCATTGATGACAAGCTGTTAAGCTTTACATGATTTATAAATAAAAAAACAAAAGCTCCCATGCGTCCCCGAATGTGTTGATATATCGGGGAAGTCGCACGGGAGCTTTGATTTTTGCGCTAAAAAATGAGCGCGTAAATTGTAAAGTAAATCGCTTTACAATTTATTTTAGCCCATTATGGGTATCTCAAGGAATGTGTAGGTAAAACAATTTATAATATAGAAAATAAATGCGGCTGTCGGGACTGCATATCCCGCGAATTTTTTCGCTTTGCTATCGGAAAGTGAAGAATACATCGCTGCGCAGGCGATGAGCGTGAACATCTCGGTGTAGTAAAACACGCGCTGACCGGAGGCGTAGACGGACGAAGAGAATCCGAGCACTGCGGCGCAGCAGACAGCGGCGCTGAACAGCACGCCGACGGTGAACCCGAGCTTTTTGTTCTTTTTGATGAGCGCCGCTATAAGAATGAAAAGGCTAAAGAGAAAGACAAAACAGAGCGCGATAACCGCGAGTTCGAGCGGAAGGTAATTGCCGCTCTTGAACATCTTTTCAAAGCCCTTGTCCGGGGTGGTACGGCGGATAATAATATATGCGGCGTTGACTCCGACGCACAGCACCGAGGCGAATATTGCAAAGACTGATGTGATTTTCTTTATTTTCCGCGAACCGCCGAACGCTTCATATACCGATGCGCCGAGCAGAACGAGAAAAACAGCTGCTGTTATCAGCGAGAAGAAAAATGAAAATGCAAAATAATTCGAAAATCCGCAGAGCAGTTTTTCGAATATATTCATTTTAGAGAATCTTTCAAAACCCGACGCCGCCTCCATCGCTCCGCGCCCGCGAAGTCCGGGCGAGAGAACTAACACCGCGGCGGAAACTGCGCTCGGCAGAAGCGGGATGAATTGACG
>OGOG01004051.1_pt1 | contig 10496 bp, 5 predicted proteins | sample 1552581 | NCBI WGS metagenome assembly OGOG01 (sample SAMEA2580152, study PRJEB22360) | human gut metagenome | biome: human gut; feature: human-associated habitat; material: faeces | place: Denmark | collected 2008/2010 | reverse complement strand
CTCAGAAAAACAATATTGCCTGGTGGATTGCACAATCCTAAAGCACTTCCTATCCACTGAACAGATCGTCGTGGCCACCGGTTCTCTGAAAGTACGCCTGATCGTCGGTCTGCGCCCAAACAAGCAACCAGTCGCCAGCGTTTGCGACATGGCATTCCATGCTTCCCGACCACTCGCCTTTGAGCCGATGCATATTATGCCGGCGAACAAGTTCTGATCGGCTATCTGGGGTATCGGCGACCACCAATTCCACGACTTCTTTCAGAGGATCTAGCGCTACGTGCTTCTTCTTAAGGCGCTTAACGTCTTTCTGGAAGCGCGGGGTGTAATTGGCTCTCAGCACCGCTATGCTCCCATCGCCTCGAACATTTCTGATACGGTGGCGTAGCCCGGATCTCCCGATGCGATGAGTTCTTTCGTTTCCCTTATTGCCTCGCGAGACTCGAGATTAGGCGTTGGATATTCAAGCGTGAGGGGAATGCGCTGCTCGCGTACGATCTGACGGTAGAACGCGCGCGTGACTGATGAGAGATCGAAGCCGAAATCTTCCACGATGTTAGCTGCGGCGCGCTTGGTATCTTCGTCGACTCTCACCGTTACAGAAGCAGTTGCCATAGGACCGACCTCCTTTACTAATAGTAAGACAATTATATGCTTTTGTCTTGCATTGTTCAAGGATCTGCATCTGCTGACTGTGTTTGATGGGCTTGATATACTGCGAAATTGCCTGGCGCATCGTTGAGCGCTTCCGAGAATTTCGTAAATCACTATAGCCATTCACCAAACTTGAGTTACTCATATTTCTGGAAAATTATATTTCATAGTTCGGAGTTGCTCGTGATAATGAGCAATTATTACATCGCATTGATACGCGAGAGGATTCCAAATCACTCCCAATGGACGTCGATAACCAGCATTTCTCAATGTCCTTCTTCGCAGGGCTAACCGTGTCATATCAGTTATGACATGTTGTGCCTCCCTGCGCCGTTCCAAGAGCCCTAGAACATCTAATCGAATCTTGGGATTCACGACCTAATGAAAAATTTTTCGAAAAAGAGCCGCCCATAGGGTGCGCTCTTCGCGTTATGCGTAATAGGAGGTGAGGTTCAGGAATGTCGCACGGCGAAACACAGCAAGACAATGAAGATTACAGCAAAGCGAACCGAGCTACTACTAAAACAGAGACATCTATTTTGGTGGAAAAGTTCGTGGAAGACCATTACGACGAGGTGTTCCGCTATTACGCAAGGCGCCTTCCAAGCAAAGAGGATGCCCAGGATGCAACATAGGAAGTATTCCTCCGCCTTGGAATGACATTAGAATACATCTAACGTCACCTTGCAGAGAGGCTGGCATCGAAGCCCAATTACTTTCGAACGAATAAGGCAACTGTAATGACATTAGATGTGTTCTAATGTCATGCGGGCTTTCCGATTACCAGGCTCCTGATTCTGATGATATAGACGCAAACAATAGCAAGATTGAGGCCATATGGCGAAAGGACGATAGCCTCATAGTCGATGAATATAATGGCAGTCCTGCCAGCAGTTTGCGCGATTTGCTTCAGACAACATCGGCAGAGGCTATTTCTCGACCACAGGCGGAATAAACTCCTCTATCGCACGTCTTAGTTTTGGGTGGTGTATGACGAAGTGTATTGATGGTACAAGCTCTTTCGACACCATAGCCCACCTGCCTTCGTGAATGCTGATCTGTAGGTTCCTGAACGTCTGTGAAGAAGTTTTCTCTACCTGATACCGAGGATGATCCGCTGCGAAACGGTCGGTATCCTCCAGGTGCGCAAGGTACTGCTCGTACGTGTACGCGACGCCCTTCTCGCAGAATGCGTTCGAAAGGTCGAGGTTCAACGGATAGACCTCGAACTCCTCTCTGGTAAGCAGCGGTATCTCGACATGGATCTCGCTAGTCTCAAGAATATGCACGACGCGCCGACGAGCCGAAGAGGCCGCCTCTTCTCCATCGAATCCAGACCTTGCAAGCATCTCCACCAGAAGGGACGCATCGATGGTGTAGAGCGGCAGCGAAGAGAGGATGCTCCTGCGCTTCCCGATTGTTTCTGAATCGACCTGCAAAAAAGCGTTGAACTCGTTCTTGTTGTCGATGCGGTAGATATCCATCAAGGGTCGCGCAGCGCTCAGCAGCTCCTGGGCTCGCGCCGTATAGTACCCCAACTCCTTCCTCGATTTGGTCAAATAGTATCTTCCCTCGGCATGGTGGCCCACAATGGCCTCACCGCAAAGGGCAGCGGCTCCGGAAACCTTCAGAAGATGCAGAAAAACGTTATTCGACGGCTCTTTGAGATAGAACGGAGAAATCTGGCCCGTCATGTACATGGGGATCCAGCTCTCAAGTCCCAGCATCATATCCTCGAAGGACCGGTTCAAGTCATGGATCTGATTCAGGTGAAGCCCCTTTTTCAGCATCATGGCCATGCCGAACATCCACTTCTTCGGGAATTCCGGATCCTTCGCCATCTCTCCCATGGGCATGTCGCTGTACATGATCACCGGCTCGGTTGATTTGGAGATCACGGTGGCCTTCAGGAAATCAAGTTCGCTTTCCATCATCTGGTCGAGACCGAAGTACGTCTTCGATGTGGGCATTTGGAACGGCACGGAAGGAACTTTCAGTTCGTCGAAGTGGATGGCCTTGATGTAGTCGTTCAGGTTGAACTCGTCGAGCTTGAACAGGAAATCCGACACGGGATGATCCCTATGGTCGCGATCGTCGAACAGCCACTCCATCAGCTTTTCGTACCGAACGGAGCTTTCCGCTAGCTCCTCTTCAGTGCAACCTAGCAGATGCGCCAGCACGGCTCTATCGCGAGCAGAGTCCCATTCTCGCGCCACGTACTCCGCCACCGACGATGCGAACTTTTCGGGATCCGATGGACGGCGCGAGCCATTGCGAAAGCGGAACACGGTCGAGGCATCGTAGTTTATATGGCGACAGAGCTTGCTGATGCCCACATCGAGCGTTGCAAGGAGGAGGTCGAAGTTCTCGAGGAGCCGATCGGCGTCGCGGGGGCGAAGGTCGGATGACTGCATGAACTGCTCACGCACTGATTCCGCGGTTATATCGCCAAGCTGCTTCTGCCGTGCCAGCTCGGCGATCGCAGAGCAGAGATTCTCAAAGGCGTCGGATTCCGTATCGGGGAGCCTCGACCCCGTACGATATCGGCTCAGAGTGGCGGCGGATACTCCCGACTGCTCGCTCACCTCTTTCGCCATGCAGTCGATCTGCTCGATATATGCATTCAGTTGTTCGTGAAACTTCATTTCGCGCTTTCTCGTTGCTTGCAGGTTGCAATGACTATGGTACTCAGGAAATGCGCCCCCTAGCGTACGATTTCCGTTTTGGCAATTGCCGAACCTGGCAACTCTATTGTGCCTCGTTCCTCGATTTCGGAGAATGAACGGGATCCCTCACCAAGAGAAAGATAGAAAACGCCATGCCCAGAAAAGGCAAGACAGCAAAATCTCCTTTTGCAAAAGCTTGTGCCGTCGCACTCTCCTTGGCACTGGTTGTGACCATGTGTCCCATCGTCGGATTTGCCGAAGATTCAAGTCGGGTGGACGCAGTCGCGAGCGAAGACGTTCAGGCGGCACTGCTCCCTGTGAGCGATTCTGAAGTCGATGTGCCCGATGATGCGCTTTCAGTCTCCAGCAACATATTGCTTGATGGCGCATCCGTTTCCGACGAAGAGGTTCCGGATGAGGATGCTTCGGACCGGTCTACTGTCTCTTCGGATGATGCTGATGTGGCAGAAGGCGCCGAAGATAGCCAGCCAGTCACAGAAGCGTCCACAGAACCAGGCCCCAACCCGTTTGCGAGCGGCGTGGATGCCCAGAACCTTGCCACGCTGGACAACTATGAATGCGAAAACTACCCCGAGTTGGACAAGTCGCTCCTATGGAAGACGTCCGCCTCTTGCTCCGGTAAGAAGATGTGGGTAGGAACGCTCGTGCAGGACAACGGCTACTGGAACGATCCGGGCTGGTCGTTCGATTGCGGCTGGCAAGCGCCGGACCCACTGCATGATGCCGAAGTGTATGCCTATCTCAACAAGGGCTATGAGCATACGGTCGATGGGCAAACCCGCGACGTGGTCATGCTCTATGGGGACGGCGGCCTTGAATCGATGGACATAGCAGCTGTGCTCGACGGAAGCTACGACGTCTATATCCCTATGTTTGCATTCAACTACCAACATCTTAAAAGTGTCACATTCCCCAGCTTCGTCAAGGAGATCGAAGAGGGCGCCTTCACGGCAGGTAGGAAAGGTGACCTTACCTCCGTTGCATTTGAGACTTCCCCAGACGGCAGCGGCATAGAGTGCCTCTACGATGCATTTACCGACTGCACAGGGCTTTCCTCGCAGGAGCTTATCGTGTTGCCGTCATCTCTCAAGTACCTCTACTCGGCATTCTGCTCATGCGGTGCCGTCAAATTGCGCATCGACAACCCGGATGTGTGCCTCGCGCGCAATGGTGTCTATGACGCAGACAGCTTATACGCACCCTGCGATGATGGATCCACTGTCTATGCCTACAAGAAGCGCACAGACGGAACGGAGTCAGACCCCTGGAAGCTCTCACAGCTAGAGAAAGGAAAAGGAATCAATTGGGTTTGGCTCGACGACGACGTCAATACCGTGAAGGTCACGGGTAAACTCGACCTTCCCGAGGGTGTCGCGACAACCGACGTGAAGGTTATCGTGCAGCAGGGTGATTCCACCTATCAAGCAAACGTTGCGGATGACGGCGCCTTCACGGCAGAAGGCTTAAAACCTGCTGTAGAAACGCTCATCACCATAACGATGCCAGGGTATTACGACAAGGAGCTGCTGCGTCCCGCTGGACAGATGACGGGCGATTGGGACGCGGGCACGATAACCGGTTTTTCGAAACTGGCGGTTCAGCGGGTCTATCCCATAAGCCTGCGATGCAAAACGGGAAGCAGCGATACCGGCGGCAATCCCGAATATGCTCCCGTATCCAATTGGAACAGCCTTTCGTTTACGTTGAAGCGCAACGGCGCAGAGCTCAAGCCAGGGAAAAACCTGACGGGTGAGAGCGCCACCGACGATTACTTGGTGCAGCGCGGTCAACTCATCTTGTCCGAATCGCTCGCCAACGATCCTGCCGCCCTCGCCGAGCTTTCCCTTGAAGTGACCCCTGCAGAGTCGCTCGCTCTTTCCCCTGCAACTGCAACTTTCAACGAAGAAGCGGGAGAGTTCGCCGCCGTCCTTCCGCGCTGGGGCAGTGCGACCATCTCGCTCAACGCCGCCTTCGAAGGGACGAGCCGCGTGCTGGTGTTCGACGGCACTGCAAGCAATGCCCGGTGCATCCAGGATGGTTATGCGCAAGTGTATTGGCCTGACGGCCAAGAGAATCCCGCCTGGCATTTCGATACCGGCAAACTGAAGGCAGGCGATTACACGATAGTGGCATTCAAGCCCTCACTGAATGTAAGCGCCTCTCACCTAGGCGTGATCAAGCGACTCGCGTTTCCCTATGCCAGTGAGGACATTCGCATCGAAGACGAAGCTACCAGCGCACTTGCGCTTAGCGTTCCCGATTTCAAGGCGGAGGATGCCCTGGCATCGATCGGCGTGAAGTCCGTCACTGCGAAGATGCCTCAAAGCTCCGTTGTCGTCGACTGCGAAGCAATCTTTCAGATCAGCTACGAATTCGACCGATCCATGGATGCGACCCTCACGTTTGACATTCCCCGAAACGATTACAGCGACGCATCAGCCGCGTTGGATACGGGCGAGACCCTCGAATGCACATCGAGAGAAGGCGCTCTTTCCGTGAAGATCCCTTCTGGTGCCACCTCCGGGGTGATATCCATCGCATTGACACCGACGAAGGAACGGGTATATTCGATGCCATTCTCCCTTTCGGCTTCTGGGGCCACGGTGCCTGCGGGCAATCTTTCGTTCGCATCCCTTGGGATGAGCGTTGAGGTGCCGTCCGGCTATGTGGGCCAGAAGGGCAATAACGCCATCGTCTATGCAAGTCCGGGCGCAACCGCACAGCTTTCCATCAACGGGCAAAACGTCGGCGAATCGGTTACCACGAACAGCAAGGGCAAAGCAACGGTAGGCTTCGACCTGCCGGAAGGCCTAACGGATTCCCTTCTTTACGGAGACCGTGTGAAGGTGGATGCAACTGCTACCACAGAAGGAGCCACTTTCTCTTCCTATGCGGACTGCACCTACCGACCCCAGGCACAGATCTGGTCGTTTAAGGTGACGAATGAAGGCCGGACGCAGGATCTCATCGCCGACGGCAAGGAGAGCGACAAATGCCTGACCATCCATCACCAGCTTGCCCGGAAATCGTGCGCTTACTGGACGTTCGATGTCACCGTGAAGAAAGCAGGCAACGAGATCAACGCCGGCGACACCTTATGGATGTATGCGGTCATGCAGGACGACAGGACGGTCGCCATCCCGCTTACAAAGAAATCAAGCGACGAGCAATATACGCGCTTTGTCGGCGAGTACGTGGACGAAACTTATCTGCAGCTGCTGGCAGACAATCCCGACTCGGGGTCTTTCAGTATCTCCGAATTGGATGCCGAGGAGCTCTTCATCCCGCAGACCTATACGTTCAACAACTTCGCCTTGGCCTATGCGTCGAACGTGGACGACGAGGACTTCAAGGAGCGCATCAAGAAGCGCGCCGAACAGGAAGCCAAGGACAGATACCTCTACTTGGAGAATCTGTTCGGAGACACGTCGTCCAGCGGCAGCGAGCTGAGCAAAACCTGCGAAGGAATAGATGCGTCCTTACAGGCGTTCGAAAATGAGATAAAGCAGCGTGTCAAAGAAGGCACGCTCACCGAAGCGGAGGCGCAGGCTTCACTGGCTGAGATTGAGGCGCAGCGCGCGGATATCAGCCTAGACAGCCTCCGTGCACCCATAGATGCGGACGACACCTGGATTGCTGCGATCGACGACCCCTACTTCACGGGAGAAGACCCGGATATCGGCGAGTACTCGATTCCGACTGATGCGGAGATAGATGGGTGGTATGCGGGTCAGGATGCCGCAACGATCAAGGAAGTGAAGGATTTCTTCCACAGGATGAAGGAGTCCATAGACAACAACTATGCGTGCGGAAAGCTGACGAACCGCTCCATACGAAACAGCCTGGATGCCATGGGAACGAGCGCGGGCATCGGCAAGGTGAGCGCATCGGGCTCACCGTCGGCCCTGATGGACAACTGCCTTCAGGACAAGCTAGGCGGCGTCGTCAAGGTTTCCGAAGGCGACAGCGCAAAGGGCGTCCAAGTCCAGACTTTGGAAGACGGCCGCCTCGAAGCCGAGCTCTACGTCACCGACTCGCAGAAGAACAGTGCTGACGGCAAGACGGAAGGCGTCTACACGGGCTATTCGTGCTTGGTGACGGAAAGCGCACCCCAAGGAGCTACGGATCCGAACGCAAAGAAGCAGAACACCTACAAGGTCGATTTCTCAGAACATAAGGAGAAAGATGACCATATGCGCTCCGCCAAGGTGGATGCACTCAAAGCCGCCGGGTTGGATGGTTTTGGTATGGGGATTGACATGGTGAGCGGCGTGATCGACGAGGGCGCAAAGAGTGTGCTCGACAACGTGCTTGCGCGCCGCATCCTCAAGGACGTTCCGCCTGAGAGGATCACGCCCATGGTGAAAGCCTGGGCGAAGAGCCAGATGTGGGCTAAGGAGACAGAAGAGGTGGCCAATGAAATCTCAAAGTGCACGAATGTCAATCAGGTTCTGGGCGGCGTCGGCGTCATCGGAAGTGGTGTGGGGTTGAGATTCGCCATGGACTCATGGTTAGACAACATGGATGCCTTAGGCGTCCTTGAAGCCGACATCGAATCCATAAACCAATGGATTCTCTATTACAAGAAGCGCAACCCTTGCGATGGAGCATGCCAGAACTGCCTCAAGGCGCTCTACGCCGAACGCGATGCGGCCGAGAAGTACCGAGAGCTCATGGAGAACGAGGACGACCATAACTACACCGATGTAATGACCGGTTATTGGAACACGGTGGGATCGACGATCATCCTTGTCGCAACCATGGGGAGCAGCTCTGTAGTGACGGAGGGGGCTAGCACTGCTGGCGGCGTGGTGAGCAAGGCCTCGTTGGCGATCGATGCAGGATCCACCTCGATTCACCTGCTGCGCGCGCACTACCTCGACAAGGCAAAGAACGCCTATGAGCAGGCAACCGCTTACAGGAAGAGCGTTTGCAAGGAAGTTCCTAAGAAGAACAATGGCAGCGACGATGTCAGGAACATCATCGACTGGGACAAGTTCTACGGCATCGGGTCAAATGTGATCATCGACCCGTCGGGCATCGTATATGAGGCGCTGGATAGTAATCCCGTAGAAGGTGCCAAGGCGACCATCTATGTTGCAGACGATGCAAACGGCCGCAATGCACGGAAATGGAATGCCGAAGACTACGAGCAGGAGGGCACGCTGACCACGGGCGCAGACGGAGCCTTCCAATGGGATACGCCAACCGGCTTCTATCAGGTGAGGGTCGCCAAAGAAGGGTATGACGTAGCAAGGACGGACTGGCTTTCGGTGCTCCCCATCCGAACCGGGCTGAAGGTAGGTTTGAAGTCAACGCAGGCACCAAGCGTTGTAGCTGCGAATGCCTGCCCCGAATATATAGAGCTGGAATTCAGCCAATACATGAAAGCCGATGAGGGAGCAGGAACGAGCGCCCTCGTGGATGGCGAGAGCGCCCGTCTTGAATGGGTCGACTCGAAAGACGCCAGCGAGGCCGACGGAGGAGGAGCGCTTGCCAAGGTCCTGCGCATCTACCCGCAAGAACCCTTGTCCGAAGGAGCAAGTGTTTCGGTGAAGCTGAACGGTGCGAAGAGCTATACGGAGTGTTCGTTGGGCGATCTGTTCGGGTCATGGTCGAAGACGCTCACCGTCGAGAAACGTCCGGCGCAGCTCGTTGCGAACTATGAGAATGCCGTCGTCTTGCAAAGCGATGCTCCTGAACCTGTCCAAGTTGTGGCCTACGTGCGCTATTCGGACGGCACCCCTGTGGCGAACCAGCCGGTGACGGCACAGGTGGATGCGCCCAGCATCGCGGCGCTCGACGGTATCAGCGCCTTGGACGCTTCTGGCGAGGGCATCGCAACTGGCATGACGGATTCCGAGGGCAAGACATCGTTCTCGCTCTATGGTGACCTTCCCGGAATGACGGCGCTCACCCTTGCGGCAACTGGCACGTCGCTTTCCAAGGAGCTGGCGATTCGCACCACTTCTGATGCAGCGCAACCCGTGCGGCCCACCGCAACCATCGGAACGAACACGTTCGATGCGTTGGCTCCAAAAGAGAACAGCGTGACGGTACCGAAAGGTTCGAAGCTAACCCTGACAACCACCACCGAAGGAGCGACCATCTACTACACCACCGACGACACCTGCCCCTGCGATGCAAACGGGACGCGACGCGTTTACACCGGACCTATCAGTGTTACGGGAGATACGAAGTATCGAATCGCCGCATATAAAGAGGGGATGCCTTTTGATGAATACAGCGAGAGATTGAATCTTGCCGTGAGCGTAACCGATGACGGACGCGATCCGTCAGGTGGTGGCGAGCAGGGAGGCGGAGACAACGGTGGAACCAATCAGGGCAATAGCGGAAGCATGAACGGTGGCCAAGGGAATAACGGTGGTTCGGATGCACCTGAGGCATCAGGAGGTAACCAGGAAATCAATTCGGGTCAGACAGATAACGCGAACTCCGTCACTGATACTGATAAGCCTGCTAGCTCTTTAGGCTTTTTGGCAGAAACAAGTGACAGCTTAGGCTTGCCTGTGCGTATTGCTCTGATTCTCTTTTGCGCTTCTGCTATAGGACTGGCTTCTTTGCTGCTCTATGTCGGTCGCAGAAGATTCAATAGTCGCAGATAAGTACGTTAGAGAGATTGGGCGCCAATAGGCTGTGTGGGTTAGCGATACCCATGCAGCCTATTGGATATAAAAGATGCGCATCGCGAAATGACGCCTACTGGCAGAAATTGTTTCATGCTCTGCCGGCATCTAAGCAACTGTGGCTGATAAACGGACAAATCGTCTATCAGGGCTTGACAGCAATATCAAGCGCATCCTTAATGACCCCTGCCTAACGTCTATTCCCAACGACCGCCGACAACCCTCGTTTCCCAATGTCCCTCTTTCTTATGGCTAACCGTGTTGTAGCCGGTGACTATCTGACGGATTTCACTATGATGCCCAGATCCTTCACCGGCCTTCATGTGTTCTTTCGCATGGGCGGAGGTGTTGCCGGTGATGTCGGTCCCGCAGATGTTACAGTCAAATCATGATTTGAATTCTCTGAGCAGGGGTCTTGCACAATGTTGGGTTTGCGCGCACCAACAAATACAAGCGTTGTTGCAAATAGTCTCAAGTTGTTGCATACTGATGAGACTTCTTGAAACTA
>OGOG01004045.1_pt1 | contig 10509 bp, 10 predicted proteins | sample 1552581 | NCBI WGS metagenome assembly OGOG01 (sample SAMEA2580152, study PRJEB22360) | human gut metagenome | biome: human gut; feature: human-associated habitat; material: faeces | place: Denmark | collected 2008/2010 | reverse complement strand
ATTCTCGATCCCGAGACTCACGAGCCCGTGCCCGACGGCGAGTGGGGCGAGCTGGTCATCACCACGCTCACCAAGGAGGCGTCGCCGGTCGTGCGCTATCGCACGCGCGACATCACGCGCATCATGCCCGGCGAGTGCGCCTGCGGGCGCACGCATCGTCGCATCGATCGCCTGCATGGCCGTACCGACGACATGTTCAAGGTGCGCGGCGTCCAGGTGTTCCCGAGCCAGATCGAGAACGTCTGCGCGGCGTTTCCCGAGATCGCGGACTGGTATCAGATCGAGCTCTCGCGCGAAGGCGGCCTCGACATCGCCACGCTCAAGATCGAGATCAATCCCGATTTCCCGATTGACGAGATTCGCAAGATCGAGGACCTGCAGCGTCGCATGCAGCAGGCGCTCAAGGACGAGCTCGCCGTCAGCATCAACATCAAGATCGTCGAGCCGCACACCATCCAGCGCTCCGAGGGCAAGGCTGTGCGCATCGTCGATTTGCGTAACGGAGAGGAAAAATAATGATTGACCAGCTCACGGTATTTCTCGAGAACACGAAGGGTCGTCTCACCTCGTTGTGCCGCGCCCTGGGCGATGCGGACATCCAGATGCACTCGCTGGCCCTGGCGGACACGACCGACTATGGCATCGCCCGCATCATCTGTGACGACCCGAGGGGGGCTGTCGCTGCCATTTCCGAGGCTGGGTTCACGGCCAACCTCACGAAGGTCGTCGCCGTCGAGGTGCCTGACGTTCCGGGTGGACTCGCCGACGTGCTCGACGTGCTGGACGCGGTCGGCCTCAACATCGAGTACAGCTACTGCTTTGCGGACGCGCGCGAAGGCGCGACGGTCGCCTTCAAGGTCGACGAGGCGGCCATCGGCGCGCTCGAGGGCGCTGGCTTCAAGGTGCTTCATCCAGAGGACCTCTACAAGACCGTTCGCTAGTCGAGAAAGGACCGCATGCAGGCGCTTTTTCATGACATGGGGTCGAAGGTGCAGATGTCCGCGCATCAGCGTGGGCGCCTGACCTCGTTTATCGGCATCCTGCTCGCGCTTGCGCTTGCCTGCGCGTCGTGCCCGGTCGTGCCCGGAACGGCGCATGCCGCCATCAACGGCAACGATTACGTCGGGCAGTCCACGGTCAACGACCGTGGCATGAACATCACCGAGGCCCCGGCCATCGAGTCGACCTACGGCATCCTCGTCAATCGCCATGGGCACGAGCCGAAGACGAGCACACCGCCATGGCGTCGATCACCAAGACCATGACGGCCATCGTCGCGCTCGAAAACGGCAATCCCGATGACGTCTACACGATTTCGCCCAAGGCGGCATCGGTGGGGGAGTCGAGCGCTGGTCTCGTCGCCGGGCAGCAGGTCACCTTGCGCGACCTCATCGCCGGCCTGCTCATCCATTCGGGCAACGACGCCTCCATGGCGATTGCCGAGGGCATAGCGGGCGGCGAGGCCGAGTTCGTCCAGATGATGAACGACAAGGCCGCTCAGATGGGGCTCGAGAACACGCGTTTCCAAAATCCCCACGGGCTCGACGAGGGGCTTGCCGACGACGAGCACTATTCCTCCGCCGCCGACATCAGCGTGATGGTTCGCTATGCCATGCAGGACCCGACCTTCCGCGAGGTCGTCGGCATGAAGTCCTGCACGCTCGACCTCAGCGGAGAGCCCAGGGAGCTGTTGACGACCAACGCGCTGCTCGCCACTTGGGACGACTGCATCGGCGTCAAGACGGGGTTCACGAACAAGGCGGGCCAGTGCCTTGCCGCCGCCGCCAGCAGGGATGGCGTCGAGCTCTACGCCATCGTGCTCGACTCGAGCGATGAGGTGCAGCGCTTCATCGACGCGTACAAGCTCCTGGACTGGGGTTTCACGCACTATCGCCCCTACACGCTCGCGACTCCCGACCAGGTCCTCGTCGATGCTCCCATGAGTGGCTTTCTTGACAAGACCGTCAAGGCCGGCGTCGCCGAGGAGGTCACGGGCATGGTCTTCGATTTCAATGGCGACATCGCCATCGACGTGCGCCTGACGGACAGGCCCGACGGCGTCGCCAAGGGCGATACCGTGGGCACCATCACATGGCGCCAGGGAGAGAACATCGTCGCCTCCGTCCCGCTCGTCGCGCTCGAGGACAAGATGGGGCCGTCTCCCGTCACCTCGGTCATCACCTCGCTCGTGCGTTGCGTCGGCATCGTCACGGGGGACCAATGCGTCGCGCAGAGCACCGTCTACGTGCAGGCTCCTGAGGTCGAGCGCGTGCAGAGCACTGCCGGCCAGGGCATGAACGCCGCGCTCGAGATGGAGATTCGCGACTACATCGCGGCATATAACGCCTCGGTCTACGGTTCGGGTTCGTAACGTGTGACAGCCCGGTGCTAGAATAACCAGCAAGTGATCAGACGTTCGAAAGGATGAATCGTGCCCAACTCCAGCTTCACCTGTCCCATCTGCAACGAGCCCATCGAGGGGTCGCATACCTCGTGCCCGCGTTGTGGCTTCAAGTTCGTCGGGGCCACCCAGACCTTCAACCCCGTCGTCACGGAGGTCGATGGTCAGGTGTGCGAAGCCGAGAGCGCGACGCCCGAGCTCGAGGTGCTTTCCGGCCCCTATGCGGGTGAAAGCTTCACGCTCGGCAACGGCACCTTCACGGTCGGACGCGATCCCAAGTGCGACATCTTCCTCAGCAACATGACCGTCTCACGTCATAACTCGACCATTGCCATCGATGGTGCAAACGCCAAGATCATCGACGCAGGCTCCACCAACGGCACCTGGGTCGATGGCCAGATCGTGGACGAAGCCGAGCTCAAGCACGGCACGCATGTCCAGATCGGCACCTTCGACATGGTCTTCAAGCGCACCAAGTAAATCAGCATCAGAGCGGGAATAGAGGTTACCGTGCCCATCACCGATTACCTACGCCATAACGCGGCCGCATACGGCAACGAGATCGCCCTCGTCGAGATCAATCCCGAGGTGCTCGAGCGCAAGCACGTCACCTGGCGCGACTACGATCTCATCGAGAGCACCGACCCCGAACCCTATCGCCGCGAGATAACCTGGAGCGTCTTCGACGAGAAGGCCAACCGCTTCGCCAACCTGCTGCTCTCGCGTGGCGTGAAGAAGGGCGACAAGGTCGCGATCCTGCTCATGAACTGCCTCGAGTGGCTGCCCATATACTTCGGCATCCTCAAGAGCGGCGCGACGGCCGTACCGCTCAACTTCCGCTACACCGCCGAGGAAATCGCCTACTGCGTCAAGCAGGCCGATGTCGACATCCTCGTGTTCGGCCCGCAGTTCACCGGTCGCGTCGAGGAAATCGTCGATGACATCAGCCATGGCAGGTTGCTCTTCTACGTGGGCGAGGACTGCCCGACCTTCGCCGAGAACTACCGAGAGCTCACGGCCAACTGCCCGAGCTCCGATCCCGCCATCCCGCTCAACGAGGACGAAGACGCTGCCATCTACTTCTCGAGCGGCACGACGGGCTTTCCCAAGGCCATCCTGCATCATCATCGCAGCCTCACCCAGGCGGCCGAGATGGAGCAGAACCATCACGGTCAGACGCATGACGACACCTTCCTGTGCATTCCGCCGCTGTACCACACGGGTGCCAAGATGCATTGGTTCGGCAGCCTCATCTCCGGCTCCAGGGCCGTGCTGTTGCGCGGCGTCACGCCCCAGAGCATCTTCGACGCCGTGTCGGACGAGCATTGCACTATCGTGTGGCTGCTCGTGCCGTGGGTGCAGGACATCTTGCTCGCCATCGAGGAAGGCACGATCGACCCCGCGAATTACGAGCTCGACCAGTGGCGTCTCATGCACATCGGTGCCCAGCCCGTTCCGCAAAGCCTCATCAGGCGCTGGAAGGAGATATTCCCGGCGCATCAGTACGACACCAACTACGGTCTGTCGGAGTCCACCGGTCCCGGCTGCGTGCACCTGGGCGTCGAGAACATCGACCATGTGGGTGCCATCGGCGTGCCGGGCTATCGCTGGGGCGCCAAGATCTGCGACGATCATGGCGAGGAAGTCCCCGATGGCGAGGTCGGCGAACTATGGGTCAAGGGCCCGGGCGTCATGGTCTGCTACTACAACAACCCGGAGGCCTCCAACGATTCCATCAAGAACGGCTGGTTGCTCACGGGCGACATGGCGCGCAAGGACGAGGACGGCTTCATCTGGCTCGTCGATCGAAAGAAGGACGTCGTCATCAGCGGTGGCGAGAACATATACCCCGTGCAGATCGAAGACCACATCTCAGCGCATCCGGCCGTCAAGGACGTCGCCGTGATCGGTCTGCCCGACGAGCGCCTGGGCGAGATCGCCGCTGCCGTCGTCGAGGCAAAGCCCGATGCCGGGCTGACCGAAGCGGAGCTCGAGGAGCATTGCCAGGCACTTCCGCGCTACAAGCGTCCGCGCAAGTACATCTTCGCTCAGGTACCGCGTAACGCGACGGGCAAGATCGAGAAACCCAAATTACGTCAGATCTACGGTGCGACCAACATCGTCGAGCTCGAAAACGAAGGCTAGCGTCTTGAAAGGACCTGTGATGCAGAAGCTCCTGTCGGGAAACGAGGCCATCGCGCAGGGCGCGTGGGAAGCGGGCGTGAAGGTCTGCTCGAGCTATCCCGGCACGCCCTCGACCGAGACCCTCGAGAACCTCTCCACCTACGATGACGTGTACTGCGAGTGGTCGCCCAACGAGAAGGTCGCCCTCGAGGTCGCGCTCGGAAGCGCGATGGGTGGTGCGCGTAGCCTCGTGACGATGAAGCACGTCGGCGTCAACGTCGCGGCGGACCCGTTGCTGAGCGCCTGTAACACGGGCGTCAACGCCGGGCTCGTCATCCTGGCCGCAGACGACCCGTCGATGTTCTCCTCGCAAAACGAGCAGGACTCGCGCAATTACGCCGCCTTCGCGCGCGTCCCGATGCTCGAGCCAGCCGATAGCGCCGAGGCGCACGAGTTCGCGCAACGCGCCTTCCAGATCTCCGAGGACTTCGACACGCCGGTCATGATTCGCGAGACCATGCGCATCGCGCACACCAAGTCGCTCGTCGATTGCTCGGAGAAACGCGTCGGCGACGACCTGCGCGATTTCACGCCCGATGCGTCCAAATACGTGATGATGCCCGCGTATGCGCGTGGTCGCAGGCAAGCCGTCATCGAACGCACGCGCGAGCTCGTCGAGTTCGCTGAGGCTACCGACCTCAATCGCATCGAGATGCGCGACAGCTCCATCGGCATCATTGCGAGCGGCGCCGTCTACCAGCACGTGCGCGAGGCGCTACCGCAGGCAAGCACCTTCAAGCTCGGCCTTTCCTGGCCCCTGCCGCCTGCCAAGCTGAAGGAATTCGCCGATGCGGTCGAGCATCTCTACGTCGTCGAGGAGGCGTGCGACTACTTCGCCGAGCACGTCCGCGCGCTCGGCATTGCGATCGAGCAGCCGCCAGCAGGTCCCCTGCCCGAGGCAGGAGAGCTCACTCCCGCCCTCATCAAGCGCGCCTTCGGCGTCGAGCTTCCCCAGGCGCTCGCTCCCTGCGAGGACCTGCCGCCGCGTCCTCCCTCGCTATGCGCGGGGTGTCCGCATCGCCTCGTTTTCACCGTGTTGCGTGACATGAAGGCAATCGTGAGCGGTGATATCGGCTGCTACACGCTCGGCGCAACGGCTCCGCTGAACGCCGTGCATTTCACGATCGACATGGGCGCGTCCCTGTCCGTCGCACACGGTCTCGAACTCGCGGACGTTCCCGTGCGCAACGGGCGACCCGTCGTCGGCGTGATCGGTGACAGCACCTTTGCCCATTCGGGCATCACGAGCATGCTCGGCACCATCTACAATGCCGGGGCGGGCACGCTCTGCATACTCGACAACCGTACGACGGCCATGACCGGCTGCCAGGGCAATCCCTGCAACGGCATCACCCTGCACGAGCAGGTACGCGGAGCAAACCCGCTTGCCGTCGAGAGGGGCAAGCGGCTCGATATAGAGGCGTTATGCCTCGCGCTCGGGGCCGACGAGGTCGAAACGGTCGACGCACAGGATTACGCTGCGGTCAAGGACGCCCTCAAGCGGGCGACGGGGGCGGCGGACAAGCTTTCCGTCCTCGTCTTTCGCAGCCCCTGCCGTCTCGTCGACCGGTCGAGGGACGGCGTCGCCGTCGTGGACGACTGCCGTGCCTGCGGCAAGTGCGTGCGCATCGGCTGCCCGGCCATCGGCAAGGACGACGAAGGGCATGCGACCATCGATCCCGCCCAGTGCATCGGGTGCGCCCAGTGCATCCAGGTGTGCCCGTTTGGCTGCATAGCCAAGGAGGGGGAGTGATATGACGCAGGTACAGAATACAACGACGGTCCTGCTCGTCGGCGTCGGCGGACAGGGCACCATCCTTGCGGGTGATTTGCTTGCCAAAACCGCGGCTGCAAGTGGCTATGACGTCAAGATCTCCGAGATTCACGGCATGAGCCAGCGTGGTGGGTCCGTTTCGACCGTCGTGCGCTTTGGCTCCGACGTGTCCTCCATGGTCTGCGATCCCGGTTGCGCGGATGTCATCGTGAGCTTCGAGGCCATCGAGGCGTTGCGCGCACGTCAGTTCCTGGTTCCCGGCACGGGCCGTCTCTTTGTCAACGACGAGGTCATCACGCCGGTGAGCGTCGCCATCGGAACGGGGCAGATGCCGGCTGACATTGACGTCTCCCTAGCCGAACTCGATGCCGTGAGGGTTCCAGCCGGACGCATCGCACGAGAGGCGGGGAGCCCCAAATCCGCCAACGTCGTGCTCATGGGCGCGCTTTCCACGGCGCTACCCTTCGAGGCGGACACATGGCGCTCCGTCATCGCCGAGCGCGTTCCCCCCAAGACCATCGAGGCCAATCTTGCGGCGTTCGATGCCGGGCGTGGATGCGTGGCGTGATTCGCCAGCACCTCATACGCGTCGCATGCGTCTGCGCGCTCATCGCGCTCGTGTTTGCCGCGCCCTGCGCGCTCACGGGCTGCTTCGGAATGACGCAACCGCCCCAGGTTGCCGCCTACGTCAACGGCGTTGCCATCGAAGAGGATGACGTCACCGAGTTCATCGAAGACTTACGCGGCAAGAACGCGCAGTACGAGACCGATTCCGCCTGGGCGGAGTTCCTCAAGTCGAATGGCTACACCTCGGAGACCCTTCGCAGCTACGTGCTCGATACCGTCTTCATTCCCCAGGAGCTCATACGCCAGAAATGCGCCGAGCTCGGAATCCAGATAGGCGATACCGACCTCGACGATGTCATCAGGCAGGAAAAGGAGTATTACGAGCGGCGCTACGGGGAGAACTCCTGGGATAGCGTCCTGGCATCTTACGGCTATGACGAGGAATCCTGGCGCGAGAACGAGCTCAACCGCCTTCTCGAGGAGCAGTTGCGTTCCATGGTCATCGATGCCGTCGCGCCTACCGAGGCCGAGGTACAGGCCCAGGCGAACGAGTCGGCCTCGACCTACAACGGCAAGGACACCTACTACATCACCTTCGCCTCGCAGCAAGACGCCCAGGAGGCCCGCAGTCGCCTTGCAGCTTCCGGCGAGCGCGTGACGCTCGGCGAGTTCGAGCGCATCGGCGACGCCGTGCATGCCGGGTGGAACTCCCTTCCGGCCAATCGTGACGTCATGGGCGGCGAATACATCCAGGCAGCCAACGCCCTCGAGGTCGGCACCGTGTCCGAGCCCGTCTACGCAGACGGCGCATGGACGCTCATCTTCTGCGACGCCGCCTTCAACGTCGGTGCAGGTGGGGAATCGGTCGTCCTCGCGACGATGCCGCGCGAGATATACGACCAGATCGTCATCGACGCGACCGAGGCCAAGGCCGACCAGCTCTTTGACGAATGGCTGCGGGGCCTTGCGGCCGAATCCGACATCCAGATCGAGCCCATGCCGTCGGGATTACCCTACAACGTGAGCGCGACCTACGTCGAATAGGGGAGTTTCATGGGTCGTGATGGACGCATCGTCGGGCGCATCGCCCCAAGTCCCAGCGGGCTCATGCACTTGGGAAACGCGTTTTCGGCGTTGCTCGCCTGGGCGTTCGCGCGTTCGGAAAACGGGGAATTCGTCGTGCGCCTCGAGAACCTCGACGAACGCTGCCAGAATCCCGCCTACGTCAAAGGCGTCCTCGACGACCTTCGCTGGCTCGGCATCGAATGGGACGGCGAGCCTTTCGTGCAGACCGAGCGCGTGGCCGCCTACGAGGTAGCGCTCGGCCATATCGCGGGCAAGGCCGAGCTGTATCCCTGCTTCTGCTCACGCGCCGATTTGCATGCCGCGTCCGCACCCCATGCCTCGGATGGCACGCCCCTGTATGCCGGAACCTGCTTTTCGATGGATCCGGACGAGCGCGACGCGCTGGCGCTCGAGCGCCGACACGTGCTGCGCCTACACGTTCCCGACGAGACGATATCGTTCGTCGACGCGATCCAGGGGCCGTATGCGCAGAATCTCGCGAGCGAGTGCGGGGATTTCGTGCTGCGTCGCAGCGATGGCGTGTTCGCCTACCAGCTCGTCTGCGTCGTCGATGACATCGCAAGCGGCGTGACACAGGTGGTGCGGGGACGCGACCTGCTCTCCTCGACGCCACGCCAGGCACTGCTCTACAAACTGCTCGATGCGCCCGTGCCCAAGTTCGCGCATCATCCGCTGCTTCTCGCCTCCGATGGCCGACGTCTGTCCAAGCGCGATGGCGATAGCACCATCGCGGGCATGCGCGCACGGGGCGTTGCCCGCGAAGCCATCGTCGGCTATCTCGCGTATCTTGCGGGACAGGTCGAGGTGGGGGAGAGCATGGGCGCACCCGAATTACTCGACATCTTCGACGCGAGCAGGATTCCACGCGAGGATATTAAGGTCGCGTCAAATTACCCCTTGCGATGACTGCGCGTATTGGTATAATTGCCCTCGCGTCTTTTCAAAGACCCACGGGGATATAGCTCAGCTGGGAGAGCGCATGACTGGCAGTCATGAGGTCAGGGGTTCGAACCCCCTTATCTCCACCAAGAATCATCAGGGGCCACAAGGCCCCTTTTCTTTTCCTCGTGCATATGTTGATACGTTTTGGCTGAGGCTTATCCTGCGGCTAAAATACCCTTATGCGTATTTGAGGGGCTTTCATGACACGACTTGTCGACATGCATATGCACGCAGGGTTCACGGGTAATCCCGCATGCTTCGCTCGTGAGCTTGGCGATAACGGTATCGACGTCTTCGCGAATACCGTTACGCCGCAGGAATTCAAGCGACTCTTTCCGCTTCTCCATGGCGAATCGAGTATGCGTTTGGGCCTTGGCCTGCATCCCTGGTGGATTGGGTCGTCTGAGCTTGGCCCGCTTGACGAGGTGCTTGCCGTTTTTGAACACGAGCTTCAATCCACGCGCTTCGTAGGCGAAATCGGCCTCGACTTATGGCCATCGCATGCTTTCACGAAGGACTTCCAAATCGAAGCTCTCGTACGCATCGCAAAGCTCTGCGCAATGCGAGGGGACATCCTCATCTCTTTGCATGCGGTCAAGGCCGAGCGCGAGCTGCTCGACATTCTCGAGGATTCCGACTGCTTGCGGAACTGCACCTGCATTCTGCATTCGTATGGCGGCCCGTCAGATCAACTCATGCGAGCCGTCGAGGATGGTTACCTCTTCTCCGTCGGCACGCGCATGCTCTCGACAAAGCGCGGTCGTGAATACGCGCGCATTGTGCCTGCAGAACGGCTGCTCATTGAAAGCGATTTGCCATCCGCACCAGGTGCATCTACGGCCCCTAGTGATGTGATGGGTGACTTGGTGCATGTCGTGGACGAGCTCGCCTCTATACGTCAGGTTGACGCAGCTCAGCTGCGTGAGGATATCACCGATCGCAGTGAGGATCTACTTGGACTTCGAAGATGACCGCGTCGGGCGGATATTTCGCCTGGTGTTAGCCTGCGCGTGACAAAAGGCGCCTTGCGCCTTCTGTCATTGCCGGTTCCTATCCGGCGTGTCTGCGCAAAATCACGCGCCATTTGGGACAGCGTGTAGTACACTTCTCTGAAACCATTGAGAGATAGAGGAGGCCCCAGGCATGGCGTTTTACTACGATGAACCATCTCATACCTTCAGCGAGTATCTGCTGGTTCCCGGATACACGACGGCGAAGAACATTCCGTCAGACGTCAGCCTGCGCACGCCGCTCGTCAAGTACAAGCGCGGCGAGGAGTGCCCGCTTTCTCTCAACATTCCGATGGTGTCGGCCATCATGCAGTCCGTTTCCGGTCCGCGCATGGCCGAGGCCCTTGCCCGCGAGGGCGGTTGCTCGTTCATCTACGGCTCGCAATCGGCCGAGTCCGAGGCCGAGATGATCCGCGAGGTCAAGTCCTACAAGGCCGGCTTCGTCCCGAGCGACACGAACATTACGCCTGACATGACCATGAAGGACGTCGTCGAGCTCAAGCGCAAGACGGGTCACTCCACCATGCCCGTCACCGAGGACGGCT
>OGOG01004041.1_pt1 | contig 10514 bp, 10 predicted proteins | sample 1552581 | NCBI WGS metagenome assembly OGOG01 (sample SAMEA2580152, study PRJEB22360) | human gut metagenome | biome: human gut; feature: human-associated habitat; material: faeces | place: Denmark | collected 2008/2010 | reverse complement strand
TTTATAATTATTTTTGTTAATATATTCCATGTAAATATTTTACATTTTATTTTAAAATCTTCTTTCTCTTATTCTTATTAAAATACTTTTGATACTCTCATTATACTTTTCTTAACTGTTAATTATTGCTATAAACTACATTTCAATATAAAATGAAAGGAGAAACTTATGAGTCAAACTAAAAAATCGCTACAGGATTTAACTTTACTTGATCGTTTTTTATTTGCTGAAGTTATGGAAGATGCAGAAACTTTTGAAAACGTATTATCTATTATTCTTGGTCAAGACATATCCATTAAAGGACATCCTCAATCCGAACATGAAAAGCGTACATCGCCTTTAAAACGTCAGGTGCGCCTTGATGTATGGGCTGAGGATGATACGGATGCTGTATACAATATAGAAGCACAAAAGGAAAATACCAAAAATCTTCCTCACAGAAGTCGTTTTTATCAGGCATTAATTGATTCGAAACTTCTGGACCCGGGAGAGATAGATTTTTCAAAGATGAAAGATTGTTATTCTATTATTATTGCACCTTTTGATCTTTTTGGGGAAGGATTATATCAATATACTTTTCAAATGAACTGCAATGAAACTGGTCAACCTTTAAACGATGGTGCTATACGTATTTTTCTAAATACTCATGGTCAAAATCCCGAAGATATCAGTTCCGAATTAAAAGAACTTTTATACTATATGGAACATACTACCGAAGATATCTTTTGCTCTACACCACGCCTTCAGGAAATAAAAAAACATGTCAATATCGTAAAATCCAGCGAAGAGATTGGAGTGAAATATATGCAGGAATGGGAAGAAAAAATTCTTGAGAAACGAAAAGCACGTGCTGAGGGACTTGCTGAAGGACGCGCTGAGGGACTTGCTGAGGGACGTGCTGAAGGACTTGCTGAAGGGGATTACTTTCGATTAATACAACAAATCAAGAAAAAAATTGAAAAATCCAAGAATTTAATTCAAATTGCTGATGAATTAGAAGAAACACCTGAAAATATTGAGTCTTTATATCACTGCATCAAAGATCATTTTACTTTGGAAAATAAAGATATCTATAAACTTTATAAAGATTGTAATTAGAATAGGATTTCGATGCCTAAAATCATCAATTATGGAAGAATACCTGCAGCTGATCTACTGCAGGTATTCTTCCATGATCTTCTTTGTTTTATTGACCACGTATCCACTTCCGCCTCGTTTCTTCACGTTTTCTGTCATGGATACCAGTTCCAATGCTTCCCTATTGTTTGTTGCTGGCATTATGGTCACAAACCAGCCGATTTCTGTTCCTTTTGTGTCTGTCTGTGATTGTTTGATCTCTGCAGTTCCTGTCTTTCCTCGAAGATCTACCCCTTCTATGTTCGCTGCGTGTCCCGTACCAGAGGGATCTCTGATTACTTGTCGCATAGCTTCATTTACGGTATTCACAGCTTGTTTGGTAAATATAGTTTCCTTTAATACTTGTTTTTTTGATCCGTTTTCTTTGACCAGATACGGTTTCAGCATATTACCATTATTAGAAAATGCTGTGTAGATTGCTGCCATATGTACCGGGTTTACCATCATTTTCCCCTGTCCATATCCACTGTCAGCTAACTGAATATCAGAAGTAAATCCTTCACTTCCATAGGATGAAGCGTTTAGTCCAAATGTAAATTTCAAACTTTCTCCAAAACCTAAGTTGTCAAGCTGATCCTTCAAGGTATCTTTTCCTATCTTCAGGGCTGCTTTTGCAAAATAAATATTGTCAGAATAGATCATTGCATTTTGCAGATTATGCCCATTATAATCGTGCAATGTTGTTACGTAATAACCACCCCAGCTTTTATCCTTCTGCCAGCGTTTTCCACTGTTTCCAAAGTCATCATTTGCACGAAATTTATTCTGGCTTAGTCCGATCGCTGCTATGATCGGTTTGATGGATGATCCTGGTGCAAATGTTGCTTTAAAACGGTTTTGCATTGGCAGTCTTTGATCGCTATTGATCACATTCCATTTCTTCTGGCTCATTCCTAAGATAAATGCCTGTGCATCATAAGACGGAGTACTTACAAGTGCCTTGACCTCTCCTGTTGAAGGATTCAATGCAACATGAGCACTTTTATCATTTTTATACTGTTCGTAAATAGCCTTTTGCAAACTACTGTTGATCGTTGTTGTTAAATCCTTTCCATCTGTCTGAGATCTGACCGCCAGTGACTGTTTTTTCTGTCCATTAGAATCTTCTATGTATATCTCTAAGCCATTCGTGCCAGAAAGTTGCTCATCATATAATTTCTCAAGTCCTGCTTTTCCTTCGCCATTTTGCATATAACCGATAAGATGTGCTGCTGCCTCCCCAAGTGGATAGATTCTCCCAGTTTCTGTGGAAACAATGATCCCTTTCACATTGAGAAGATCTTTTGAATATTCTTTTAATTTGATCAATGGTACAAAAGAATCATCCGTCACCCATTTTTGATCAAGTTTCTTCTGAATCTCTTCTTTGGATAATCCTAATTTCTTTGCCGCAAGTTTTACAGAATTACCGTCCATCTTCCCAGGAACAAATCCTACAGAATAGATCTTACCCTGTACAGCAAGTGCATTTCCCTGTGCATCTTTGATCCTTCCTCTTTTGGCATATAAAGTTTTTACTCTGACTTTGTCTTCTGCTCCTAATTGCGGAAAAATAACGGAGTCATCCCAATCTATGCGATATCTATGATTTTCTTTGACAAAATCTGTACGGTTATTATAGGTAATAATTCCAGCATTTGTCTGCATTTTTACGTGATATGTCACGGTTGTTGATCTCTTCTTTGAAGTTACATCAGCATCGATCGTTTGGACCCCGATTCCCTTATAAATATTTTTATTTCTCTTGATAAATTCTTCTTTTGAAATACTTTTTTGGCTTTCTTCATTCAAAAGATCGTACATCTTTTCATACTTTCCATCTTCTGCATATGACATATATTTTAATAATGTGTCACCTGGATTCATCGCAATATTATTCTTATAGAATAATACAGCTCCCGCAGCTGCGATCACCAGTGCGACTCCTATTGCTGCCTTCTTTGCTATACTTCTTCTATCTTCCATATGATACTACCTCTTTCTGATTCCTACCTTGATCTGTATTATTTTATTTAATCGTAGAGATCTTTTCTCCTGTTTTCAAAGACAGGATTGGCTGTTCTTATATTTTGAATCTGTTCTTTATCTATCTGTGCATAGAGCAGCTCTTCCTTTTCTTCTCCTAAATACAATCTGGTTCCATCTGGTGCAAATCCAGTACTTCTTCCCATGTAATGTTCCTTACTGTAATGACAACATCCTAAAACATACATCTCATTTTCAATTGCTCTTGCCCGAAGAAGTGTCTCCCACTGCATAAATTTTCCTTTACCCTTAACCCATGCCGCTGGATACAACATGACCTGAGCTCCAGATAATGCTTCATATCTTGCAAGTTCCGGAAATCTGAGATCATAACAGATTCCAAGTCCGATCACACCTGCAGGTGTCTTAATCGGTGTAAACAAACAATCCCCCTTAAGCGTATTCATTGATTCATTCCATTTATATGCATTAAACAAATGTGTCTTTTTATAATCAGAGACAAGTTCTCCCAGGTCATTCAGGATTACCATTGTATTGTAGTTCTTTGTTTCATCCACAGTCTGTTCATTCATCCCAAAAATAATCCACATCTTAAACTCTTTTGCAAGCATCTTCATTGCCTGTACAAATTCGCCATGCAAGCTTTGTGCCTTTTTTGTATAGTTGTGTTCAGCATCCGGATAATAATTCATGAAATATTCTGGAAAAATGATCATAACTGCCTCTTCTTCTGTTGCTTTCTTTATATATTGTTTTGCTTTTTCTATATTTTCTCTCCAGTTTCCGGAAGATGTTGTCTGTGCAACCGCTATTTTATCCATGAAATTTTATCCCCTTTCCAGTCTCTAGAATACCATATTTCGGGCTTTTTTTGTACCGTTATTAACTTTCTTTAAATTTTTTGTAAAAAAAAATAAAAAAAATTAAAAATAATGCTTGCATTTCTTAAAACATTCGTATATAATAAATCTTGCGTTAAGGAAGCGCAGTAAAAACAACATAATTTAAGCGTGATTAGCTCAGTTGGTAGAGCACCTGACTCTTAATCAGGGTGTCGAGGGTTCGAACCCCTCATCGCGTACTAAAGCACTGTTTTTGGTTGATTTTGTAGCCGGGGATGGTGTTTTTCTTTTATTTAAATCTTATATTGTCTTGTAACTGATCTTGGAAACGTCTATAATAGATGATATTACTGATTAACTATCATTCTAAGAGGAGCCTCAAATGTCAAGCAACCACAAATTCGAATCGAATAAAAAGTATTTTACGATTTCTATCTATACCATTGCTGTTATCCTGATCGGATGTGTGATCTTCCGCTTTATAACACAATGGTCTAATACAAGCAAACTGATCTCTCAATTATGGGAAATCTTATTTCCATTTTTTATGGGATTTCTGATTGCCTATATTTTAAATCCCGTCGTAGCTTTCTTCCAAAGAAATGTATCAATGAAACTTTTAAAAAAGAAATCTGCCAATGCACAGCGTGGACTCGCTATTTTGATCAGTTATCTCGTTATGGTTGGTTTTATCATTGTCTGTCTACGATTTATCATTCCACAGTTATATGACAGTATTCGTGAACTATCCCTGATGATTCCCGATATTTATAAATCGATCATGTCAATCTTTGAACATTATCGTGAGAACAGCACAGATATGTTTCCTGGTCAGATTGCCGATATGATCGAGACAAAGACATTACCAAAGCTTTTCGAACTGACCAACAATCTTCTGACCAATATCGTCCCTATGCTTTATGAGGCTTCCATGTCTTTTGCCAAGGGATTATTTAACCTGTTTATCGCATTTATTGTTTCTATTTATATGACGATCGATAAATTTATTTTAAAAAATGCTGGGAAACGATTGGTTCTTGCAATCTTTAATGAAAATTTCTCTTATCGTGTACTTCGCACTTTAAAAGATTGTCATAATATTTTTTCTGGTTTCATTATCGGAAAATCCATTGATTCTCTGATCATTGGTTTACTGGCTTTTGTTGCGATGACTATTTTAAAACTTCCTTATACCGTATTGATCAGTGTTATTATCGGTGTCACAAATATGATTCCTTATTTTGGACCGATCATTGGTGCAGTTCCCGGTGCTTTTATTCTTTTTATCGTAAGCCCGACGAAGTGCCTGATCTTTATTATCATGGTTTTTGTCCTGCAGCAGTTTGACGGTCTGATCCTTGGACCTAAGATCCTTGGAGAATCTACCGGAGTTCGTCCACTACTGATTTTATTTTCCATCACTGTCGGTGGCGCTTATTTCGGTCCACTTGGAATGTTCCTTGGAGTTCCGTTTTTTGCTACAGTTCAATTTTTAATCGGAAACTGGGTGGATTATCGATTGTATAAGAAGAATATTAAGTTAGAAAAAGAAGCTTAACATAATAAGAGGATTGACTCATATGATATTTGTGAGTCAATCCTCTTTTATTGTTATTGATTCGCTATCTGTTCTGCCAGATCATTTAAATATACCCAACGGTCCATCTTTTCATTCAAAGCTTCTTCTGTCTCTTCTTTTTGCTGCGTAAGCTCTGCTAATTTACCAGAATTCGTTGCATTTTCCATGATCTCTTCATCTAACTGTTCTATTTTTTTCTCCAGTTTCGCGATATCATCATCAATCGTTTCAAATTCTTTTTGTTCTTTGTATGTAAACTTGAGCTTCTTTTGGTGTTCTTTCTGGAATTTCTTTCCATTATTTTCTTTTTTCTCTGGTTTACTTTTCTCTTGTTTCGCAATTGGCTTTACTTTCTCCAGATAATCCGTATAACCGCCTTCGTACTGTTTTAAATGTCCACCTTCTTCAAACGCAAAGATCCTGTTTACAATACGATCAAGAAAATATCGGTCATGAGATACTGTAATCACGATTCCTGCGAACGTATCCAGATAATCTTCTAAGATCGTTAATGTCTGGATGTCAAGGTCGTTGGTCGGCTCATCGAGGATCAGAACATTTGGTGCTTCCATCAATACTTTTAATAAGTAGAGACGTCTCTGTTCTCCTCCAGAAAGTTTATCAAGCGGTGTGTATTGAAGTTCTGGCGGGAACAAGAAACGGTCTAGCATCTGGGATGCACTTGCCTGCCCTTTCGTTGTCTGGATGTATTCTGCGACATTTCTGATATAATCAATGACACGGATATCTCCTGTCATATCTTCATTTTCCTGTGCAAAATATCCGATCTTTACGGTGTCACCGATCGTAATGTTTCCTTCGTCCGGCTTTAAGATTCCCATGATCATCTTCATCAAAGTTGATTTTCCACAGCCATTTGGTCCGATAAATCCAATCCTGTCATCTCTTAATACGATGTAAGAGAAATCATTGATCAGATGTTTGTCACCAAATCCTTTGGAAATGTGTTCTAACTCGATCGTTGTCTTTCCAAGACGGCTGCTGATCGAATCCATCTCAACATTTTGCTGCATGGATGGACCTTTGGCATTCTTAAGTTCTTCAAAACGTTCCGTTCTGGCTCTCTGTCTCGTTCCTCTCGCTTTGATTCCCTGTTTCATCCATTCCATTTCCACGCGGAGTAAACTCTGGCGCTTACGTTCTGTCGCTAGTTCCATCTCTTCGCGCTGGACTTTTAACTCTACGAATCCAGAATAGTTGGTATCGTATTCGTAAAGCTTTCCTTTGTCGATCTCTACGATCTTATTCGTTACACGATCTAAGAAATAACGGTCATGAGTTACCATGATCAATACACCTCTAAAGCTGTTTAAGAATTCTTCCAGCCATAGAACCATATCGTTATCTAAGTGGTTGGTTGGCTCGTCAAGGATCAGTACTTCGGTTGGATCTACTAAAGTTCTTGCGAGCGCAACTCTCTTCTTCTGGCCTCCAGATAAATGATCACATCCTTCATCAAAATCATAGATTCCAAGTTTTGTAAGGATCGTTTTTGCTTCACTCTCTGTCTTCCAGCCCTGATGTTCTTTTCCATCCATCACATATTCAAGAATGCTTTGTTTCTTCGGAAATTCTGGATTCTGTGGAAGATAAGATACACGGATTCCATTTCCACAGATAATCTGTCCTTTGTCTGGCTCGTTGATCTTGGCAATGATCTTTAATAATGTAGTCTTTCCTGTACCGTTGACCCCGATTACACCGATCTTATCGCCACTGTGGATTCCAAGAGATACGTCATCAAAAATGACTTTCTCTCCATAAATTTTGCTGATATGTTCAATATTTAATATATTCATCTTACTACTTTGCCTGATCGATCGCTTCGACTAATTCTTCTTTGGATACTGCTCCGATCAGTTTTGCCTTAACCTCTCCATCTTTGATCACTAAAAATGTTGGAACTGACATGATCTTGTACTGTGCTACGATATCAACATTCTGATCGATATCAAGTTTTCCGACTTTTACAGTTCCTTCATATTCTTCAGCTAATTGTGCTACCACTGGTGCCATCATCTTACAAGGTCCGCACCATGTTGCAAACATATCTACTAATACTGGCACATCACTTTTTAATACTTCCTCTTCAAAATTATCACTTGTAAATGTATATTCCATAATAATTCACCTATCCTTTGCTATTTATTTAAACATCGTTTTGCTTCGTCTAGTGACTGAAAAAATTGACAGACCCATCTGTTCATGCATGGATGCAAATATAGAAACAACTGGATCTTGCATTGAAACTTTCCTTGTTTCATGATTATATTACCACTTTTTGTTTATTTTATGCAATCCTTTTACTTGGCATGACGATATGCGACTAAACGACAGATTGGATTTCCTTTAGCTGAAAATTTCTCCTCGTATTCTGTCATGACATTTCCTTCATTATATTCGCTGTGATGAAGATCGTATGTGTGATTTTCCAGGATCCATCCTGCTTCTTCTACCTGCTCTAAGGAGAAGTCAAATAAGTCTTTGTTATCTGTCTTAAACATAACTCTTCCTTCCGGTGTCAGAATATTATCATATCGTTCTAAAAATCTTGTAGATGTAAGTCTTCTCTTTGCATGGCGGTCTTTTGGCCATGGATCAGAGAAGTTTAAATAGATCCTGTCTACTTCGTCTTTATCAAACACTTCTTCGATATTCTCTGCATCCATACGGATCAAACGAAGGTTATCCTGTTCAAAATCTTCTAATTTCTCTACAGCTCTTACTAAGACACTTGAATATTTTTCGATTCCAATATAGTTTACTTCTGGATTTCTTCTTGCCATTTCTATGATAAACTGTCCTTTTCCCATTCCTACTTCGATGTGGATCGGATGGTCATTTTTGAATACCTCTGCCCATTTTCCTTTCATCTGCTCTGGCTGCTGGATGGAAAACTGATTTTCTATGATCGTCTCTCTCGCTCCTGGTACATTTCTTAAACGCATTTATATTCATCTCCTTTATCTTTTTCTCGAATCTTTGTTGATTATATCATAGACGATGGGTATAATAAAGAAAAAGTATGCGCCTTAAAAAGGCTTAGGATCTGCACTTCAAGGAGGAAATGCCCATGGAAATCGAAAGAAAATTTATCGTCCACAACTTACCTGATAATCTGGATTCTTATCCACACTCTGAGATCGAACAGGGCTATCTTTGCATGGAACCTGTGATTCGTATCCGCAGAATGAATAAGCAGTATTTCTTAACTTTCAAGAGTAAAGGATTGATGGCTAGAACTGAGCATGAATTTCCACTTGATAAAGCAGCTTATGAGCATCTGCTTCCAAAGGTGGATGGGATTTTAATTTCTAAGACTCGTTATAAGATTCCAGATGAACATGGATTTATTATTGAGCTGGATGTCTTTCATGGAGAATATGAGGGGCTTGTAATGGCTGAGGTGGAATTTCCTAGTGAGGAAGTCGCTGTAGAGTATGAAGGGCCTGAATGGTTTGATGATGAGGTTACGTTTGATTCCCGGTATCAGAATAATAATTTGGCGAATAAATAATTGTTGGCCATAGGCTGTCGATGTATGTAGATAAACAATAAAATAACACCTTCCGTGAAACACGAATTTTATGACGGATTTTTTACAAGCCGCTGATTCGCCGGCTTTCCTTGCAAAACTCGCTTCGCTCAAACATTGCACCAAGCACGGCTGCGAGCTTGTAAAAAATCCTATAAAATTCTATCGTTTCACGGAAGGTGTTATTTTATTGTTTATCTACATACACTGAAGGCTGTGGCAAAAAATATATAATCCATGCTTAAAGACTATTTTAATACTTTTTGTATTTCTTTTAGATCTCTTATATACATTGAAGGGTATTGGTGAAAACTGTGTATTATTCACTATATTTGTTATTATAATATTTATTGTCATGTAAAATTCATGATAAAATTTACTTACAAAATTTTTCGAAAAAATGATAAAATAGTCATATAAACCGAGTACGATTTACATGAAAAAAAGACTGTTTCATTCGAATGTTACCGAGTGAAGCAGTCTTTTTTCTGTCAGATTTACTTTAGTTTCTTTAGAATTATAAATTGGAGGTAAAGTGATATGAAACGAATTCAGAAAGCATGTCTTACACAAACGGTTGTTTTCTCTAATCATAATAGGGAGACTACTGCTTATGCGCGTAAATTGATCGAGGAGGAATATGAAAAATACATAAAAAAATTAGATGTACCCAGAACTAAATATCAACTTTTATCAGAGCATAAGAATGATGATGGTTCTATCGTCATTGAGATCAAAAAGCAGTACAATAATTCTCCTGTTGGGGATTATCTGAATTAAGTTTAAATCTTTTAAAGGAACTCTATCGTTATGTATAAAAAAGGTGATTATGTCATAAAAATTCCTGAAGGTATTTGTGAAATTGAAGATGTTGGATGTCTTGATATGTCTGGCGTGAATAAAGATAAAGAATATTATGCATTAGCGCCGATCAATCAAAAAGGATCTAAGATATATATTCCTGTAGATAACGTTCATGGTCGAATCCGAAATATTATCAGTAAAGAGGATGCCATAGCATTTATAAAATCTATGCCGGATATTGATGAAAAAGATATTCAAAATGAGAAAATGCGTGAACAGGAATATAAGGCCGTAATATTAAGCGGTGATAATGAAAAGATTGCAAGTATTCTAAAATTAATATATAGCCGCAAGCAGGAACGTGCCGAACAGGGTAAAAAGCTTTCTTCTACTGATGAGAGGTATTTTAAATTAGCTGAATATATGCTTTTTTCCGAACTTTCGTTTGTGCTGAATGTTCCGAGAGAACATATAGAGCAGTACATTGCGGATATGATTGAGGCATAAATAATTTTATTATTAAAAGGACACTTTTGATTAAATTTCAAAAGTGTCCTCAGACTGTAGACAAACTAGGTGCTGGGATCATCCCAGCACCATTTTTTCCTTT
>OGOG01004034.1_pt1 | contig 10535 bp, 9 predicted proteins | sample 1552581 | NCBI WGS metagenome assembly OGOG01 (sample SAMEA2580152, study PRJEB22360) | human gut metagenome | biome: human gut; feature: human-associated habitat; material: faeces | place: Denmark | collected 2008/2010 | reverse complement strand
AGTAAAGGCTTTTTTCTTATTGAAAGTGAACAGAAAATAATTGATACAAGAAATCAGGATTTGAACACGCTAATAAAAATATTGAAGGTATGCAAGCATTTCTTAAGTAATGGAACGGATTACATTCAAAGAGATTATGAATATGATGGTTTTGACAGAGTAACATCAATGAAGTATTATACGAATTCCAATAGGGAAAAAGTACTTGAAAGCTATGAGTATAAATACGACAGAAACTCGAACATTACATATAAACATGAGAAAACCGGTTATGATAATTCATTAAAGGATGAGGAAACAAACTATTCTTATGATAAAGATGGAAGACTTGTGGCCTCTGAAAAAAATAACAGACTGTTATATAAAACAACACGGTGCACCTACAGGTATGATAAGGTTGGAAACAGAACATATGAGTCTGAACTAGAGACTGACACGGTAGCAACAGACCAGTCAAAAACAACAGGTCGTTATTCATATAACAGTTACAATAGCCTGAATCAGTTAACTTCAAGCACGGTAATCGAATGTAAGGACGGTTCAAGTGTTAAAACCTCAAGCAAGTCATATAAATATGATGTAAAAGGAAACCAAATAAGTGCCGCGGATACAGGAAACGGAACAGTTACATCTTATGAATATGATGTTGAAAATCAGTTAGTTGATGTTAAAATAGAAAAAGACAATGTTGAGGTAAGCAGACAGCATAATGATTATAACGGTCAGGGACAGAGAATCAGAAAGACGGAAACAACAACGGCAGATGGAAAGTCCATCACAACCACAACATGTTATTATTATGAAGGAAGTGTACTATTATACACAACGGATGATAATGGTAAAAAGACAAGCCAGAACATCATAGGAAATGAGAACAATACATTTGCAGGCATTAGATATTATGGTGGCAGCCAGAGTGAGTATTTCTATTCAAAGGATGCTCAGGGCTCTACAACAGCCATAACAAATGGAAAAGGTGAATGCAGTCAGAGTTACAGTTATACAGACTATGGCGAAACATCAATTGAAACAGATAGTGATTTCTATAATGAAATTTGTTATACAGGTGGAATTTATGATGAATTAACAGGACTTTATTACCTGAATGCCCGCTATTATAATGCAGATGAAGGTGAATTCTTAAGTCAGGACACGTACAGAGGAGCGGAATCAGATGAGAATTCATGGAACTTATATGCATATTGCGCGGGAAATCCTATAAGTTATGTGGATACGAGTGGACATTTTATTGAAACATTGCTTGATGCAGGTAGCATTGTATATTCAGGATATGAATTGATAAATGATCCATCCTGGGGAAATTTAGGTTATTTGGCTTGGGATATTGGTGCTACATTTCTTCCTTATGTACCAGGATCATATGTAGGAAAAGGTGCAAAGGCAGGTATAAAAGCATCTAAAGCAATATCAAGAAGTTCATCTGCAGCTAAAGTATCATTAAAATTCAGGAAGACCAGAAAAATTGCAAAGGCAGGTAAATTTGCAGTTAAAAAGAAAATGGCATTGCGAGCTGCTGAGACAATTTCTGACATTAACAGTATGTCAAAAATTTCAATAGGCGAGTATAGACATTTAAAAAAGTCATATAAAGGAGTTAAAAATGTTGAAGTACATCATATAATTGAAAAACGTTTATTACGCACAATGAAAACGACTTGTAAAAAAGGGGAAATGCTTTCAATACCTTTGTCAAAAAATCTACATAAGAAAATAACAAAAAGATGGAAAAAACAGATAGGATATGGAACTAATTACAGCGGTGTGACCAAGAAAAAATTGTTAGTTGCTTGTGACAAGGTGTATGGAGACATGCCTAAACTTAAAACAATTGCAAAGAGATGGATAGAGGCTAATTATGGAAAATAAAGGAATACTAATAAAGCGTTTAAGAAAAAAGGAGAGACAAAAGTGGAAATTTATGCAGAAATAGCAGTAGGTGTATACCCAGAATTTGCTTACAAACGAGCAGAAGAGGAACGTGAACTTAGAAACAAGTTAAAATCTTATGTGGTAAGAAATGATGGGGAATTGATAGGTGATGTGTATAAAGTAGAATATATGAGTCAACTTTATAATGAAATAATGAAGTTTGGAGAAAATATGGATGAAGTGGATTTAATAATTGAATATTTCTATAAGTACACTGACGAAGAACTTGAAAAGGCAAAAATGTTTTGGTTAAATCCGACAAGAAGTTATATTCAGAGCAAGGATTATAATGACTATCCATGTGATACATGCGGAAGAAGAATACTAAAGGATGTGGACATTATAAAAGTTGGAAAGAAAGTAAAGGGCGGAAGACCAAGAAAAATGTTCAAGTTTGGTGCAGGAATAGAAGAACTGTTATGCGTGTCAGTTGACCTATACAATTATTTCTTAGACAATGGAGTTAACAGTGAGGATTTTAGACCGGTCTATTGTGGTAAAGAAATGCAAGGATATGCATTTACACCCATAGAAGAATATGACGTTATATCAAGTGTCTATGAATATAAAATATGTGAAAGTTGCGGCAGAGAGTATGCCTTATACGATATTCCAAAGGGCTATCATCCTGAAAAATTCGAATTACGTGAGCCAATAGATTTTTCAGCACACGACGTGTACAAGACTAAAGTATATTATGACAGAGAGCAGAGAATACTGATTAGCCCAAAGCTGTTTAAGCTTATGAAAAATTATATTAAAGATAATGAGTATAAGGCAATATTTTAAACCTAAAATTATTTCACAAATACATGAACGTTTTACAGTTTATCATAAAAAATCATAAAGTGTTATATTGCTCGCAATGCCTGATTAACAAAGGCGTTGCGGGCATTTTTGTAACACTAAATAATGTATGATAAACTGATATAAAATCCCTAGGCTCTTCAGGCAAAGAAGGAGTTGTCACTGGAGGGAAAACATCAATACTTGGGAAAAATATGTTGGCAGAGATGAATGTGTCAAAACGAACAAAGTGGGCAGGATATAGTGGGCAGGATATCAAGCTTAATCTATGAAAAACTTTTGGACAGTGAACTGGAAGAGTGGCAGATTTTTATTGAAGATTTGTATTATAGAATTATGTCAAAAAATTTTCAAGACAAAGATATCGCTTTTTCTGTCCCACTTACAAAAATACAAGAATTTAATTGAAAGAAAATATTAAATGAACAAGAAGGATTTTTGTTGAGGATAGGAGTGGAACAGAGTGTGATATCGACTTGTAATTGCTTTGTTGTATTTCTTTATAGCATTGTCATATTCTTTTTTTGAAAGTAAAAGCCATACTTTGTAATCCAACAACAGTGCTTTGTCTAGTTCGTTTATAGTGGATTCTTTTTCATTCATCAATAATTCAATTCTGCTTATTATGTCAGGCAATACGTTAATTAATCCGTACTTTTCAAAGTAAGGGAACATATCCTGAAGAAAAGAAAGATAATAGTTATTGTGATCTATAATAATGTGGTTATTTATACTTGTAAATGCATTAGTTATAATGACAGGTCTTGTCACATCAAGACCTCTTGCAAGGCAAATAAAATGTAGATGATTAAGTAGCTTTTTGCATAATGATACAGAAGGCATAGTCTCAACTAGTGAAACCTCCATAATCATCTGATGGAGTGATATAAATTTATTGGTGTTGCCTTCACTTATTATTCCGTATCGTATTAGTTCATTTACGGTATTTAAGTTATCGAGCTCAAGCCATTTTCTAAAAGTATCTTTGGGAACGCCTGAAAGTGGCATAAGACAAAGATTTCTTAAAACATTAATCTGATTATCTGTAAGCTTTGACAGGCTCATAAGTTTCTGCAAATGTCCAATCATACTTGCGTAATCAAATTCATCATCCTTATAGAGTGCGATTTCATTTGTATTTTTTCTGATTCCAGACTTTACTAGTTCATCAAGAAGTTCTTTTGATGAAATACCACTTTTCCTATACCGGCCATACCGGTAATAAATATATGAAAATCCTGTTTCAGTAAGGTATCTATTTCTTTTAATTCATTTTTTCTTCCAATAAATTCTTTTACAACAGATGGAAGTCTGTTGCCAAGTAGAACATCAGACAAATCAGGTGAATATAGTTTACCGGAGCCATAATCGGACATTATAGCATAGTGTATTGCGTTTGAAAAAAAGATAGAATTGTCTTGTCCGACAACGTTCTTTCTATCTTGTCAAAATCACAAATGTGCTTGATCACACATTTCCTGAATTCAAGCCATTATTTAATGAGCGATTTTCAAAAACTGCTTTGTATCTGCTTGAAAACTATGGTTCTGCTGAAAAGATGGCTCGCATAAATTCAGCTTCTTATGAAAAACTTCGCTCATTGTCCAGAGGCAATTTTTTGCCTCAGCAATTCCTGAAGTTAAAGGAGTTAGCAGCAAATACTGTTGGTGTAAATAATTCTATCTTTGATGTAGAACTAAATAGCCTCTTATCCTTACCGAGTAGCTATTATTCATGTCGCAAAGAAGCTAATTAGAGATATCCAAAATCATTATATGACAATTATTCATAATTCGTTGTTCGCAAGGGCATCTAATAAGGATCATCTCGGTTTGTAAATTTAATAAGAATATCACATTCTTCGTTACATTTCATTAGAATTCCGAATTTGTGCAAGTGCTTTTTTAAACTGGAATGTAAATAAAACAGATGTAAACAGCACAGCAATAATATCTGCAATCGGCTCTGCCATATATACGCCAATAGTTGGATTAGACACAACGTGAGGCATAATATAAATAAGCGGAAGTAACAGTACGAACTTACGCACAACAGCAACAATAATAGAGTTGACTGCTTTGCCAAGGGACGTAAATGTTATCTGACAGGCAATTTGAATTCCGAAAAGGAATAAACCACCCAAATATATTTTTAACATTGGTGCAGTAAAGGCAACCAGTTTTGCGTCGGAAGTAAAAATACTTACGAATACTTTTGGAATAATCTGTACTGTAGCCCAAAGCAATGTGGAATATGTTAAGCATGTAATTACAAGAAGACGGAAAGTTTTCTTTACCCTGTCTGCATTTTTTGCACCGTAATTATAGCTGGCAATAGGCTGTGAGCCTTGGGCGATTCCCTGAAGTGGCAACATGGCAAACTGCATAACGCTGGTTAAAATAGTCATGGCACCAACGGCAATATCTCCACCGTAATGAAGGAGAGATGAGTTAAAGCAGACGGTTACAACGCTTTCGCTTGCCTGCATAATAAAAGTTGCAAGTCCCAGTGCAACACATGGAAGAAAAATTTTAGGCTTCAAGCCCATATATTTTTTTCGCAGATGAAGCTGTGTTTTTTTGCCACTAAGAAAAACAACTACCCATATGGTTGAAATTGCCTGTGACAGCACAGTTGCAAGGGCTGCACCTTTTACGCCCATATTAAAAACAAAAATGAATACAGGGTCTAAAGTAATATTACAAATGGCACCGATAAGAACGGAAACCATTGAAGTTGTTGTAAATCCCTGAGCAGTAATAAAAGCATTCATGCCCAGAGTTAACTGAACGAACAATGTACCTAAAGCGTAAATACGCATATAGTCCGTTGCGTATCCAAGTGTATTTTTACTGGCACCAAAAGCCATTAACAAATCTTTATTCCAAATCAACAAAACCACCGTAAGAACAATAGAAACAACAATCTGTAAAGAAAAGCAGTTTCCCAATATTTGTTCTGCGGATTTATTATCTTGTTTTCCCATACAAATAGAAGCTCTTGGCGCACCACCGGAACTGATAAGTGCTGCAAAAGCAGTAACAATCATAATAATCGGCATGCACACGCCGACTCCGGTAAGAGCAAGACTGCCTTCCCCCGGAATATGTCCTATATAAATTCTGTCTACAACATTATAAAGCATATTAATAAGCTGGGCGATTACCGTTGGAATAGACAACTTTAGAAGAAGCTTTCCAATAGGAGCCGTGCCTAAGAAATTTTTGTCATTCTGCATATATGTACCTCTTTTGAATATTTTTTCTGTATAAAATAATAATCTATGTAAAGTGGAAAGTCAAAAAAGAATATATTGAAAGAGCGTATTGTGGTAAGAATGCAGATACACGAAAAAGACATGATTTATAGCAAAAAGCCCATATAAAGGGCTTCTTTGCACAGTTGCAACCATCAGTTGACAAATTTCCAAGGCGACTTTATAGCCTGTAACCGGCTATTTATGGTAAAATCAGGATGTTCGAACAGAAAGGAAAGTAGAATATGATTTTAGCAGAAAAAATATCAGAAGAAAGAAAAAAGAACGGTTGGAGCCAGGAAGAGTTGGCTGAGAAATTGTCAGTTTCAAGACAGTCGGTTTCAAAATGGGAAAGTGGCCAGTCAGTGCCTGATTTAAACAGAATTTTGGAAATGGCAAGAATTTTTGGCGTTACAACTGATTACTTATTAAAAGATGAAATTGAAGAAGCGGAAAACGTTGATGGTTTTAAAAGTACGGAAAGTTCTAAGAAGCTTCGAAAGGTTACTATGGAAGAGGCAGATGAATTTTTACGAATTAAGACTAAAACGTCACCTATCATAGCATTTGGAGTATCTTTATGTGTGGCATCTGCAGCACCATTGATTGCCCTTATAGGTTTAAGTGAAAGCAGAAGAATTGGAATTACAGAGGATTTTGCCAGCGGAATAGGCGTGGCAATACTTCTTGTAATGGTGGCTGTAGCAGTATTTCTATTTATTTTAAGCGGAAGGGAATCCTCTAAATATGAATTTCTAGGCAAAGAAAAAATAGAAACTGAATATGGTGTTGATGGCATTGTCAGAGAAAAGAAGAATGGTTTCTCGGGAAAGTTTACAATATCAGTTGGAATTGGAGTAGTTCTATGTATTTTAAGCTGTGTGCCATTAATGCTTTGCGCAGGAATTAACGCAAAAGATGATATTGTAGTGATATCAGTTTCAATTTTGCTTCTGATCGTGGCAGTGGCAGTTAATCTTTTTGTGAGAGTAGGCATCGTTAATTCAAGTTTTGACGTATTATTGCAGGAAGGCGACTACACTGTTAAGAAAAAGAAAGAAGCTCCTGTTGTTGGAGCCGTTATGCTAGTGTACTGGTTAATCTTTGTGGCAATCTATTTAGGATGGTCATTTCCAACAGGAAAGTGGGATATTTCATGGGTTGTGTGGCCGATAGCAGGAGTACTTTCCCCGATAGTGGCTTTAATAACAAGAATGTTTGTGAACAAAAAAGAAAAATAGAGTTATAATAGGGAAAAACGGAATAGAAGGACTTTAAAATGAATATAAAACTATTGCAAACATTAAGAAATTATAACAAAGACAATTTTATAAAGGACATTATTGCAGGAATTATTATTATGGCGGTGTCTATTCCTATCTCTATGGGATATGCACAGATAGCCGGTCTGCCTGCAGTTTACGGATTGTATGGTTCGGTATTTCCAATTCTTGTTTTTGGACTTTTTTCTACATCGCCTCAGTTTATATTTGGTGTGGACGCGGCTCCTGCAGCTCTTGTAGGGTCAGCGCTTTTGACACTTAACATAGAGGCTGGTTCAGACAAGGCTATGGCAGCAGTTCCTGTTATGACGTTTTTTGTTGCCTTATGGTTGTTGGCTTTTTATTTTATGAAAGCCGGAAAGCTGGTTAATTACATTTCAGCACCGGTAATGGGTGGTTTTATAACAGGTATTTGTACAACAATCATATTAATGCAGATTCCAAAGGTTATGGGAGGCACATCGGGAACAGGAGAGTTTTTCGAATTAGCCGAACATATCTATAAGACTGCGCTTAATATAAATATGCCATCAGTAATTATGGGAGTGATAGCGCTGGTAATACTTTTTGCCTCGAAGAAGATAATGCCTAAATTTCCAATGGCAGTAGTTTTAATGTTTGTGGGTACGATTTTCACAATAAGTCTTCCAATAAGAGATTGGGGAATTAAGACTTTAAATGCAGTAGAGCCGGGACTTCCAAAGTGGAGTATTCCTGATTTCTCGGCTATTCCAATTCAGCAGACTATTACTATCAGTTTGTCGGTGGCAGTAGTAATTATGGCTGAAACTTTGTTGGCAGAGAATAGTTTTGCTCAAAAAAATAATTACAGAATAAATGATAATCAGGAGATTTTTGCATTTTCCCTAGGTAATTTTATGGCTGCTTTTACAGGATGTTGCCCTATTAACGGTTCAGTTTCCCGTACGGCAATGGGTGAACAATATCAGGCAAAAACTCAGCTTACAGGCATTGTGGCAGGATTTTCTATGATAGTGTTACTTCTTTGCGGAACAGGATTTATCGGATATCTTCCTATTCCTATTTTGACGGCAATAGTTATTTCAGCACTTATGGGTGCAACGGAGTTTGACTTGGCGGCAAGGTTGTGGAAGGTAAGCAGAACTGAATTTCTAATTTTTATGGGAGCTTTTCTCGGTGTACTTTTACTTGGAACAATAAATGGTGTTTTAATTGGTATTATTCTTTCTTTTACAGAAATGATTATAAGAACATCAAAACCTTCAAGATGTCTTCTTGGAATACAGCCGGGGCATAGACATTTTAGGGATTTGAACGAGGGAAGCCAAATACATGCCATTGAAGGAGTTATAATTTATAGATTTAGCAGTAATTTATTTTTTGGTAATATTCAGGTGTTGCAACGCGATATTGAAGACAGCATAAAACCGGATACCAAAGCTGTAATTCTTGATGCAGGTGGCGTTGGAAGTATTGACATAACTGCAGCAGATAGGCTGGCAATGTTGTACAAGTCACTTGAAGACAAAGGCATTAGATTTTATATTACTGAACATATTGCAAAGATTAATGAGCAACTTCGAACACTGGGGCTAGGGTATATGATTGAAGAAGGAAGAGTTAGAAGAACTATTCACATTGCTTTGAAGGATATGGGTATTGGAAGACCTTATCCTTTAGAGGGTGGCGTAGAAAATGAAGAAAGAAGTGCTTCAAGAAAAAGAGTAGATAATAAGGTTCAGGAGTTCGTTTGGGCATACGGAGCTGAAAGTGAAGAGCAAATTGAAAAGCAGATTGTTCTGCAGATTCAGCAGTTAAAGAAAACAGGAGATATGGAGAAACTTTTCCACGGAAGCTGGTCACATATGGATGCTTTTGACGAGGACGAGTGGTTAGAGCATCTTGAAGAACATCTAAAAGAGATTGTTAATATTTCAGGAAAAGATGAAAAAACTATTGCTGAACGTTTCGAAAAGCATAGAGAAGAAATACATAGAAGAATCAGGGATGAACATCCTGAAATGGCAGAAAGATTTAAGGAAAGAAGACATGTTCTTGATGAGCATTTAAAAGAAAAGCATCCGGAAGTGTTTAAATTAATTGAAAATCTGAGAGAAAATCAGAATTAAACTTAAAAATTCTTCTTGAAAATGCTGACAAGAAAATGTATCAGAGAAAGGCAGCCATGAAAGGCGGAAATGTAAGATAATATCAGCATTATTTCGTGAGATTTTTTATGCAATAGTGTGTGCCTTAACGTAGCTTTATACATATTATTGTTTAAAGTGCCGAAATTTAAAAAAGTACTTACGAAAAATAAAATTTTACTGTAGAATACCTAAGGAAAATTAAAAGAACGCAGTGAAAGTCAGATACGAAAGTAGAGATGGTAACGAGTTTAACAACTATTACATCTCTACTTTTTATTATGTGAAATGAGCTAAACGGAGAACTTCTTATGTTTGAATAAAAGTCTTCCACACTGAACTCATTGAGAATAGCAATGGAGATGGATTTCACTGTTGAAAAAGAACACAAAAATAAAAGGAGGATTTATTATGCCACAGAATAAAAGAGAAAGTTTTATTTACACAGTAATTATGTGCTTCACTATGGTTTTATGGATGAGCATTTACAACGTAACATTACACACAGGAACATTTAACGCGCAGGTTATTAAGGATGCATGGTTAGGATTTCCAATTGCCTATGTATTTGCAGCATGTATGGATTGGTTTGTAGTTTCAGGATTGGCTAAGGGATTTGCCTTTAAATATTTACTTAAGCCGGATAGCAGTACACTTAGAAAAGTAATTTCAGTTTCATGTTCAATGGTTGTTCCAATGGTAATTATAATGTCACTTTATGGTGCGGTTGAAGCAAGTATTAGAATGGGTGATTTCAGCAACGTATTATTCATCTGGTTAACTAACATACCAAAGAATTTTGTAATGGCATTACCATTCCAGTTAATTATTGCAGGACCATTAGTAAGAAAAGTATTTAGAACAATATTCCCTGAAGGAAAAGTATTAGCATAAAACTATTTTTAGAAAAATGAATCGTTTTTATAAAAATATGAAAGAAATAAAATTTTAATTATGCCGAATTTTCGGGCTAAATAATAGTAAAATTAAGTAAAAATTATACAATATATACAAAAATACGTCTAAAATCAACTATTCTTTGTTGAAATATTGCAAAAAACGTTTTCCTAAAATATTCTAGAAAAGTAATTTGATTTTTTGAGAATGTTT
>OGOG01004029.1_pt1 | contig 10558 bp, 9 predicted proteins | sample 1552581 | NCBI WGS metagenome assembly OGOG01 (sample SAMEA2580152, study PRJEB22360) | human gut metagenome | biome: human gut; feature: human-associated habitat; material: faeces | place: Denmark | collected 2008/2010 | reverse complement strand
ATTATTAGCACTCTGCCAACTCGAGTGCTAACGCTGTGAGAGAAAATCGGCGAATCGCGACGCTCAGTTGCCGCGGCGGGCAAGAATGGAGTCCAGGCCTGCGCCCAACGAATCGGTGGTCGCCGCTGGCGCTTCGACGTCGGCACGCTCCTCGGATTCGTGGAATGCGGCTCGCTGGGCGGCGTTTGCAGCCTCGTCATCGGCGTCCGTATCGGCATCATCGCGCTGCTCCGGCTCAGTGTCTACAGCGTTTCCGGCGCTGACAGCCTTGGCGTCGTCCGCGGCCTTGACGGCTCGGGCCTCGTCAATCAACTTTTCCGCCACTGCGGGTTCGACAGGTTCCGCCTTGGACACCTGACGGGTCGACTTGATCTCCAAGCTTTCCGGAGCGTTGTCGGCGTTATGTTCCCCACCCAAAGTGAAGGAGATGAGATCCTGCGAGGTGGACATATCGAAGACGTCCAGTGCTCGGGCAGGGCGTACGCTGACCAGTTCCGACGTGGCATCGGCAGCGGCAGCGGCATCGTCGCGCTCATCGCGCTCGTCACGCACCGTAAGCGATGGTTCAACTCGAGGGGCGACGGACTTGTCCGACTCAATCGACTTGTCTGTGCGAACGGAGGCATCAGGTGTGGCGGAAGATTCGCTGGTTTCGGCAGCGGACTTACGGTCGGCGGATTCATCGACCATAGCAGACGGCTCGGCGGCAGGCTTATCGGCGGCGGACTGTGCAATATCAGACTTCTCAGACTGTTTGGCGTGCTCTTCCGCGGCCTGATATGCGGCGGCGGACTGACGCAACGCCTTGGCCTTGGCCTGCTCAATCTCGGCATCGCGTAACGCGCGGCGAATCTGCCGCTGTTCCATGACCTCGGTGGCAGCATCCTCAATCTGCTCAGCAGGCTTCTCGGCAGGCGCAGTTACGGCCGCAACCGGTTCGGCCTTGTTCACACGCTTGCTGTCCTTGGACTCGGCAGACGGTTTCTTGGACCAGCCCGTACCGCTATGAGCCCGCTCGTAGCGGACCACCTTGCGCTCCCATTGCCGGGCCTGGCGTGAGGCATTGGCTCCCAGCACCAGCACCAGCAGCAACAGCACGAACGGAATAAGAGCAAGCAGCGGACTGAAATGCAGGGGGAACGATACGGCAAACACCAACACGGTTATGGCAAGCAGGCATACGGCGAGAATCTGCCGGCGGCGGATGGCCGCGCGGCGCAGTTCCCGCACATGGGCGATGTGCTCAGATGTCAGCCTCGCTGACGGTGTTGATGCTGGCATTGCTGCCCCTTTCGCCTTATGCGGCTTGATGTCTCCGAATCGTCTGCCGTTCTCTGCATCAACGATATGCAGGGAAGGCGAATAACGATCCTGCCGGTGCTCGTCCACACGTTTCATGCCGTTGGCCGTACGTACGGGCAGCCATACAACGATAATAATCGCCACAATCACCAGCACGACGACAGTGCTCAGTGACTCATAACCCATAGAGTCAAGGATAGGAGACGTGCCGACGAACTGGGGCTTTCCGTCCGGGCGTGTCGGAGCGGAATTCTTCCGGTCGACGCTTATCTGGAACCGGCGGCGGCGAGTCTAGCGGCGAACCCTTGCCCCATATCTTCAGCCAACAGCGCAAACGTTACGTGGTCACGCCACTGGCCATTGACATACATATACCGCTCGCGCAGTCCCTCATGATGGGCTCCGACCTTACGCACCACAGCCAAAGAACGCGCATTATCCGGCAGAATGGCGATTTCCAGCCGATGCAACGCGGGCCCGAATGGGTCTCCGAGCGCCCAATCGGCAAGCATGGCCAGTGCCATTGGCGCGAATCCGCGGCCGGCGCACCGTTGATCGACCCAATAACCAACCACGCCGGTACGCATGGCACCATACACGATGGCTCCCAACGAAATCTGGCCGACGATACGCATCTGGTATTCGATGGCGAAGATCACGCCGACGCCATGCTGCTCGTTACGGCGCTGCCGCTGCACCCATTGATTGAATGTGATGGAGCCGCCATGCATCGGGTCACCGGATTCCCAAGGTGCCAGCCAGTCGTTGTTGCGCCAGCGCACTTCGTTCCAGCCGTCCTCATCATCCATGGTCAGGGGGCGCAGGACTATCGGAAAACCGGGATGGGTGAGACGTGGCGGGCGGATCTGGTGGTCCAGCTTGAACGCCTCTTTAATCGACTGGAAAACTGACACGGCCTTTATTGTAGCCATATGAAGGTCTTGCGCCGCTACCGTGGCCACTTTCGTTTTACGATGGAAACACTAGATTGTGCGGTATGAGCGAAGTGGGCAGTGGCATGAATATCGGCAGCGACTACAGCGGCACAGAGAAAACAGAGAAGACGGATAAAGCGACGCTGCGCCACCATATACTGTCTCGGCGCAAGCGCATTCCAGCGGAAGAACGTGGAGCGGCCGGTGAATTGCTGGTGCGACGGTTCCCGGCACACATGATTCAGGATGGTTCCACAGTGGCGGCATATGTGTCGATGGGTTCGGAAATCGAAACCCGGCCACTGTTGCGATGGCTGTTGGCTCATGGCTGCCACGTGTTGGTGCCACGATTGGGATCTGGGTTGGAAATTGGCTGGAGTGTGCTGGATTCATTGGAATCATTGCGCTCGATGGATGCAGTGGGTGGCGCGAACAATGCCGGTAGCTGCAGCTCTCCCAGCACCGTCCATCACAGACCCGATGAGCCAACTGGCGCAGTTCTACCGCCCGAAGCGTTGGAGAAGGCCGATCTGGTCATCGCTCCGGCTTTGGCAGTGGACCCGCAGGGCAATCGTCTGGGGCGCGGAGCCGGCTGGTATGACCGGGCCTTGGCTCGCCGCAAGCCCGCATGTCCCCTGATTGCGGTGTGCTGGCCGTGGGAGGTGTTGGACATTGATTTGCCGGCCGAACCACATGATGTGCCGGCCGACGGAGTGCTGACGCCGGAGGGATACCGGCGGCTTGGCGAATCGGGCCGGCTGAGTTGACCGGCCGGCCAAGATACTCGGCGCAAGCCAGACTGACCAACCAGCCACGCACACTGGCCGATGGAACCAGAGTGGCAACAGCAAGCTGGCTAGTAAGACCGTAACGCCAATGTGTCAGGGCGGCGACTAGGATATGAACGGTTGCGTGGCATGGCGTTTGGGCCATCCGCGAGAAATATGACTTTGTTGGAGGAATCCGTTGCCTACCTATCATTACCGTTGCAAGAACTGCGGCTATGACTTCACCGAACAGCAGTCGTTCAATGACGACCCGATTACCGTGTGCCCCAAGTGCTCGCAGGAGCAGGTGCGCAAGGTGTATTCCGCCGTGCCGATTGAGTTCAAGGGTCACGGCTTCTACCGCACCGACAAATCCGGCAAGTAAGGTCTGTACACCCGCTTTTCCTCTGTAAACGACGGTGTCGACGGCGGTATGCCGCGGATATTGGCACTACGGGCACTGTCTGTTGCACGGGTTTGAAGCGTTGTGGATAACTTGGCAAGCTAGAACCACATAGGTCGATTTGGCTTGCGTTTACGAAAAACTTCAGGTCACCATGGTTGCATGGTGACCTTTTCGTTTATTAAGCCGCCTGCGCGCGGCTCATTGCGGCGACGGCGCATGGCGGATGCCTTGCGCCGACTCACTGCTGCGTTGTGCGTGGGACTCGCAGTGTTGTTTGGGCTTGAAGCCGTATTGGCCGTGGTGGAGCCGATGGTGGTGGCCGCCCGCTCGATTCGACGGGGTGACATTATTCTGGCCGCCGACGTTCAGTTGGCTGATATGCCGGTATCTGCGGCAGGCCCGTCTTGGACAGGCAATATTGAGGATGTGGTGGGCAAGGTAGCGCAAATCGATATCGAAGCAGCCGATCCCATTTCCACGCATATGGCCAGAGATGCGCCCGTAGCACCGACCGGCACTACGGTGATTGAAGTCCGCTTGGCCAGTAGCGTCGACGATGTATTGGCCGGCGATCAGGTGAGACTGGTTTCCGCCGTCGGTTGCGAAGGCGCTGATTGCACGCTGGCCGAGAACGCCACGGTGATGAATGTCGGCAAACCGGATGCGATTGGTGCATTGGGAGGCAACGACCGACTGGTGTCGTTCGCAATGCCGCCGGAGGCCGCGGCCAAGGTTATGGAGCTGCAACAGGCCGGAGCGATTATGGCCGTTGTGCGGTAGGAAGCGGAATCGGCCTTCGGCCGATACTGTGTTTTCCGCAGCCTGTCGGCTGCGGAAAACACAGTGTTGGGGCGGACAGAGTGCGCCCCAACTCCTACTCGCGCTCGTTAAAAACGGCCCAATGCGGCGGCAGTTCGCCGAGGATGCGTTTGTCGTCGTCGGATTGCCGTTGTTGGTCGGTCTGCATGTCTCCGGGCTCGAGTTTGACACCGTCAGCGTCAAACTGCTCAGTGCCCTTCATCACCACGCGCTTGTGCTTGCGCGGTGTGCGCCGTGTAGCCGAGTATTCCGCCATGGTTATTCAACCTCGCGATAGATCTCACCGATACGGCTGACGATACGGTCGACTTCCTTATCGGGGTTCACGAAGGCGGCGACACTCCAGACGGTCATCACATTCCAGCCCAAGGAAATGAGATCCTGTGCCGACAAACGATGACGCCTACGCGTGGATTGCACGGACATAAAGTTCGCGTCATCGGTCTGCACGGCCAAGGCAAACGGCTTGTCCTTCAATCCCACCACGAGCGGAATCTTCACGCCCTTGTCGAATCCATAATCAACAGCAGCGTTCAGTCCTCGCGCGCGCAACCTGTCGGCGATATCGTCGAACAGCACGTTGCCGCCTGCCGCATCACGCAACGGAAGCACCGGACGGTCGTCAAGCTGTTCGGCCCACGTCAACATGGTCTTCAGGAACCGAGGACCGGATTGGTGCAGTCGTTCTTCATCCAAATCTTCGGAACCAAAGGCCGACACAATATCCAAGCTGTGGTCCGCCAATGCCAGGGCATCCAGCAACAGTCCGCGACCGCCTGTGCTTTCGAGCGGACCGAACTGCTGAAGCAGACGTCCGTGCGTGGTTTTCGCATAGCACATCGACAGAATCACGTCAGTGGCACGACCTCCGGCCACGTCACGCAAGGAAACCAACCGCACATGGCGCAGGAATCGGCCCATCGCCTTGGATTTGCCTGCCAACGACTTCAATTCGGCACCCAAGCGTGTGCGGAATGCGTCGGTCAACATCACGACCACAAGTCGATAGCTGGAAGGAACCACGGCAAAACCGGCGGCACGTTGCGTAATCAGACGCACCACTTCATCAATCTCCGGCTGGCTGGATTCCACCAGACCAGAAGACATAACCGGCACACCGCTCGCTTCCACACGGTGGAATCGCACCTCACCGGCAGCCGGCTCGGTGGCCACATCATAGCGAACAGGACCATATCCCTCGGATTCAAGGAATGCGGACAGGCGCGGCGCACGGCGAGACGGGGCAGCATCCACCTCGATATGAGGCAACGTGTCGATCAGCTGCTTGACGCTTTCGCTGGTTACCGTCGCGCAGTGGCCGATCACCCCCACCTGCTGCACGCGGCCGATGATGGACAGCAACTCGATAGCGGGAATGTGCGCGCACGCATCGAGAATCGCCACATCAGCCAGCACACCCGGCTCGGTGAGTGCGGCGAGCGTACCCGGCGCGGCCACCAGAATCGGCTTGGCCGCGGCCAGAATCTCCGGATGATCACGGCGAATCCTGCTCAGCGACACACTGGCGCGCCCTGCCAGCACGGTGTGCATCTGGTTGGCTTCCTGAGTGCGGGAGAACAGCATGTCGCACAGGCGGCGCATGGATTCCTGCGACACCATCGGTCCGATGGAGCGCACGTGCTCCACATCGACCTGCGCAAAGCGGTCGGATGCGGCCTGCAGCGCGGCACCATCCTGGTTGGAGATGATGGCGGACGAACGCACAATGTCCTCAAACACGGTGGTCCACCAGGCCAGCTGCACTTCGCCGCGCACCTGCTCCACGCTCACTCGGCGAGCGTTGAGATCGGCGACCAGTTCGTTCAGTCCGGCAGAGGCGAATTCCTGCTCCAGCAGGCAACGCTCCGGCAAGGTGTCCAGTGCCTTGCGATCATCCAGCAGTGCTTTCAGGCGTGCTTCCACCTTCTCGAAATCGGCGGTTTCCAGATTGCCACCAGCGGGTGTGGTGGAAAGCACGGTATCCAGCGCGGTCATATTGCTGACCAGCGCCTCTTGGGTGGAGATGATCTCGTCGAGCTTGCTGGGCAGCACCGGCCAACCGCCGTGAGGCACGAACTGATGCCACTGCTCCCCTTGCTTGGCGACTACCTTCAACGCTTCGTGCAAGTCCTCGACCTGCGCGCCGACGCGCAGCAGATCCTTGGCTTCCTTGATGTGGCGGCGGCGCTCCCAGAATCCCATCGACGTGCCCTCGGCCTTGCGCTGGCTCTTCGGCTTGGTGGCCTCGATCATGGAGCTGATGTCTCGCTCGAAAATCTCCGGCTGGAACACGTCAAGCACTCGTCGCAGATTCTTCAAAACCGTAACCTGACGCTCCCACTCGCGGGTGGTGGGAGGAACCGGGAATCCGCAGGTCTGCACGGTGCGTGCCACCTGCTCACGGGTGGCGGGCAGGAAGCGACGCAGCAAATCGTCCACGCGCTGGTAGGCGGTTACTGCCTGTTCTTCAGTGGTGATGGACGCCTTGTACCATGCGGTGTCTTCCGGGCCGATGGTGTATTCGCCGAGCTCGCCGGCGCGTTCCATCTTGCCGATCCATGTGTCAATATCGTTGGCGATGCTCAGGGCACTTGACTCGTCAAGTCGAACGTGGGTGGCAGGGTGCGTCGGGAGCACGGAGATACGGGCCAGATTCTGAATGGTCTCGTATGCGGACACATTCCACTTATCATTGCCCCCGTGCAGGTCGCCCAAGTAGCGGGTCAAGCGCGAGCGCACGCCCACGAGTTCGTCGGCCAGCTGGTCGAATCGCTGGGTGGCGACTCCGGGATGGAATCCGACTGCGGCAATCAGCTGCTTATCAAGCGCGGCGTTGGCGTGTTCATCGGATACATCCAGTACCTGCGCCTTCATCTCATTGGCGGAAGCCGTCTGGATGAACAGACGCTTCTGCTCGGCCACGCCGGGCACGTACAGCACGGAACGACCATTCATCAGGCAGCGCGATGCGATGGCCACAGCCTGCTCCGCGGTGCCCTTCGGGAAGGTGCCGTCGACCACGATGCTATGGCCATTGGCAGCAAGTGACGCGGCATATCGCACCGTATTGTCCACATCGCCGACTTCGTACTCGGCATGCGGGTCTACGTCGAAAGGACTGTATTGCGGAATATTGGCATCTTTGAGCGCGGTGCGGGCGGATTCGTCGCCGGCAAGCGCGTCCAACAGCACATTGCCGGTGGGGCCGTTCTCCAGCTGGTCGATGAACTGTCGGCTTTCGCTGATCATCTGCGACGAGGGGTCCATGAAGCATCCGAGCACAATCTGGCGCTCGATGGCGAAGTCGGAGATACGCTCCGACGCTTCGGACGAAATACGGGCGAACATCGCGGAAGTTTCGGGAGTGCCACTGTCATAGCTGGCACCGTCAAACAGGGAATCCTCATCCAGGAACACCCCCTGCTCACGCAATGTATTGACGAACGCGACGTTCAGGGCCACGCGACCGGTGAATCGAATGGTGGTCGACAAGCCATCACCCTCGATCGTGACGCTCACCGGGTACAACAGCACCGGCAGCGCGTTGCCCTTCCATGTGGCCACGCCGACCACGAGCGACAACTCCGCCACGCCGGAAATCCTGCGTTTGGCGGCCTGGTCATCCAGCACGCGCCCAATATGGCGTTCGGCGGCCTTAAGCACACCCGTGTCGCGGAACAACGAATCCAACCGGACATGGCCGGAAGCGAACAGCTGGGCGATGCCGGAGGGATGGGCATGGGTCATCTCCAGCTTCGCGGCCAGTTGATTCACATCCTCGAGCGGCGATGGCGGCTGCATGCTGCGGTATTGGTCACGCCAGCGACGGATGCGATTCAGACCTTCCGTGAGATTCTGGTTCTGAGTCTGGCTCTGGGTCATCTCTCGACTCACTTTCCAACCGCTTCGCGGTATTCCTGATAGCCCTTGTTGTGAGACAGGGCTTCGTCAATATCGGCCTCGCCACGGGCGGCGAGCCAAGAATACATGTCGTCGTACAGGTACGGATTCATGGCGAGGAACGCCAGCAATTCGGGATGACGGGCGACTTCGAATTGAACATTGAAATCTTGCGTGGTTTTTGCCTCGTCAGAGGTCAGGCCATCGACTTCGACTGCCGGCTCCTGTGCTTTCAGCTCGCCCTTGGCCACACGCTCGAACACCGAGCCGGGCTCGAAGACCGGAGTGTGTACGCCCGTGGAGTCGATATCATATGCTTCGGATACCGACTGCTGGGCGGTTTCGGCAGCCGGCTGCTGGTCTGCTACGCCTGCTGCGGTGGCTTCTTGATATGCTTCGGCTGCGGTCCGCTGCTGATCGTCCGGTACGTCAGCTGCCGGCTGGTCGGTTTCAGACTGGGCGGTTGCCGGCTGAGCGGTCTCAGGCTGGGTGTTTTCAGATTGAGCGGCTTCGGCTTCCCGGGCGGCTTCAGGCTGGGCAACTTCAGCATGCTGTTCGACAGTGTCCGCCGGCTGAGAATCGCCGGCATTCCTGGTATTCGGAGCGGACTGAACGTTTTCGGCTGACTTGCTTGCGCCAGCCACCACATCGGATTCAACAACCGCCGCCGACGCCACTGCCGGCTCGCTTGTGCTGGGAGCGTGCTTAACAACGGCATGGGCGATGGCATCTACTGGAACAATACCGGAGATCCTGCTGTGCTTGGATGCAGGCGTTACAATCGTCGACTCAGGTTCGGTCTGCTGCTTCGGCAGTGCCACGGAGTTCATGGCCTGCTGGTTTTTGCGTTCGGTCTCCTGCTCGGCATGCTGGGCCAACGCATCCGCGAACAGATCACGGGGTATGGCCGGCTCATCGTTTTTCGTCACTGGCTGCGTGATATTCAGCGAGCCAAGTTCAAGCTCGTCGACCTTGCGTCGAACATTATCCGCGCTGAAGATGGCGGTCGGCTCGCCGGCCCGCAAATCAAGAATATCGTCGACGGACATATCCGCCGCATCCGGCTCCTGCGGTGCTTCGTGAACCGCATAGCCAAACAAATCAGGCACCTTGAGGTCGAGCGGCTTTGCCACTGGATCGTCGACACGAATGAAGTCCGCAGGCACATCGCCGAACTGCATGCGCATGGGAGACGTCGGCAACAGGAACTCGGCATTGGCCGGCAAGCGCAACAAATCGCCATTTTCCCGCACCACATACGATCCATTGGTCGATCCAAGATCACGGACCGAGGCCGTGCCATTGCTTTTTACCGTGAACATGGCGTGCCGTTTGGACATCGATTTGGTTTGATCGGCGACGTCAAGGCGGGTGTTGCCATCATCGGCAAGGGGGCGTAACGGCTTACGGCCGATTTCCACGCACTCCCCCGGCTTGACGCTGATCCGGTCGACACCGTTGATCTTCACCGTCCACTCGCTCACCGTGACCGCCTTCCTGGACACACTATTTGACCACACTACGTGCCATTGTGTCATCTTTTACCGGCTTTTGGCGGATTACTGGGCACAGAATTGACAACTTTCGCTCATTGCCAGCTTTGTGTTTCCACGCCGGATCGCGTTCTCCGCCTCGTCCTCGTCAACTAGTCTACTCAGTATGCGGAAACCCCGCAGCCTGAAACACAGGTGCGGGGTTCCTCGAAAAGCTGTGATTGCGGCTTATGCCGCACAAATCACTTGAGCTCGACGCTGGCGCCAGCCTCTTCCAGCTGAGCCTTGGCCTTCTCGGCATCTTCCTTCTTGGCCTTCTCGAGGACGGCCTTCGGAGCGCCGTCGACAAGAGCCTTGGCCTCGGCCAGGCCGAGGTTGGTGATGGCGCGGACAGCCTTGATGACCTGAATCTTCTTGTCGCCGACGGCGGAGAGGATGACGTCGAACTCGTCCTTCTCTTCCTCAGCCGGAGCAGCAGCGCCAGCAACAGCGGCAACAGCGGCAACCGGAGCGGCAGCCTCGACGTCGAACTTCTCCTCGAAGGCCTTCACGAACTCGGAGAGCTCGACCAGGGTCATCTCGCCGAAGGCTTCCAGCAGCTCATCGTTGGTGTACTTAGCCATTATGGCTTCCTTTCAATCTTGGCGGCGGACGAAGTGGTAGATCCGCTGCCTAATAAACCTTATTGTTTAAATTATCGAAGCGACTGATTCATGCCGTGAGGGCGTAAATCAGGCAGCCTTCTCCTGCTTTTCGCGCAGGGCGTCGATCGTGCGCACAGCCTTGGTAGGCAGAGCGTTGAACAGGTACGCGGCCTTGGCCATCGATGCCTTGATGTCGCCGGCGAATTCGGCAAGCAGCTGCGGGCGGGACTTGAGGTCTGCCAGCTTCTTGGCGCCCTCGGCATCGTAGACAGTGCCGTCAGCGGCGGCACCC
>OGOG01004023.1_pt1 | contig 10568 bp, 13 predicted proteins | sample 1552581 | NCBI WGS metagenome assembly OGOG01 (sample SAMEA2580152, study PRJEB22360) | human gut metagenome | biome: human gut; feature: human-associated habitat; material: faeces | place: Denmark | collected 2008/2010 | reverse complement strand
TATAAATTTAATTTTTATTAAAAAATTTTATTTACCAGTTGAAAAAAGTAAAATTTTGTATTATCATTAATTGTGATAATAGGGTAGGGATTATAATGTAGTATATCTCATTAGTATATTTATCTGACCTAATTATTATGAGTCCATATGGACATTGCAACTAGCAAAACAGAAGATAATATAAAATTTTATATGGAGGTGAGAAAAAGATGAAGAAGGAAAACAGTCGTACTAACTATATTGTAATAGCATTATTGGTATTAGTAATTGGAATTAGTATTGGTTATGCTGCTTTATCAGCAACATTAAATATTAATGGTTCTTCAACAATTGGAAAGGCATCTTGGGATGTACATTTTGCTAATATAATTGAAACTGCTGGTGGAGTAACAGCTACTAAGGCAGCTACTATTACATCTGGTAATGCAACTGAAGTAACTTATGATGTAACTCTTGCTAAACCAGGAGATTACTATGAGTTCGAAGTTGATGTAGAAAATACTGGTACATTACCAGCAAAAATCTCTACAGCACCAACATTAGGTGGAGTATCTGCTGCACAAGACGTATATTTGAATTATACAGTTAAATGGAAAGATTCAAATGCTGATCCTGCAACAGGAGACGAAATCGCAGCTGGAGATAAAAAAACAGCAGTTGTTAGAATAGAGTATGATAAAAATGTAAGTTCTGATCAATTACCTACAACAGGTGAAACATTAGCATTAACATTTTCTATGAACTTTGTTCAAGCATAAAAAAGTAATTAACTACTCAATACTGAGTAGTTAACTCGTTCAATAAGGATTTATAAATTAAAATGGAGGATTATATATGAACAATGAAAAAAAAGGACGTGGCAGTTTTATTGCAATTTTAGTTCTAGTATTAGTACTTGGAATTAGTATTGGTTATGCTGCACTATCAACTACATTAAATATTAATGGATCAACAACAATCGGAAAATCATCATGGGATGTACATTTTGCAAATGTAATCGAATCAGCTGGTGGAGTAACAGCTACTAGACCAGCAGCAATCACAGCTGGACAAACTACAGAAGTAACTTATGAAGTTACATTACCAACACCTGGAACTTTCTATGAATTTACAGTAGACGTAGTAAATGCAGGAAGCCTAGATGCTAAATTATCAGCAGATGCTGCAGTTGAAGGAGTAAGTCCTGCTCAAGCTGTATATACAAAATACTCAGTAGTATGGAGTGATACTGGTGTAGCACCAAGAACCGGAGATGTAATCGGAGCAGGTGAAAGGAAAACTGCAAAAGTAAGAGTTGAATACAATAAAGATGTTACTGCTGCTCAATTACCAACAACTGATCAAGTATTAACATTAACAGCTTCAATGAACTTCATTCAAGCATAATAAAATAGAGAAATAATAAATAGGAGTTAGAAATGAAAAAGAAGAAAAATTCAAGTTTCGTAGTAATAGCCTTATTATTAATAGTAACTATTAGCATCGGTTATGCTGCATTATCAACAACATTAAATATCAATGGTACATCAACAATTAAAACACAAAATTGGGATGTACACTTTGCAAACGTAAAAGCAACAACTACTACTGGTGCAACAGTAACAAAAGCACCAACGATTACTGAAGGAAAAACAACAGAAGTAACTTATAATGTTGCGCTAAATCAACCAGGATCAGTATATGAATTTACAGTAGATGTAGTAAATGGTGGTAGTATTGCTGCTAAAACATCTGCAGCACCAACATTAGGGGGAAATACACAAACTGGTATTTTCAACTATACAGTAACTTGGTCTGATGGATCAGAAATTACCGCAAATACAACACTTGCAGCTGGAGATAAAAAAACTGTAAAAGTAAGAATCGAATATAAGCAAGATATTACAGCAGCTCAATTACCATCAGCTGATACAGCATTATCATTAACTTGTTCAATACCATACGTACAAGCTTAATAAGAAAACAGAGGAGGTAAAAATATGAGAGGAATTAAAAGAAAAAGCTATATTTTACCTATCTTTGCTTTAGTAGTTGTAATATTATCTGTAGGTTATGCTGCTATCACAGCGACACTAAACATTACAGGTACATCAACAATTACTAAAAACACTTGGAATATTCATTTTCAAGACTTATCAGTAACCAGTGGAAGCGTAACAGCTGCAACACCAGCAGCGATTACAACTAATAATCATGCTGAAATAACATATACTGTAACACTTCCAAAGCCTGGGGATTTCTATGAATTTACTGTAAACATAGTAAATGCTGGAACAATCGCTGCCAAAACATCAGCAGCCCCAACATTATCAGGAAATACTCAAAGCGCTGTTATGACTTATACAGCAACATGGTCAGATGGAACAGCAATTGCTGCCAATACAACCTTAGCAGCTGGAGCCAGTAAGAAAATAAAGTTAAGAGTACAATATAGGAAGGACATAACATCTTCTCAATTACCAACAGCAGATACAACATTAACACTAAAATTTTCTTTGCCAATAGTACAGGCGTAAAAATAGGAAGGAATTAATTATGAATAAGAGTAAAAAGAAAAGTAGTTTTGCTGTCCCATTACTATTATTGTTAGTAATCAGTATTAGTATCGGTTATGCTGCATTATCAACAACATTAAATATTAATGGTACATCAACAATCAAAAAACAAACTTGGAGTGTATATTTTGATACATTAACAGTAACTAGTGGAAGTGCAACAGCAACAACAGCTGCAGCAATAGATACTGGAAAAACAAAAGTATCATATGCAGTAACATTAAATACTCCAGGACAATTCTATGAATTCACAGTAGCAGTTAAAAATGCTGGTACATTAGGAGCTAAATTAAGTGCTGCTCCAACAAAAGGAGGATTAAGCACAACTCAAGCAGTATATACAAACTATACAGCAGTATGGACTGATACATCAGAAGCACCAGCAGCAGGAGATACAATCGCTGCCGGAGCATCAAGATCAGTTAAAGTAAGAGTTGAATACAAAAAAGATATTACAGCAGCTCAATTACCAACAGCAGATCAAGCATTATCATTAACATACGCAATGAACTTCGTTCAAGCATAATTTAAATAAGAAATACTACTCGGTATATCCGAGTAGTAGACTTATTATTTGTTATATATATTAATTTTTTAGTTAATATATATAAGAGATAAAACAAGTATCATAGGAGTAGATAATATGCAAAAAAAGAATATAAAAAGTGGGTTATTATTATCGGTGTTACTAGTATATGTATTTATCTATAGATTCATAATTCTAAAAAGTTATTTAAAATATTCAGAATCATTAACCGCAGCTTTGATAATTTTATTAACTGGAATCGCCATATTAATATTAGGCTTTCAAAAAGATAAAGAAAATAGAATCAAAAAATACGTTACTAAAATGACACTAACAATTATAGTCGTATTCTTTGCAATATCATATGCAGCAGGATTAGTAGTAGGTTTCTTAAAGAATGCTTACTCATTAAATGCTACATCAATTATTGATAACACTTTTGCTCCCATAGTCATAATTATTTGTACTGAATTATTTAGATATGTCTTAATAAGTGGTAACAAAAATAATAAAATTATGACTGTCTTAACAACAGTGGTAGTTATTTTGTTTGAGTTAGCTCTAAATGTCAAAGGAATAGATCCAAGTGATTTAACAGGAACATTTAAAACAACAACAGCACTTATATTACCGATTATCTCTAAAAACCTAGTCTTAAGTTATTTATCTTATAAAGTAGGATTTAAACCGGGACTAGCTTATCGCTTAATAATGGACATCTACGTATACATAATGCCAATAATACCAGATTTAGGCGACTATCTAAATTCCATGATTGGAATAGGATTACCATTCATACTATACATATATACATCACGAGCCTTAAATGAATATTATAATGGAATAGAAAGAGAATATCGAAAAGAAACATTTAAAATAGCTGATATACCAGTAGTAGCATTCATTGTAGTATTAGTATGTTTAGTTTCAGGATTCTTCCCATATTACCTAATAGGAGTAGGATCAGGTTCCATGTATCCTAAAATAAAAAAAGGGGATGCCGTTATAATACATAAAATAAAAAGCGCTAAAGAATTAAAAGTAGGACAGGTAATAGCCTTCAAATCAGGAAATAAAGTATACGTACATAGATTAATACAGATTGAAAAAAAAGATAATAAAGTTTATTATCGTACAAAAGGTGATGCTAATAATACACCAGATTATATGGATTTAACTATAAAAGATGTCAAAGGAATAGTAAAATTTGATGTGCCATATATAGCTTATCCAAGTGTATATTTATCAGAATTTATGAGTAAGGAGAAAAAAGGATGAAAAGAGAAGTAAAGATAATATTAATAGTATTAGTATTAATAGGAGCATTAGGATTAACATATTACATGTTTTCTAAAGATTTAATGACATATGCCATAGTCTTTGGAGCAATAAGTTTAGTAACTTTAATATTCTTAATTGTATTTATTAGAAATACAAGAAGTGAGGAATCTATTTATAAAAGTACTCTAAGAAAGATATTAAAAAATTATGATGCTATTCTAGTACAAAGTTATAACTTTCCTAAACTAAGTGGAAAAAATATTATTAGAGTAACTAATTTAGAAGATTTGATGGATGCTCAATTAGAGTTAAGAAAACCTATTTATTATATGATTGAAGGAGAAGATTCTTGTTCATTTGTATTACTAGATAATACTGAAGCATGTATCTATATATTAAAGAAGAATGATGAAGTAGAATCACCATTGGAATTAATAATAGCTGAATATGAAAAACATGCTGATATTGATGAAAGTCTTCTAGCAGATATAGAAAGAACAACAATTATAAAATTAAGCAACATGAAATCTTTTAGGGTATCTCCAATAAAGAAGAAAACTAAAGTAATTGATGAAAGTCAAATAGAAACATTATAAAAGTTTAAGCTAGGTACTAAGAGAGGTGATAAAATGAAGAAAATCAGAAGAAAAGTTAATAAGCCATTATTATATTTTGTTTTCTTCGTTTTTGCTAGTGTAACAGTAGGTTACGCTGCATTATCAACTACTCTTAGTATTACTGGTAAAGGTACACTTTCTAAAAATAGTTGGGATATTCATTTTGAAAATTTAGTAATAGTAGATAATGGTGCTAGTGTAGTAACAACAGCACCTACAATTGATTCTACTAAAACAAAAATATCATTTAATATCACTTTAAGTAAACCAGGTGATACTTATGAATTTACAGTTGATGCTGTAAATAAAGGTACAATAGATGCTATGTTATCGGGATTTTCAGCTACTTCCTTAACAACAGATCAACAAAAATATTTAACCTACACAGTAACTTATAGTGATGGTGCAACTATCTCAACAAAAGATTATTTAAAAAAAGGCACAAGTGAAACAATAAGGGTAAGAGTAAGATTTAAAGATGATCTGACAGCAACAGATTTACCTTCATCAGCAGAAACACTTAATTTAACCGCAACACTAACATATGTTCAAGCTGATTCAACAGCAAAGACAAGAACAAAACCATCACTTCTTTGTAAAAGAGGAACAAATGTTACAACAAGTGGAAAATTAACATTAGCTGACGAATTTTATTGTGATGTAAATGGTGATGGAATCTATCATACAACTAACGAAGTGTTTTATTATATTACAGATTTAGATTCTAATACAGCTGTTTTACTTTATGGGAGCTATACATCTGGGTTGGTAAAATACGGAACTAATGTAAATAATGGGCCTACAATTGCAAGAAGCAATTTACCAACAACTTCTGATTGGAGTAACGTTAGTTTAAGTAATCCAGTAAGAAATATTAGTAATATAGTAAACTTTAGCTATTCTGGATATGCAGCTCGTCTTCCATCTAAAAGTGAGATAGAATTATGTGTAAATAATAACATATTCTTTTCTCCAGGAGCATTTTGGCTGGAAGACATCTATGATCAAAATAATGCATACTACTTGTATAATCAAACATACGAAAATCATATTATAACCTATCAAAATATTTCCACCGGAACAGCTGCGGTTAAACCAGTTATAGAAGTTCCAAAGTCAAGAATAAGTTATTAATTTTTTAACTAAAAAAAGCAGCATATGTATAAACTATGTTGCTTTAAAAATTTATATTAACAAAAATAATTATATTATCTAAACATATTGAAAAAAATTTCAAAAAAAAGTATAATAATAATATCGTAGATAATAGGGTACCATAATAATGAGTTTAATAGTAGGAGGGAAAAGTGTGAGAAGAAGAATAAGAAGAAACCATTTCTATTTTGTCATTATCTTAATTCTTTTTGCAAGCATAGGTGTAGGCTATGCTGCTTTGACGTCTACTATTAGTATTAATGGTACAACACAAATAACATCAGCTAAATGGGATGTACACTTCGCTAATGTTACAAAAGGAGCTAACAGTGTCGGTGCTACCAGTGCCACACTAAGTGATAATAATACTACTTTAACAGTTTCAGGGATAAACTTAAATACATTAGGAGCTGAATATGAAGTATATGTGAATATTGTAAATGCGGGAACAATAGATGCCAATTTATCAAGTCTAGTTAAATCAAACTTAACCACGGCCCAAAAAAAATATTTAACTTATACAGTTACATATGCCTGGAATACTCCAATAAAGGAAAATGATTTATTAAAAGCTGGAAGTAGTGAGACATTGAGAATATCAATAAAATATACTGATGATAAGAAACTAACGCCTACAACAAGCCAGACGATTGGATCTCTAACATTTACTATAAAGTATGTGCAAGATAGAGGAGCAGGAATAGCTAGAACTAAATTATGTAAACGTGCAACATCTCTACATTCAAATTCATCGTTAACATATGGTCAAATAGGAACTAGTGGAAAGTTAGCTAGTGGTGATTCTTTTGACTGCGATGTAAATGGCGATGGAACATACGATGCTGCGACAGAAAGATTTTATTATGTAACGGATTTATCAACAAATTCAAAGGTAGCTGTATTAATATATTATGGTAATTCAAGCTCAAGTGGAGTTAGCCTAAGTCAAAGAACACCATATTATTATGATGGAAATAATTATAGTGGTCCAATAACAGCATCCGCTCAATTACCGACCACCTCGGCTTGGCCAAGAGTAGGATTAACCCAAAGAAAAATTCAAATATATAATGAAGAAGGTGGTAAAACAGCAACAATTGCAGGTAGTACCAATGTGAGCCATAATCTACCTTTGTACACCTATAAAACTGCAGCACGTCTACTTACGTACCAAGAATATAGTAAAATGACAAATACAACTGTTTTTCTTGAAAATCTTGGTGGGAGTTATGCAAGTTGTCTCTGGTTAATCACACCAGAAGCTCTAGGTGGTGGCTCTATATGGACAATATATAATCCGACAGGAACTACTATTGCTACTATTCCTCATGATGCAACAACAAGTACATCTATATGTGGTGTAAGACCAGTAATAGAAGTGTTTAAATCGGATATGGCATATTAATGGAAAGGGGAATTAAAATGAGAAAAAAAGAAAAACATTATTTATCAATAATTATCATTCTCCTTTTATGTATTGGAATAGGTTATGCTTATTTATCAAGTACATTAAATTCAAGCTTTTCAAATATTTCAGTAACAGGTTTTGATAGAATTTGTCAAAGGGCAACAACACTACATTCTGAGAAATGTACAAGTTCAAGTACATCGGGGTATTGTAAAGCAGGAGGATCCTCAATTACATATGGACAAATAGGAACTAGTGGTACACTTAAAGCAGGTGATGCCTTCGATTGTGATGTAAATAATGATGGCGTATATAATGCCTCAACGGAAAGATTTTACTACGTTACTGACTTAAATACCTCAGTTGCCATCTTAATATATTATAATAATACATATACTAATGGAACTTCAACTAATACTTCAGCACCATATTATACCGGTGGAAACAATTACAGTGGACCAGCAACAGCATATAATTATTTACCTACGTCATCACAGTGGCCAAAGGTTAGCCTTTATACAACATCAAAACAAATTTATAATCAATCAGGTGGAACAACAGTAAGCAATGGTAGTGTAACAAAGACCCTTCCTAAATACACATATACAAGACCTACAAGGCTTTTAACATATCAAGAGTTTCAAAAAATGAGTAGTGATATTTTCTGGGAAAACTTTGGTGGGCATAATGGAACAACAGCGCCTAGCTGTATATGGCTTAATACTCCATATACACCAAGTGGAGCATATAACCTTGTAGCGTCAATACAAAACCCCATTGGCACAACAATTGCAGTTATACCAACAGGCGTAATAGATAGCTGTGCTATACGACCAGTAATAGAGGTTTTAAAAAGTAAGATGATTTATTAAGAAGCAATGCTTCTTTTTAATTTGTTTTATCTAAAAATAAAAAAAATATTGGAGTTATTATGAAAGAAGAAATAAAAAATTATTGTAGACAAGATTTATTTGATTATTACCATAAGAGAAGTAATCCCTTTGTATTTGTCACGACAAAAATAGATATAACGAATATCTATGATTATTGCAAAATATATAAATACCATTATGCAACTATTGCGTATGTTTTTGGTTCAGCTATGAATGAGATAGAAGAATTCAAATATCGTTATGAAAATGGCAAAATATATAAATATGATAAATTAAATATTGGTTTTACCCAAATGTTTAAAGATGGAAATATTGGTTATTTTACTTGTTCTATAAAGGATAACTATAAGGACTTTATTAACGAGTTCAAAAAAACAGAAGAAGAATTTTTAATAACTAATAAATCTATCAAAAAAGAAGGGGGAGAACTTTGGGTATCATGCTCACCTTGGTATCACTTTTCAAGTTTAGTTCCACCATTTGATAAAAATATTACTATTCCTCAGCTTATTTGGGATAAATTTGAACTAACAGATAATAAGTGCTTTGTTAATCTAATGATCATGTCTCATCATGGTTTTACAGATGGATTTCATATCGGAAAATTAATAGAAAAGATTAATAAAAATATCAATGAATTCGTAGGCAACTAGTAATATGACACCTTATTTATATAACATTTTTATAAAAATTAAAATGTCTGACAAAAGTCATTCTAAAGGAAGTATTGAACTTGTTACGGGAACGTATAACGCGACTGCTGTAGCTGGAGGTTATGACCCTTCAACACTTAGTCCAAGCAGTATTACCATTATAGATGAAACAGATACAGGAGATCCAGACACTGGAGTACAAATTATTGGTGCAAAATTTGTAAGAACTGATAGTACGGGAACAATAAATGGACCAGAAATTTCAACTAATGATGATGGAAATGCCGTATTTAATAACGTTCCGTTTGCCGCCTCAGGAAGTAATAAAATATATTATAAGCAAATATCTGGCGATGGCGGACATACATTTGATGATACAGTTAAATCAATCACAATGACTGAGGAATCAGTAACAGTTGAAATAACAAATCCAGAAGCACCTATTAGAAACTTTACGTTAATGGATGCAAGTTTCCCAAATATTCCAATCATAGATGGTCAAATAATACTTGAGAATAATTAATAAAAGAGCAGATTTTTTATAAAATTTGCTTCTTTTTATGTTATATTATAAGTAAAAATAATGATGGAAGGTTAGATATGAAAAATGTAATTTTAATTATTTTTATATGTGTGATTGTTATCTTTGGACTGACTGGTTGCAGTTATTATGACACTGAATTAATAGACAATAGAGAATCACAATATAGTCAAATACAAAAATGAATGGAGTATCAATAGTTTTCATTTCTATAGCATAAATTAAAATAATAGTTACTAGTCATCAGCATAATATACGATAGACATTTATCTACTAAAAATCTAGTCAATCATTTCATATGTTTGATTTAGCAGCTCCCCAAAGAAGATGATGCGCTTTGGGAGAAAATAAATTTGAAGCTATAATATATACTTCTTGTTACAATACAGATAAGGAATTTATTATACAATCTTCGGTAATCATCAAATGAATATAATAGATTTACATAAAGAAAATAAAAGAATTTCTTTAGCATGTTACATGATACTAAAATTTCTATTTATTTTCTGTATGGAAAAGCGACTCCTAAGAGAAAAATTAATGGTCTATTATTATGCTTGTTATTATTATTTGCCCCATTATTTATTCAAAATAAATTTGTAATAAGACTACCAGAATATTAGAAACAGTAATTTTAACAGATATTTCTCTTTTTGTCTTTTTTCAAAACTATTTTACACTATTTACTATAACTGGATTCTTTGACTTATTAGAAGTATTTTGTTAAAATATAGCTGTATTAATTTAGGGGTGAAAATATGATTTTTGGTGAATATAATTATATCAATGTAGATGTAGATAAATTAGTAACTCTTCCACAAGTAAGAAAAATTAAAAATGCTAAGATAGAAGAACTTGTAGATTCTATTAGAAGTAATGGACTAATAAATCCTATAGATATAGTAATTTTAGATAAAGAAAGTTTTATTAATCATATAA